>OGRP01001335.1_pt1 | contig 16885 bp, 18 predicted proteins | sample 1553531 | NCBI WGS metagenome assembly OGRP01 (sample SAMEA2580045, study PRJEB22360) | human gut metagenome | biome: human gut; feature: human-associated habitat; material: faeces | place: Denmark | collected 2008/2010 | reverse complement strand
CTGCTCTCTTTCTCCGAAACAGCCGGACAACCCGCAGCCCGCGCTGTTAACAAGTATCCGGATCTCTGCATTTTTACGTTCCAGCTCTTTTTCGATTCTTTCATAAATATAATCTCGGTTCAGATCTCCGTCAAAGATCCGTACAGGAACAGTAAATTCCTTTTCCAGTTCCTGCAGGCGCTCTGTTCTTCTTGCCACAAGCCAAATCTCATCCAGATTCCGGTACAGTTTTACAATCTGTCTTGCAAATTCTCTGCCAATGCCAGAAGAAGCTCCTGTTACTAATGCAATTTTCATAGGATCATCTGCCTTTCTTTTTGTGTACGTTACGGATTGCTTTCTTTTTATACGGGCGCTTTCCGCCAAAAGCATTTCCACTACCAGATGTATTTCTGTGACCGGAATCATTTCCCCGCTCCGGCGCACGGCTCTTACTATAGGATGTTCCCTGATTCTTCCCACCGTGCCGTTTTGGACGCAGCAAACAGTGTTTATCATAACCTACCAGATCCATACGTCCCGCTTTCTTAAGCGCTTCCAGCACGATATCATAATTCTGCGGATTGCGATACTGGATCAAAGCACGCTGCATCGCCTTTTCGTGCGGATTCTTCGGAACATACACCGGTTTCATCGTCCTTGGATCCACACCTGTATAATACATACAGGTAGAAATCGTTGACGGTGTCGGATAAAAATCCTGTACCTGTTCCGGCATAAATCCCATATCCCGGATATATTCTGCCAGTTCCACTGCCTCTTTCAGTCCACATCCCGGATGAGAAGACATAAAATAAGGCACTGCATACTGTTCTTTGCCACTTTTTTTACAGCAGGCATAATATTGTTTTAGAAATTCCAGGTAAACCTTATGGGACGGTTTTCCCATCTTTTCCAGAACTTTATCGGCCACATGCTCCGGAGCTACCCTCAACTGTCCGCTCACATGGTAATCTGCCAGTTCCTGTAAAAAATGGCTCTTCGTATCTTCCAGCACATAATCAAAGCGGATGCCCGAACGAATAAATACTTTCTTTACTTTCGGAATCTTACGGAGTTTTCGAAGCAGCGCAAGATAATCCGAATGATCCGCGATCAGATTTTTGCAGGGTGTCGGGAACAGGCACTGCCGGTTGGTACATGCACCCTTTGTCAGCTGCTTTTTACAGGCCGGCTGTCGAAAATCTGCCGTAGGACCACCCACATCATGAATGTATCCTTTAAAATCTTTTTCTTGTGTGATCTGTCTGGCTTCATCTAAAAGTGACTGGTGGCTGCGGGTCTGGATGATCCGTCCCTGATGAAAGGTCAATGCACAGAAACTGCATCCGCCAAAACAGCCCCGGTTGCTGATGAGGCTGAATCGGATCTCGGAGATAGCAGGAACTCCGCCAAGTGCCTCGTAGGAAGGATGATAAGTTCTCATATAAGGCAGAGAATAGATATCATCCATTTCCATCTCGGTCAGTGGAAGTGCAGGTGGATTCTGTACCACATAGAGGTGGTCAGAATAAGGCTCTACCAGCCGTTTCCCATTGAAAGCATCTGTATTAAGATACTGAGTATAAAAGCTTCTGGCATAAGTCAGCCTGTCTGCTTTCAATTCTTCAAATGAAGGAAGGATCTCTGCGTCGTAGACGCTGTCAAGATTCTTTTCCTTGACGACAGTTCCATTGATATAGGTGATCTCTTCCACCGGGATTCCGGCATCCAGTGCCTCTGCGATCTCGATGATTGAGTGTTCTCCCATTCCGTAAGAAAGAATATCCGCACCGGAATCTAAAAGAATGGAACGCTTTAATTTGTCGGACCAGTAATCATAATGTGCCATCCTTCGCAGACTGGCTTCGATGCCGCCCAGAATGACCGGGGTTTTCTTATAAGTCTGCCGGATCAGATTCCCGTAGACAACGCAGGCATAATCCGGCCGTTTACCCATAACACCTCCGGGTGTGTAAGCATCTGTCTTCCGTCGCTTTTTGGATACAGAATAATGGTTGACCATAGAGTCCATATTTCCTGCGGATACAAGAAATCCAAGACGTGGTTCTCCAAAAACCGTGACGCTGTCAGGTGACTTCCAGTCCGGCTGTGCAATGATTCCCACTCTGTAGCCACGGGATTCCAGCAGCCTTGTGATGATGGCATGACCAAAAGAAGGATGGTCTACATAAGCATCCCCGGAAATATAGACGAAATCAACCTGATCCCACCCACGTTCATTCATTTCTTTTCTGCTGACAGGTAAAAATCCATCATTCATTCTCTATCTCCTGTTTCTTTTTTGATATTGTCTGTAAACTGCCGATTTCTTCTGCAGTCAGTGTCCGGTAAGCTCCCGGTGGCAGTGAACTGTCCAGAACGAGCGTTCCCATGGAAAGCCTTTTCAGATACAGGACTTTTTTGCCAACTGACTCGAACATCCGTTTGACCTGATGAAACTTTCCCTCGCGGATCGTCAGCCGGATTTCGGAGATGGTATCACTGCTTAAGATTTCAAGTCGTGCGGGAAGTGTAAGTGCCGGTTCTCCGATGTCTACACCTTTCTGAAAAAGAAGCACATCTTCTGCGGTAACCTTTCCCTCAACCCGGGCAAAGTAAACTTTGTCGACGTGGCTCTTAGGAGAAAGAAGCCGGTGAGCCAACGCACCATCATTCGTGATGAGCAGAAGCCCCTCGGTATCTTTGTCCAGTCTTCCGACCGGGAAAAGATCCTTCCGCTGCTTTGTATCGATGAGGTCTAAAACGGTCCGGTCATGCCGGTCTTCTGTCGCAGAAACAACACCTGCCGGTTTGTTCAGCATATAGTATTCATACTCTGCATAGGTAACAGCCTGTCCAAGATAAGAGACCTGATCCTTTTCTGTATCAATCCTGGTTCCGGCATCTTTGCTGACAGTTCCGTTGACAAGCACCTGTCCTTTGGAAATGTCTTTTTTAATCTGAGATCTTGTCCCAAGTCCCATATCCGCAAGATATTTATCCAGTCTTAATTTCATCCGTTCCACCGCCATCCGGGAAGATATTTATTTTTCAGCATCTGATTGATCAGTTTACCGAAACCGAGCGGGTATCCGTCTACACAGACAAGATACCAGCCTTTCTCTTTCAGAGATACCAGATCTTCCACATCGAGAGTATCACCTTTGAGATATTTGATCACCCGCTCATCACTGACAGGAAGATTGAGGATCTGATCGTACTCTTCCATTTTCAGATTCATGGCAAAAGCCTGACTTGGTTCAAAACGGTTCTTTTTCAGTTCTCCAAGCAGCAGTCCGGTACGTAGAAAACGAATTCCCCGGATGGAAGGAAGACCGGTCGGCATATAGTATACTTTATCGCCACGCAGTTCCATTCTGGAAGGAAGAAACTTCCGGTGTACATGACTTAAAAATGAAGTAAGTTCTTCGGGCAGCTTTTTGGGCTTGCCGGTATCGGTCCCGGAAGGAAGAGCCGGATGTGCTTCTCCCTTCTGAAGAAGGGCAAGGAAATGGCCCTCTCCTTTCATCCGGTGAGGGAAAATACGGACGGTCTTTTTCAGCTCTTCATTTCTGCTCTCGATCACCTGCGGCATTCCATTGACAAAGCCTTCATACCCCTTCATTTCACAGATCTGAAATTCAGGATATTCCTGGAGCAGATATTCAATCGTCTGCTCATTCTCTTCCGGTGAAAAAGTGCAGGTTGAATAAAGCAGCATGCCTCCCGGGCGGAGCATCTGTGCAGCCTGGGTGATGATGCTTTTCTGAATTTTGGAAAAGAAAGACGGTCCATGCTCTTCCCATGCTTTTACCATTTTCTTATCCTTACGGAACATTCCCTCACCGGAGCATGGAGCATCAATCAGGATCTTGTCAAAATAACCTTCAAAATAAGAAACTAATTTGCCGGGTTCTTCGCTTAATACGAGAATATTGCCAATACCGAAAAGCTCCAGATTCTTTAAAAGCCCTTTGGCACGGGAACTGCTTAAGTCGTTGGCTGCAAGAACACCTGTCCCCTGTAATTTTGCTCCCAGTTCCGTCGCTTTTCCACCCGGTGCGGCACAGACATCCAGTACCCGGTCCCCCGGCTCCACCGGCAGACGGCTGGCAGGGGTCATGGCACTTGGTTCCTGCAGATAGTAAAGTCCTGCAAAATAATATGGGTGCTTAGAAGGCTGGATATGATCTCCGTCATAGTAAAATCCATTCTCAATCCACGGAACCGGCTCCAGCGGCCAGGGTGCGATCTTTAAAAAATCTTCAACAGAAATCTTGGCTGTATTGACACGCAGACCATAATGCCTTGGCTCATCATAGCAGGCGGTATATTCTTCATATTCAGACCCGAGCAGAGTCTTCATTTTTTCTTCAAATTCTTTTGGTAAGTTCATTGTAACTCCTTTACAAAGTAAATTTTCCATAACATTCAGTATACCACGAAACCGATATTCAGAAAAGAGTTATTCATAGACTGCATTCACTTTCCGTTGTTCTGTCAGACGAAGTGCCGGGTAGGAATTAACACTGACTTCTCTTCCGTTAACGGTCAGGTAAATCCCGAGGTGTAAGTGGACCGGAAACCTGCCGGTTGTTCCTTCAGTTTTACTGTATCCGGTATCGCCCATATACCCAAGGAGATCTCCGGCATGAACCTGCTGCCCTTCTGTAAGAGGAGCATAGGAATCAAGATGTGCATAATAAAAATAAGCACCTCCGGGAGCAAGGATTCCAATCCGGTAACCGCCAAGTTCCAGCCATCCAAGATTCTGAATCGTTCCATCGGTCATACTTACGATGGGATAGATCCCTCTTTGGTTAACGGAGGCCATGATGTCGATACCTTCATGGCGGCGTTTCCCTCCATAGGTTCTTTCGTATTGCCAGGAATTTTCAAAGGTGACGGTGTAGTCAGGACAATCGGAGGATGTAGCAACCGGAAAATACCGGAGATCATTCCATATGGCACGGCAGAGTTTCAGGTATTCGTTCCAGTCAGGAAGGTTTTCCCAGTGTGGTTCGTATTTCTTTACAGAAAAAGCGGTCGGTTCATCCGAATGATTCAAAGAGGTAAGACAGGTACGAAGAGCGTGAGGATCTGCCTGAAACCGAGTCTCAAGCCAGTAGAGACCAAGAAACCTGCCGGGATCATCAGAGGATGCGAGGATCGGAAAAAGCTCTTCAGATACCGGCTGACTTCGAAATTCATCGCTTTCAACGGTAGTCGGGTTTAAAAGATTCTTTCTGGCGAGAAATGAAAGTCTGGGAATCAACAGTCCACAGAAAAATACAACAGAACAGAGGAGGATCCATGGCCTTTTCAGAAAATGTGACCGAAAAGAAGAAAGAACAGCAGTCATTGGTTCAATTCCTTTGCAGTGAAGAAGTTAATAATGCATATGCCAAAGGAGCCGAATAACTGCATACTTTTTCAGGAAAATCATAAAATAGTGAAAGAAGAACAGGAATGACAGAATGGGTGGAGTATGAAGCAGAAACTTTCCAAAAAGAGCCTGGCAGGAATTGGCATGATCGGAGTTTTTCTGCTGATGCTCTGCTGCCCGAAAGAAGTATTCAACGGGGCAAGTGAAGGACTCCTTTTATGGTTTCAGATCTTATTCCCGACACTGTTCCCGTTCCTGCTGATCACAGATCTTCTGATGGCAACCGGCGGGATCAGGATGATCTCGAAAGTACTGTCTGTTCCTTTCGGAATTTTATTCCGAGTTTCCGGGGAAGGCTCGTTTGCAGTGGTTGCAGGATTTCTCTGCGGGTATCCCATGGGAGCAAAAATAACGGCAGATCTGATCAGAAATCAGTCCATAAGTGTCGAAGAAGGAACCTATCTTCTTTCTTTCTGCAATAATACAAGTCCGATTTTCATCATGAATTTTCTTGTATGGAAAACGCTGGACAGAAAAGAGCTTCTGCTTCCGAGCCTGGTGATTCTTTTAGGAACACCGGTTGTTATGAGCTTCCCTTTCAGGAAAATTTACAAAAGTGGCAGAAAAAGAGGTGAGGGCAGAAATACATTGGGAATGCAGAGAAATTATATTATGAAAAAGAAAAGTGTAGAAAGTTGTATGATGGACAGCTTTGAGACAATCGTGAAAGTCGGGGGATATTTGATTATTTTTTCTGTATTACTGAAACTGGCAGAGCAGACCGGGCAGAAAAATATCGCTGCAACTCTCCTGCTTTCAACACTGGAAGTTACGAATGGGATTCTTATGATTGCGAAAAAATTCCCGGAAATAAGCACAGCCTATCCGTTGCTGATCGGGCTGACTTCTATGGGAGGCATCTGTTCTATGGCACAGACGCAGTCGGTGATCCGTGGAACAGGACTGAAACTTTCAGATTATATCATACAAAAACTGGCTACCGCAATGGCAGCCAGTGGATTCGCAATACTGTATGCGAAATTTAATTTTTAAATTCATTTAATCAGATGTCAATAGATACCTGTTTCCTATTGGTCTGAGCCATTCTGAGAATCATAATTATAATCAGAAGAGTCAGCCTCAGGAACATCCAGTTCTGCACGATTGGAGCGGACTGTATCATAACACTCCTGCAGGGAATTGATCAGACCGTCATACTTGGTTGTATAGCTGTCCAGTGTATGACCGATGATGCTTTCCGCATTTGCAAGAAGGTCATCTGTATACTGGATCGCACCAATCCGGATTTCATTGGCATCCATGGTTGCATTGTCGACGATTTCCTGTGCCTGGGCAGTTGCCTGAGTAACAATCTCATTTGCCTGTGCATAAGCCTGCTGCATGATCTCATGCTCACTGACCAGTTCGGTGGTCTGTACCTGTGCTTCTTCAATCATAGCATCTGCTTTTGCTTTTGCATCTGCCAGAATCGCATCCCGGTTCGCGATGATCTTCTGATAACGCTTGATCTCATCAGGAGTCTTCATGCGAAGCTCACGGAGCAACTCATCCATATGCTCTTTATTTACAATGATCTTGGTCTGGGACAGGGGCTGAAATTTACAGTCTCTGTCAATATATTCTTCAATCTCTTCAATGATCTGTTCAATACGGCTACTCATCAGTTACACTCTCCTTTTTCTTTCATCTTCTTTTCAAGCTCAACTGCAACGGCCTGTGGTACGAACTGAGTAACATCTCCGCCAAAGGCTGCAATCTCCCGTACAGTAGTTGAACTGAGGTAAGAATATTCGATACTGGTCGTCAGAAACATGGTTTCAACATTCGGACTGAGTTTATGATTCGTCTGAGACATCTGAAGTTCATACTCAAAATCCGTAATTGCACGAAGTCCCCTTATTACCATGTCCGCGTCCATTCGTTCGGCAAAATCCACCAGAAGTCCGTCAAACGGAATGATCCTGACATTTGGCAGATCCTTTGTCACTTCCTTTAACATTTTAACACGTTCTTCAACAGAAAACAACGGCATTTTCGCTTTATTGTTCAATACTCCGACAATGAGTTCGTCCACGATTTTACAGGATCTGCAGATGATATCATAATGTCCGTATGTAACCGGGTCAAAGCTTCCCGGATAAATCGCTCTTAACATATTTCTTCCTTTCCGGCTTTTTCCAAAAAGACGTGCTTGTTCGTCTTATATCTTTTTTCTTTGATGAGAGAAAAGCCAAGTTCCCCGATATACGAGAAATCAGTATTCAGTGAGGCTTCTACGATGATCACGGTATCTTCATAGACGAGTGAGGAACCGGCGAGATATTTCAGTACCTGCTTTTCCAGTTCCTGATCATAAGGCGGATCCATAAAAATATAATCAAAAACCTTATCGCCTTCTAACTGGTACAGTGCATTCAGCACATCTTTGGTCAGCGTGATCCCTTTTTTCTCCAGCCTGGTAAACTTCAAATTTTCTTTGATACACTCCATTGCTTTGAGATTTTTTTCTACAAAGACGGCTTCTTTTGCTCCGCGGCTGAGAGCCTCGATCCCAATCCCTCCGCTTCCCGCAAACAGATCCAGAAATTCGCAGTCATACAGATAAGGAGCGATCATATTGAACAGGGTTTCCTTGATCCTGTCGGTGGTTGGCCTTGTATCTATTCCTTCCAGAGTCTTCAGTTTCAGACTTCTGGCACTGCCGGCAATTACTCTCATTCATCGACACCTCCAATCATTAACTATGCTGAATTTTAGCAGAAAAAAGCACCCGGGTCAATGCCGAGTGCTTTTCTCTTTGACTTCTGCTGTATTTTTTGACGTGCATTTGGTCTGTCGCGGCTACGACTGCACTGACCGCAGAAGCCGGGAAGATGGTTTCAGGTTATTTCCCTGCCATCTGCTTTTCCTGCTGCTCGATCATTTTCTTTACCATATATCCACCGACAGATCCGTTCTGTTTGGATGTCAGGTCGCCGTTGTATCCGTCTGTCAACGGTACTCCCAGCTCTGTTGCTACCTCGTACTTGAACTTGTCGAGTGCGCCTTTTGCTTCAGGCACTGCTGCTTTGTTAGATGAACGACTTGCCATGATCCATTTCCTCCTTTTGCATCCTGCAGTCTGTCTGAAGACTGCTTTTTCTGAGTTGTTGTAACGAAGATGACCGGCCAGTTTCTGTATGTACCATGCTTTTGCCGGTCATCATACATCACTGGTTCCGTTCGCCTTTGTTACGATGTTAGTATGTGGAGGAACGGTGAATTTAAACTGGTAAGTTCTGGTGGTTACAGCGTTGTCTCAAGCATGAGATCTTTCAGCTTCTTCTGCAAATGATCTTTCAGTTTCCGGTGCTGCTCCTGGGAAAGATCCGGGTCTTCGAGAAGAAGTCTTTCAGCAGCGGCATTTGCTTCCTGCAACAGTGCTGCATCCTGAAAAACGTCAGCAATCTTAAAATCAAGCACCCCGCTTTGCCGTATACCGAACAGATCTCCCGGTCCGCGGAGACGGAGATCTTCATTTGCAATATAAAAACCATCATTGGAATGATTCAGGATCTCCAGCCGTTCTTTTGTCTCTTTTGACCTGGAGGCGGTCATGAAAATGCAGTAGGACTGATATTTTCCACGGCCAACCCGCCCGCGGAGCTGATGGAGCTGGGCAAGACCGAAACGTTCTGCATTTTCAATCATAATGACGGTTGCATTTGGCACATCGATACCGACTTCTACAACGGTTGTGGATACAAGAACCTGGATCTCATTCCGTCCAAAAGCAGTCATGATCTCATCTTTTTCTTTTTCTTTCATTTTTCCATGCAGATAGCCGACACGGATGGAAGGCCCAAGGATCTCCTGAAGCATCTGACTGTAATCGGTAACATTTTCAGCATCCAGATTTTCGCTTTCTTCTACCATAGGGCAGATTACATAGCACTGCCGCCCCAGTTCTGTCTGCTGCCTGATAAAAGCGTAAGCTTTTGGACGGTAGCCTGTATCAACCACGCAGTTTTTGATCGGAAGACGGTTCATAGGGAGTTCATTGATCACGGAAATATCAAGATCTCCGTAAAGAATGATTCCCAGAGTCCGTGGAATAGGTGTTGCACTCATGACGAGAATATGTGGTGTAAGACCTTTGCCTGCGAGTTGTTCCCGTTGTCTGACACCAAAGCGGTGCTGCTCATCTGTGATGACTAAGGCAAGGTTTCTGTAGTTCACTTTTTCCTGGATCAGTGCATGGGTTCCAATGATAATAGAAGAAGAACCGGATTCGATCCGGACATAGGCTTCACGCTTCTGCTTTGCAGTCATAGATCCGGTCAGAAGTTCTGCTTTAAGAGGAAGTCCATAGTGTTCCAGCATCCCGGAAATTTTTTCATAGTGCTGCCGGGCAAGCACTTCTGTCGGAGCCATTAATGCACCCTGATAGCCGTTGAGTCCGGAAAGCAGGAGTCCTAAAAATGCCACGATTGTCTTACCTGAACCGACATCTCCCTGTACCAGTCGGGACATGACATAGTCTCCGGTCATCTCTTTCAGGATTTCATTCCATACCCGCATCTGGGCAGCAGTCAGTTCATAGGGAAGAGACTGGAGAAATGTATCGATGGCAGGCTGCTGCTTCATAGTAAAGTGATTTTTCATCCGTTCTCCGGATTCTTTTACATATCGCAGTGAAAGGACAAAGGTGAGAAATTCTTCAAAGACAAAGCGTCTTCTTGCTTCAATAAAAGTCTCTTTGAAATGTGGAAAATGCATTTCATACAGTGCTGCCTCGTAAGGGGGAAAATCGTAAGCAGTTTCCAGTTCTTCAGGAAGAAAATCTTCGGGTATGGAATTACTTTCCAGTGCCTGACGGACAGCTTTGATGATGGCATTATTGGTCAGTCCTGCGGTAAGTCCGTATACCGGCTGCATGGAATGGAGTTTTTCATTGTATCTGGCAGCAGGATCATAGATCTGTGGATGTTCCATGACCAGTCCGTCACGTTTACGAACCACTCTGCCACGTAAAATGACCGGGCCGCTCCTGCCTAATGTATTCCTTAAAAAAGGCATACGGAACCAGATCACTTTTAAAGTTCCGGTCAGATCTTTTAAATAAAGAGTTGTCACCTGCATATTTTTTGTCCCGGACACCTGTATCCGTCCGAAAACAGCACCGGAAACGGTGCAGATATGTCCTTCCTGAACTTCGCTGACAGGAACAGGCGGACCAAAGATCTCATAGGTACGCGGATAATAATGCAATAAATCATCAACAGTGGCCACACCAAGTTTAAGAAATAATTTTTCGGTTTTTTCTCCAATCCCCTTTAACGTGCTGATCCCGGCATTTTTATTCATGTCTTTTTCTCCTGATTCTGATTACAAAAACCGGAGCACTTTCGCCTATGAGAAGTGTTCCGGTTTTTTAATGATATAATACAGGCAAAAACTGCCTGATCTGACAAAATTTATTCAACAGACAGAACGTAATAATAGATCGGCTGTCCGCCAGAATGAACATCTACGTCTACATCAGGATAAAGCTCCTCTATTTCTGCTGAAAAACGTTCTGCATCTTCAGCCAGAACATCCTGACCATAGTAAAGGCTGATCAGTTCTGTATCTTCATCAACAAGATCAGCAAGCATCTCTTTAGTGGTCTCTTCGACAGACTGTCCGACAGCAAGGATTCCGGCATCACCGATTCCCATGATATCTCCCTCATGGATCTCTTTATCATCGATTCGTGTATCGCGGACTGCATAGGTTACCTGTCCTGTCTTAACAGCTTTAATGCCTTCATTCATAGCATCGATATTCGTATCAACATCTGCTTCCGGCATATAATTGATGATGGCAGTAATTCCCTGTGGTACTGTCTTGGTTGGAATTACGATAATATCCTTATCTTCTGTCAGGGACTGAGCCTGATTTGCAGCAAGGATGATATTTTTATTGTTCGGCAGAATAAAGATATGATCTGCATTCACATGGTCAATAGCTGTCAGCATATCTTCAGTACTCGGATTCATTGTCTGACCACCTTCAATAATATAGTCAACTCCAAGCTCTTTGAAAATATCGTTCATACCGTCACCGATGGATACGGTGATAAATCCAACCGGTTTACGTGGCTCTTTCTTTTTATTTTCAGCCTGCTGTGCTGCAACTTTTTCAGCGTCCTTGATCAGCTTTTCCTGATGCTCTTCCCGCATATTGTCGATCTTCATACGGGAAAGCTGTCCAAATGTAAGTGCTTTCTGGATGGCAAGTCCCGGATCGTTCGTATGAACATGGATCTTAACGACATCGTCATCTGCCACGCATACGATAGAATCGCCGATAGACTCAAGATATGCCTTGAATTCAGCCTCATCTTTTGAAGTGAACTCCTTCTCAAGCATAATGATAAACTCTGTGCAGTATCCAAATTTAATATCTGTCTCAGCCTGCTGTCCTGGTTTTACCATTGTAGTTCCGGAAGTGGCTTCGATCGCAGAATAATCAATCTCTTTTCCGAGGAAAGCATCGTATGCACCATGCAGTACCTCAAGAAGTCCCTGACCACCGGAATCAACCACACCGGCTTCTTTTAAGACAGGCAACATCTCAGGAGTCTTGGAAAGAACCTCCTGGGCATAAGCGATTACCTCTGAAATGAAAGTATCCAGATCGTCTGTCGTCTCAGCGAGTTCTGCTGCTTTCTGGGAAGCTCCCTTTGCAACCGTAAGGATCGTTCCCTCTTTCGGCTTCATAACTGCCTTATATGCAGTGGCTGTCGCACGCTCACATGCTCTTGCGAGAATGGATGTATCAATCTCATCATGTTCACGGATCTCTTTTGTGAATCCGCGAAGAAGCTGGGAAAGGATGACACCTGAATTTCCGCGGGCACCTCTCAGTGATCCGGATGAAATTGCTTTTGCAATGGCAAGCATATTCGGATTCTCTAAAGCCTTTACTTCTTTTGCTGCTGACATGATCGTCAGCGTCATATTTGTACCTGTATCTCCGTCTGGAACAGGAAATACGTTCAGTTCGTTGATGATCTCCTTCTTTGCTTCAAGATTGGCTGCACCTGCAAGGAACATCTTCTGAAGCATCTCTGTATTTATCGTCTTAACTGCCACGATATATCCTCCTTAATCTATCACTCTAACACCTTCTACAAAGATGTTGATCTTACCAACTTTCATGCCGGTAAACTCTTCTACCTTATATTTAACATTGCTCATAAGGTTGTCCGAAACGGAAAGAATGTTCACACCGTATGAAACGATCACATGAAAATTCAGGGTGAGAATATTCTCATCAGAAATTCCGACTTTAATTCCTCTCGTGAGACTTTCTCTTTTTAAAAGATGCACCAGCCCATCTTTTACATTGACAGCAGCCATACCTACGATACCAAAGCATTCGATCGCTACAGATCCGGCATACTTCGCAATGACATCAGGACTAACAGTAATGATACCAAGATCTGTGCTCATACTACCCTTCATCATTTATTACCTCCAGTTCTATTGGTTTTTACCATAAATAACAAACTTATTATACTATCTGTTCTGACGTTTTACAATACAGTTTTGATTTTTTAAAAAAATACTTGCATTTGTGGTTGGGTTCTGTTAGAATATCATTGTTATGAGTCTAAATGACCAGTTCAGATTGTTAGGAGGTGCAGTCATGGCTAAATGTGCTATTTGTGAAAAGGGTGCTCATTTTGGAAACAATGTAAGTCACTCTCATAGAAAATCACCAAAAATGTGGAAATCAAATGTTAAGTCTGTAAGAGTTAAGACAGAAGGCGGATCCCAGAAAATGTATGTATGTACATCCTGCCTGAAGTCAGGACGCGTTGAGCGTGCTTAATTGCAGGACATTTCATTAGAATTGATGATTAAGAATGACACGGAATAAAGAGTTGTATCTTGAGTGATTGAGATACAGCTCTTTTTCATTTGCAAAAAAGACAATAAGCAAGGATCAGGCACATGATCACCAGTACTGTTCCCCAGAAAATATCAGAAAGGAACATCATGATCACCATGCCGACCGAGAGCCAGAATAATGCGAAACCAACCAGTCTTTTCAAAATAGAATTACTGCTTTCAAAAGTCGGTTGATTTAATATATGAAAAAACTCCTGCCAAAATGACAGGAGCTTTCAGTTTCCAGACATATGAGATGATTCATCTATGGGATGATTCATCTGCCGAATCAAGAATATCAGCGACATCGTCTTCAGAGAGCTTTTCATCTTTGGAAGTAAACCGATCAATCACATCCGGAACCATGTCAAGAAGTTTCGTGACAGTGTCCTGATTCTTAATATTTACAAGCTTTGTCTTACCGTCCTGAATGACAATAACAGCACTTGGAGTCATTTTTCCACCAATTCCACCCATTCCTTTTTCTTTTTTGTCTGCATTAAACGAACCGGCACCAATTCCAAAAGAAACATCCATCAAAGGGAGAATGATCGTTCCATTGATGTGGATTGCCTCTCCTACGACAGTCTTTGAAGTGATCACACTGTCCATTCCATGAAAAAGAGATTCTACGGTTTCTTTAAAACTATTTGAGCCTGCCATAATTGCGTCCTCCTTAAATTTATAATTTGATCTTTTTAAAATGCTGATAAGTGATCCGGACATTCTTATCTGCCAGGAGCTTCAGTATCAGAACTGCGAGATGAATGATCCTGAGCTTTCCACGGGCAGATAACTTTCCCTGTAATACTTTGTTCTCAAAGTCAGGAGTAATGTCTGTATGTTCTCCAATCAGGGGATATACCATACTCAGTCCTGCAAGAACATATCCGGTGACGGAAGGATCTTCAAATCCAAAGCGTATTTTCAGTAAAAATTTCTTTGGACGGATTCTGAAAAGAAATTTCTTCCCCTCGCAAATAACTTTTGAAAAACACTTTTTATGTGGTTCACAGGTCAGGAATGCTGTCAGCTTTTCTTTTTTCTTTCTTAATGCTCTTATCTTATCACAGAACCGGGCAAATGTACATTTTATCTTTTCTGCTATTGCCCTGACTTTTTCCCACCACCGCTCTATCCGGCTTTTTGACTCTGAATCAGCTTGAGTCTGTTGTTGATAAGGAGAACTGCTGATGCGTTTCTTCTCTGTTTGGTGAGGAGCGTCGGGAACGATAGTATCACGACTCTTCTTTTCCTGGTGAAATGTGTCGGGAATGATATCGTCAGTACTATCCTCTTTGTGATGCAAAGAGGAAGGAACGGTATTCTCACTGCTTTCTTCTTCCTGGTGAGAAGAAGAGGGGGCTGGAATATCATTCCCGAAGTGCTTCCACGCAAGACGGATATGCCAGTGAAATCTGCTCTCTTTATATGAAACTGTTCCTGAGATCAGATGAAAGAGCCAGTGAAAAACTGCTTTTGCCTGTGCGGAATCGACAGATCCATCAGATGTCCCCTCTGCCCGGTAAGAAAAAGGATTGAACAGCACAAGCAATATCACAAGCAAAAGAAGAGCTAAAATGCCTAACAGGATCATGCCAAGTATTTTTAAGATCAAAAGGAAAATATGTATCATTGACACCTCCGGTTTTCTTTTATGGATTCCTTGTGCTTCTGCAGGATATAATGCCGGATATCAACACTTTGGGTAGCGGCGAAAACTTCCTCCGTAATCTGCCGGATCAGCTCCAAAGCACTGTCATATCCGTCAGCCAGTCCGACCACAAATAAAGGGGTGTCCTCGTAAATGTGCTGCTTTAAGAGCAGGGAAGGAAAAAAATCCAGTTGATTCTGAGGACTCTGAGAAAAAGCAATAACGTAAATGGAGGGCTGGAGTTTATTGGCTGACAGCTTCTTTTTAATTTTTGCTTCTTTCTTTTTCAGATTTTCGTTCATATATAAATGACAGTAAAAAGTAATCTGCATACCTGCCGCCCTCCTGCTAATTCTAATTATAATAAGAATCTAAAATCTCTCCTGCAATTGATACTGCCTTACCACTGGAACTTCCGTCAGAACCTTCGGTAATCACACTGATGACGAGTTCGGGGTTATCTACATTGGTAAATCCCATAAACCAGGAATGGGTTTTCTCTCCATCGGACATACTGTATTCAGCAGTTCCGGTCTTTCCGGCAACGGTATAACTTCTGCCACGGAGTACAGAACCAGTTCCCTCTTCTACTACAGCAGACATATATTCTTTCAACTGTGCGGCTTCATCGGAAGTCATTACTTTTTTGTAGCTTTTCGGAACATTTTTGCGGATCTGAGTTCCTGTATAGTTGGTTACATATTCCACAAGATAAGGCTGCATAACGGTTCCCCCATTGGCGACTGCCTCTGCGATCAGAGCCATGTGGTAAGGACTGACGGTCGTCTTTCCCTGTCCCATTGCAGTCATCATGATTTCTCCTGAACCGGAAGAGGAATCAAGTGCAAAAGAACTTTTGGAGGTATTCAGGTCTCCTGGCAGTGCTTTGTTGAAAAGCATATCTTCCGCAGTCTTTTTATATTGTGAGATATCTAACTGTAATCCTATATTTGCAAAAGATGCATTACAGGAGTTTGCAAAGGAACTTCTCAGATCTTCCTGTCCATGTGCGTGACCTCCAAAGCAATGAATGGTAATATCTCCCTCTGTAATCTCTCCGTTACAGTCATAAGTATAATCGCGGTATGAGGCATTCTGACGGATATAAGACAGTGCCGTAACTACTTTAAAAGTAGATCCGGGAGCATAAGATCCCTGCGTTGCACGATTCAGAAGCGGACTGTTCGTATCGTCCGAATTTAAATCAGACCAGGCAGCAACGATATTATTTGGATCGTAAGCAGGCTTTGATACCATTGCGAGGATCTTTCCGGTAGCTGCCTCCATGACAACAACGGCTCCTTTATTTTCGCCTAATGCCTGATAAGCAGCCTGCTGAAGATCAGCATCCAGTGTCGTAACGACTGTATCGCCCATATTCTTCGTCTCACTGAATTCATTTTTCAGTTTTTCGATAAAGAAAGCATTGGAGGTGAGCAGTTCAAAATTTTCGACAGATTCAAGACCTGTCTTTCCAAGCTTGTCATTACTGTATCCGATGACATGGGCAAATAACTCCCCGTATGGATAATTCCTGGATTCATTTCCATCCTCATCAACAACGGTTTCAGCCAGAGTATTTCCATTTTTGTCGACCAGCTTTCCACGGATTACACTCTGTGCATAAGCATCCTGACGCTGGTTATAAGGACTGTTCACAACCAGTTTTGCCCTGACGATGGAGAAATATACGAGATATCCCATAAGAGCAATAAAAAGGATAACAAAAAAGTAAGTGACTCTAGCGAACTCTTTGTTGGTTGTGCGACCTTGCTTTTTTGGGCGTTCTCTGCCTTGGGACTTCCTCGAATCTCGGTTTATCTGATGTTGTTGATTTTTTCTTGGTCTTTCTTCCCGAACCATCTTTTAATTCCCTTTCTCTTCTTTTTGCGTTCTTCTGATGCTGTAGTTTTTTTCGGCGTT
>OGRP01001321.1_pt1 | contig 17015 bp, 14 predicted proteins | sample 1553531 | NCBI WGS metagenome assembly OGRP01 (sample SAMEA2580045, study PRJEB22360) | human gut metagenome | biome: human gut; feature: human-associated habitat; material: faeces | place: Denmark | collected 2008/2010 | reverse complement strand
AAGGTTGCGCTGGAGAAGGGTGCGCTCACGCCTGCCGTCGAGCACATCATCGAGGCCAATACGCTGCTTTCGGGCATTGGCTTTGAGAGCTCGGGCCTTGCTGCTGCTCATGCCATCCACAATGGCCTGACGATGCTGCCCGAGTGCCACGGCATGTATCACGGCGAGAAGGTCGCCTTCGGTACTATCGTCCAGCTGGTACTCGAGGATGCCCCGACCGAGAAGCTCGAGGAAGTCTTGGGCTTCTGCATTGAGCTTGGCCTGCCGGTCACGATGAAGGAACTTGGCGTTGCCGAGCTTACGCGCGAGCAGGCCATGATTGTTGCCGAGGCCGCGTGCGCGCCCGAGGACACCATGTGCAACATGCCGTTTGAGGTGACGCCCGAGATGGTCGCAAACGCCATTCTGGGTGCAGACGCACTGGGCCACTACTATCTCATGGATGAGTAAATCAAGCTAAGGAAGGGGCAAAGCCAGCAGATGGCTTTGCCCCTTTTTGCTATGGTGCAAAGGGGCAAGGTTACTTTGCACCAATCGTTGTTTGATGAAGGGCGGATTCTCGTATGGCGCTTCCCATGGTTTATGGCGGTCCCGGCCGGTATGTTCAGGGGCCGGGCGAACTGTCGCGTCAAGGCAAGTATTTGTCATGGTTGGGCTGCGCTGCCTATGTCTTGTTTGACCAGGGCACCGAGGATCGGCTGTGCAGGCAGATCGTCGATGGATTTCTGGACGAAGATCTAAGCGAGCCGTTCTTTAAGATTTATGACGGTCCGTGTACGGAAGAGGCCGTTGTCGAAATGGCTAAGGAAGCCCAGGCCGAGTATTGCGACATGGTAGTGGGTATTGGCGGCGGCAAGATGCTCGATATCGCCAAGGCCGTTGCGTTTTATGCCGAGTTGCCGTTGTGCGTATGCCCCACGGCGGCTTCGATGGACGGTCCGTGCAGCGCGATTTCGGTGCTGTATCACGAGGATGGATCGTTCGACCGCTACCTGATGCTCGAGAAGAATCCAGACCTAGTTGTGGTCGATACCAACGTGCTCGCGGCAGCCCCGCTGCGTATGACGGTCGCCGGCATGGGCGATGCACTGGCAACGTACTTCGAGGCACGTTCGTGCGCCGCGGCGCATGGCGCCAACGAGCACGGTGGCGCGCCGGGACACTTGGCCTTGGTTGCGGCTCGTGCTATGACACGCTTATGGAGTGCGGCGTCGCTGCCAAGCGCGATCTCAAGAAAGGGCGTATATCGCCGGCGGTTGAGCGTCTGATCGAGTGCAATATTCTGCTCTCGGGCGTCGGCTTTGAGAGCGGTGGCTTGGCGTTGGCACATGCCATCGCCAACGGTCTGACGATTCTGCCCGAGTGCAGGGCTATGCACGGTGAGGCCGTGGCATTTGGCCTGGTGGTCCAGCTGCGCCTAGAGCGTGCGCCCGAGCTTGATCAGGTGCTCGAGTTTTGCCAGCGCGTTGGTCTGCCGACGACGCTCGAGGAGCTGGGTCTTGGCGAGATTTCCGATGCCGATTTGCAGGGTGTTGCAAATGCGGTCTTTAGAAACGAGCGCAATATGGTCAACGAGTAGGCCAAGGTGACCAAACAAAAGCTCGTGCAGCTCATGTGCGAGGCATAGCTTGGCGCTTGATTGATCTTGTGCAATCGAGGCGGCGATAGGCCATAGGCTATTTGCCGCAAAGATGCGCCGCATGTAATTTGCCCAAGGCGTGGGCCGATAGCGTATCATTATCTCTTGCTTGTTTGCACTGCTCAGGGAGGGGCCGCGCATGGCGCAGGAACACGATCTGTTTGATGACATTATCGAGATCAGCAAGGGTTTCGACTTTCTTAAAAACCCGCTTGGCGGTGTGACCGATGCACTCGATCCGTCGGCGCCGCAATGGAATCCTGCTGACTACAAGGAGCGTCCGCGCGGCAACACCATTCCGTGCCTGACCTGCAAAAACGAAAAGAGCGGCTGCACCGCGTGCATGGACGTGTGCCCGGTCAACGCTATCGAGGTCGAGGAAGACTCCATCGAGATCCTCGACTCCTGTCGCAAGTGCGGCCTGTGCGCCGCTGCCTGTCCGACCGAGGCGATCATCTCGCCGCGCCTGGCGCCCAAAAACCTGTATGACGATATCGTCTCTGCTGCTACGAGCCACGAGACCGCCTACGTCACCTGCACGCGTGCCCTTAAGCGCATGCCGCGCGAGAACGAAGTCGTCGTTGCCTGCGTGGGCGATATTACGGCCGAGACCTGGTTCTCGGTACTGGCAGACTATCCCAACGTGAGTGTGTACCTGCCGTTGGGCGTGTGCGATAAATGCCGCAACACCGGCGGTGAGGACATTCTGGGCGAGGCGATTGCGAAGGCCGAGGAGTGGTCCGGCACGGGTATGGGCTTGGAGGTCGACTCCAAGAGCCTCAAATGCCATAAGCGCCGCGAGTACGAGCGCAAGGAGTACATGGAAAAGATCGCCCGCACCACGGGCCTTACCGTGACCAAGCTCAACCCGGCAACGGCGGCGCTGGCCTCGGTGACGCAGAAGCTCAAAGCTCACCGCCACCAGATTGCCCAGCTCGAGCGTACGCTCAACACCATGTGCGGTACCACGACGACCAAGCGTCGCCGTTCGCTCACGCACGGTCGCCAGCTGGTGCTCTCAACACTGCAGAATCATCCCGAGCTTGCCCAGAACATGCAGGTGAGTACGCCGGAGTGCGATTTTGACAAGTGCACGTCGTGCGGCGAGTGCGTCAATGTATGTCCCACGTTCGCCTGCGATTTGGTGGGAAGCGGCCGCTTTGCGTTGGAGTCCACGTATTGCTTGGGCTGCGGTGCCTGTGCCAAGGTGTGTCCCGAACATGCGCTCAAGCTTGTTGAGCACGATGCGTCCAATCTGGTCGTCGTCGACCCCGAGGCCGAGGAGAAGGCCGCCCAGAAGGCGAAGGCTCACGAAGAAGCTGAGAAGGTCAAGGCCGAAGCAAAGGCCAAACTCGACAAGATGCTCGATCAGGTGGAGAAGCTTGCGGACTAGCTAAAAGAGCGTAAATGATGGCCGGTGGGACAGGTACTGCCCCACCGGCCAAAAAAGTTGCGGTGGAATAGTTCCTGTTTTGCCCTTAAGCTGGCCATTCTAGGAACTATTCCACCGCAACTAATAAATGGTTAGTTCATGCTGCTTTGGTGGCCGGTTCGACCGGTACCGTTGCGCGTCACGGTTTCATGGAGCAAAAAGAACCCGGGGACCTGTTTGGTCTCGGTGTATTCCATAAGGATGCCGTCGGCGTTGTAGGTCTGCCCGCGTATAACGGCGAGTGCGTTAAAGTCGTCGAGATCGAGCACGCGCGTATCCTCGGGCGTGGGATGCTCGATCGTCACATCGCGTTTGCCCGTGGCAATCTTAATGCCAAGATCTTCTTCGAGGTAACGATAAATCGAATCGTTGACAATCTCGGGTGTCAGTCCCGGTACCTGTGAGCTTAGGTAATAGGAGTCGTCGGAGCACACGGCATGTCCGTCTGCATAACGGATGCGTTTGGCGCGCGTGAGCTCGCAGCCTTCGGGAAACCCGGTAATCTTGGAGAGCGCCTTGCTGCAGATGAGGAGCTCAAAGACGGTGGTGACAGTCTTGAGCTCAAAGCCTCGGTTGACCGCGATTTCCTTAAAGGTCTCGAGTCCGCCGCCACCACGACTCTTCTCGTCACTGATGTTGCGAATGACGCGCATGCCTTTGCCTTGCTGGGGGAGCACGTAACCATCTGCCGCAAGCATCGAGATGGCGCGACGGACCGTCATACGCGAACAGTCAAACAGCTGCGTGAGCTCAGTCTCCGAAGGCAGATAACTCTGATAGGCGTATGTGCCGTCGTCAATCGACTGCTTTACGTTGTCATAAATAGTTTGGAAGATGGCTCGCGCCATGACGGTCTCCTAGAGCTGAGTACGCGAGCGGTGGATGAGGACTGCTCGCACAGGTGTCGATCGATTTACTTGCTGGGGTCGATTATATATTTACCCATGGCACGCAGAGCTGGGTCTGACAGGATGGCGCCGAGTTCGTCGAGGGAAGCCACCTTGGCGACCATCGAGGATACGTCGAGCCTGCCAGAGTCGATGAGCTCGAGCGCGCGACGCTGCGTATAAGGGTTGATGTAGGACGAGGTAAGCACAAGCTCCTTCTGGAAGACCTCGAAGGGCTTGACGGTGATCGTCTCATCGGGCTTGGTGAGGCCGAACATCATGACCGTAGCCTTGTGGCCGGCGATCTGGATGGCCTGCTCGATGGTGACGGGCTTGCCAACACACTCGATAACGACATCGACGTTGCCGACGCCCTCCTGCTTCAGGCGGGCCGGGACGTCCTCGTGGATGGAATCAATTGCCAGGTCGGCGCCGAGTTTGAGCGCAACCTCGCGCTTGCCTTCGACAGGCTCGAGCAAGACAACCTTGGTGGCGCCGGCGTTTTTAGCAAGCTGCATCATGAGCAGACCGATCATGCCGCCGCCGATAACGACAACTGTGCTGCCGGGCTTGATGTTGCACATATCGATGCCGTGCAGGCAGCAGGCGACGGGCTCGGTCATAGCACCCTGCTCAAAGCTGGTGTGATCGCCCAACTTGTAGACTTGCTGCATATCGACGGAGCAGTACTCGGCAAAGCCGCCGTTAACGGTGGTGCCGTAGCCGGTCATATGCTCGCAGTAGTGGTTGATTCCGTCGCGGCAGGGTTCGCAGCAGCCGCAGGGATGGTTTGGGTCGATGCACACGCGATCGCCCGGTTTAAAGCCAGCGACGTCGCTGCCCACGGCCTCGACAACGCCCGCAAACTCATGACCAAGGATCGTGGGCGGGGTAACGTCGGCTGCACCCTTGTCGCCTTCATAGATGTGAACGTCGGTACCGCAGACGCCGCAAGCTTTGACGTTGATCAGAACGTCGCGCTTGCCCACGGCCGGCTTTGCCGATTCCTCGACTCTGAGGTCGTGCTTTCCATAGAAGACCGCGCTTTTCATGGTGACTCCTTAACGTGGCGGTGGATATTGTAATGAAGTATAGGTATGTCTATATGAATAGACAAGCACATCTAGACAAGTAGAAAAGAAAAATAAAATTCAACCATCGGCTATATCAGATTTAGCAGGCGAAATACTGGAAATATACCGTTTACGGCCAATAATCAACCGTTTACCGACCGTAGTATTTATGCTAACTTGTCTAGATAAGTGATATGATAAAAATGGAAGCGCAAGAAGTCAGGGAAGCGGGCCCACCCGTCCTATTGCACGAGGTACACGCAAACGGCGCGTCTGCGGTCTCGAGTGAAGCCAAAACCGCAGTCGCTCCGAATGAAGAGAGGGGGATTCCCCGTCATGATGCAAAAGATACAACGTTTCGGCGGTGCAATGTACACGCCTGCAATTCTTTTCGCATTTTCCGGAATTGTCGTTGGCCTGGGTACGTTGTTTACCACCGAGGCGATCTTTGGCGAGATGGCCACTGCGGGCCATCTTTGGTTTGATTGCTGGAATGTGCTGCTCCAGGGTGGTTGGACGCTCTTTAACCAGATGCCGTTGCTGTTTTGCGTAGCGTTGCCAATCTCGCTCGCGAACAAGCAGAACGCTCGCTGCTGCATGGAGGCTTTGGCCATCTACCTTACCTTCAACTACTTTGTAAGCACAATCTTGGGGCAGTGGGGCCCTGTCTTTGGTGTCGACTACTCTGTCGAGGCGGGCAGCGGTACTGGTCTTGCCACTATCGCAAGCATCAAAACGCTTGATATGGGCATCATGGGCGCGCTCATTATCTCTGGTATCGCCACGATGCTGCATAACAAGTTCTTCGATACCGAGCTCCCCGAGTGGTTGGGCGTGTTCTCGGGTTCCGTGTTCATCTATATGATCGGTTTCTTCGTTATGGTTCCGGTCGCTCTTATCGCCTGCCTGGTGTGGCCGCATGTTCAGGCTGCTATCTCTGCCTTCCAGGGATTCATCCTTTCCGCCGGTACGTTTGGCGTGGGTGTCTTTGCTTTCTTCGAGCGCGTGCTGATCCCTACAGGCCTGCACCACTTTATCTATACGCCGTTCTATTACGACAACGCGGCGGTCAACGGCGGCATCTTTGCTGCTTGGGCCAATATCCTGCCCCAACTGGCTGCCGATCCGAGCATTGCTCTTAAGGATGCCGCACCCTGGGCTGCCTATACCTGCCCTGGTTGGACTAAGGTCTTCGGCTCGCTTGGCGTCGCCATTGCGTTTTATATGACCGCCAAACCCGAGCGCAAGCAGCGCGTCAAGGCTCTGCTGATCCCGGTCACCCTTACCGCTATGCTTTGCGGTATCACCGAGCCGCTTGACTTCACCTTCCTGTTCATCGCGCCCGGCCTGTTCGTCGTCCACTGCGTGCTCGGAGCGCTCGGCTGCATGGCTCAAAACCTCCTTGGCGTCGTGGGTATCTTCGACGGCGGCATCATCTCGATGCTCTCGTGGGACTGGCTGCCCCTTTGGGCCGCACACGGTCTGCAGTACGCCATCTCCATCCTTGTCGGTCTGTGCTTTACCGCTCTTTGGGTCGTGGTCTTCCGTTTCCTGATCGTCAAGTTCGACTTTAAGACTCCCGGTCGCGAGGATGACGATGTTGAGGTCGAGCTCAAGTCCAAGGCCGACTACAAGCAAAAGCAGGGCGGTGCTGCTGGCAAATCGGTCGCCCAGAGTAAAGATGACGAGCGCTTGGTGCTTGCCGAGAACATCCTCGATCTGCTCGGTGGCACGGATAACATCATCGATGTAACTAACTGCGCTACCCGTCTGCGCGTTAACGTCAAGGACAAGAGCGTCGTTGCACCCGAGGCTTCCTTCAAGGCGATCGGTACGCATGGCTTGGTGGTCCAAGGTCAGTCAATCCAGGTCATCATCGGCCTTACCGTCCCGCAGGTTCGCGAAAAGTTCGAGAGTCTTCTGAAGTTCGAGAGTCTTCTGTAAACCATCGTCCATCGAAACAATCGGCCTTGCAGAGCCGGTATGCACCGCAAGGCCGATTCTAGAGATAAAAAACTCCACTTCTAGGTAACAATTCCAAACCGTACAGGCCGCGTGCGGGGATGGATTGAGCAAGCGGCCAGAATGAGGAGGACATCATGTCCAAGAAAAACTATGCCGTGACCATTGCCGGCGGTGGCTCTACCTTCACTCCGGGCATTGCCCTGATGCTGCTTGAGGAGCGCGACCGCTTCCCGGTCAACAAGGTGACCTTCTACGACAACAACGCCGAGCGCCAGGAGACCGTGGCCAAGGCCTGCGAGATCTACTTCCATGAGAACGCTCCCGAGGTTGAGTTCAACTACACCACCGACCCCGAGACCGCATTCACCGGGACCGACTTCGTCCTTGCTCACATCCGCGTCGGCCTGTACGCCATGCGTGAGCTCGACGAGAAGATTCCTCTCAAGTACGGCTGCGTTGGCCAAGAGACCTGCGGTGCCGGTGGTATCGCCTACGGCATGCGCTCCATCGGCGGCGTCATCGAGATCCTCGACTACATGGAGAAGTACAGCCCCAACGCCTGGATGCTCAACTACTCCAACCCCGCGGCCATCGTCGCCGAGGCCTGCCGCGTGCTGCGCCCCAACAGCCGCATCATCAACATCTGCGACATGCCGATCGACCTCATGGATAAGATGAGCCGTATGTGCGGCATCAAGGATCGTCGCGAGCTGCAGTATAGCTACTACGGCCTCAACCACTTTGGTTGGTGGAGCAAAATCTACGACAAGGATGGCAACGACCTCATGCCGCAGATTAAGGAGCACATGGCTAAGAACGGCTACCTGGACGGCATCGAGCACGAGGCCGGTAAGGAGCAGCATGTCGAGGAGAGCTGGATTCACACCTTCGGCAAGGCCAAGGATGTCTATGCTGTCGATCCCGAGACGATTCCCAATACCTACCTCAAGTATTACCTGTACCCGGACTATGTCGTCGAGACGTCTGATCCCAACTACACTCGCGCCAATGAGGTTATGGACGGCCGCGAGAAGAAGGTCTTTGGCGCTTGCCGCGACATCATCGCCAAGGGTACTGCCAAGGACGGCGGCTTTGAGCCGGATGTACATGCCAACTACATCGTCGACCTTGCCTGCGCACTGGCCGAGAACACGCTCGAGCGCTTCCTGCTGATCGTCCCCAACGATGGTGCTGTGCCCAACTTCGACCCGACGGCCATGGTCGAGGTGCCTTGCATCGTCGGTTCCAACGGCTTTGAGAAGATCTGCCAGGGCCCGATTCCGCAGTTCCAGAAGGGCCTGATGGAGCAGCAGGTTTCCGTTGAGAAGCTCGTTGTCCAGGCTTGGGTCGAGGGCAGCTACCAGAAGCTCTGGCAGGCACTCACGCTCTCCAAGACCATTCCTTCGGCGAGCGTTGCTAAGCAGATCCTGGACGAGCTCATCGAGGCCAACAAGGATTTCTGGCCCGAGCTTAAGTAAGGACTACTGTCTCGAACCCTCACGCATCTCTGCTTCATTTGCGCCGTCGTGGCGTCCGGATTCGCCCGGATGCCACGACGGCGCTATACTTATGCAGTTTGAAGTACCTGTACCAAAAGGAGCTGTCGTGTCCCTTTCCATCGGTATCGTGGGCCTGCCCAACGTGGGCAAGTCGACGCTGTTCACCGCGCTTACCAAAAAGACCGGCCTTGCCGCCAACTACCCGTTTGCCACGATCGACCCCAACGTGGGTATCGTCGATGTGCCCGATAGCCGCCTGCAAAAGCTCGCCGACATCGTCAACCCGGGTCGCATTGTGCCGGCGACGGTCGAGTTTGTCGACATCGCGGGCCTGGTGAAGGGTGCCAACGAGGGCGAGGGCCTGGGCAACCAGTTCTTGGCAAACATCCGCGAGACCGATGCCATCTGCGAGGTCGTGCGCTACTTTAAGGATCCCAACGTCATGCGTGAGGTGGGCCGCACGGGCGAGTTCGTCGACCCCGCCGGTGACGCCGATACCATCATGACCGAGCTCATCCTGGCCGACATGGGCACGCTCGAGAAGCAGCTGCCCAAGCTCGAGAAGGAGGCCAAGCGCGACAAGGAGCTCATGCCCAAGTTCGAGGTCGCTAAGCGCCTGCTTGCCTGGCTCAACGAGGGCAAGCGCGCCGCATCCATGGAGATGACCGACGAGGAGCGTGCTGCCGCCAAGGGCCTGTTCCTGCTCACTATGAAGCCCATCCTGTATGTGGCCAACGTGGACGAGGATATGCTCAACGACGATCTGGCGCCCATCGATGGTGTTAAGCCGCTGCCCATCTGCGCCAAGATTGAGGCCGAGCTTTCCGAGCTCGATCCCGAGGACGCCGCCGACTACCTGGAGAGCCTGGGCCTGGAGCAGCCCGGTCTGGACGTGCTCGCGCAGGCGGCCTATAAGCTGCTCGGCCTGCAGTCGTTCTTTACGGCCGGCGAGATGGAGGTCAAGGCTTGGACGGTGCGTCAGGGCGCGACCGCCCCGCAGGCCGCCGGTGTCATTCATACCGACTTTGAGCGCGGCTTTATTAAGGCCGAGGTCATTGGCTACGACGACTACATCGAGCTCGGCGGCGAGCAGGGCGCCAAGGCCGCCGGCAAGCTGCGTATTGAGGGCAAGGACTATGTCATGGCCGATGGCGACGTCGTGCACTTCCGCTTTAACGTGTAAGGACGACGCACATGTTTAAATATGGCAAAAAAGCCGGCTACATGGGCATCGCGCTGCTGGTGCTTGCAGTGTTTCCGCTGGTGGTAGCGGCGTTTGTGATCCCCAACATTGGTCCCGAGGTGGCAACAAAGTTTAATGCCGCCGGCGAGGTGACGCGCTGGGGCAAGAGCTACGAGTTGCTGGCACTGCCGGTGCTCAACCTGCTGCTGGGCGTGGCGACGTACTTTACGGCGGGACGCCAGGCAAAGAACAACGAGGACTCCGCTGTGATGGCACGTCTTGCGTGCGAGCGCTACCTGCGTAACGGCTGCATCACGGGCGTGTTCCTCAACGTAATCAACGTCTACTTTATGTATTCGGCGATTACCGGAACGGGCTTTGGCTTTGGTTTCTAGCTTGTCCTTTTAGGCAACGAGCCTGCACGCATATTCAATGGCTGCTGCGAGGCCGCCGCTCGATCGTGGTTTAAAGACCATGTCGGCGGCGGCCTCGTTTTCGTATCCGGCGCCACGAAGGGCGAGCGCGATGCCGGCTTCCAGGAGAAGGGGCAGGCCACGCTGGCTGGTTGCGATTACGGCAGCCTGATTGAGCGAGCAGCTGTGCGCTTGGCATTGGATGGCAAGTTCACCTTGCGCCGGGCAAGGGACCAGAACGGCGGTGACGCGACTTGATAGCAATGCAAATGCTGTGCGCTCATCGGGCGAAAGGCATTCTGCTTCAACGACGACGAGCTTGGGCGGTGCGCTGTTTGTGCGAAGCGTGGCTCGGTACATGCGGACTGAAGAACCCGACATAGAAAACTCCTGTGTATTCGGCAAAACGTAAACTATAGTTTACGTTTATGTTCGGCTCCATTTCAAACTCGGCTGCATGGACGAACGTGCGAAACAGATTCTTGGCAGGCGGGTCGAAGAGACACGCAGGGACCTTGGTATCTCCAAGGTTGATTTTTGTGTGGCGACAGGAATCAGCCGACCCTACCTCGACCGAATCGAAGATGGGACGGCAAATTTCACGCTCAAGGTTCTATTTAAGATCGCACCCGCACTCGGCATGACGGTGTCAGAGCTTCTCGAGGGTATCGGATAGGGGATACCCGTCGACAACTGAATTACGCCATCGGGATGCGGTCGTGGTTGACTTGGCTGTAGAACAGGCGCTGAATCTCGGCCGCATCACGTGACTGGCCGAGTGCCCACATGGTTTTGGCCACGAGCGTCTCGGTGGTCATGTCGTCGCCGCGCAAAATACCCGGATGATCGGCGTAAGCCCGGCCGACCTCATAAACGCCCAAATCGAGGCCCTCTTCAGGGACCTGCGTGGTCATAACGACGGTGCGACCCGAATCGACCCAGCGGAAAATCGCCTCCTGGAATGATTCGCCGGACTCGCCAAACTCGGGAATACCGCCAATGCCAAAGGTCTCTAGGATTACAGCATCGTAGCTATCGGCAAGAGCGTCGAGGATGCCCGGGTTTACGCCGGGCGTAAGCTTGAGTACAAATACGCGCGGGTCGATGCTGTCGTAGAAACGCACCGGGTTTTCGCCCTGATGCGTGCCGTGAAGCCCGTTGCGCACGATGCGGTCGTTGCGGATATAGGCGATGGGCGGATAGTTGACGCTGATGAACGCGTTAAAGCTCATGGTGCGCTGCTTGCGGGCGCGCGTACCGGCAATGGCGACGCCGCCAAACACGATCGAAACGTCGTGCGAGTGCTCGTCGAGCGCATAGAGCAGGCTCTGGTACAGATTGAGCTTGGCGTCGGTAAAGGGGTTGCCCATAGGCTTTTGCGAGCCGGTGAGCACGATGGGCTTGGGGCTGTCCTGAATCAGATAGGAAAGCGCCGCCGCGGTGTAGCTCATGGTGTCGGTGCCGTGCAGGACCACAAAGCCGTCGTGGTCGGCATAGCCCTCGACGATGACGTCGCGGATACGCATCCAGTCGCTCGGGCGCATATTGGTACTGTCGATGTTCATGGGCTGTACCACGTCGAGCTCGCAGAGGTCCGAGATCTCGGGGACGCTCTGGGCGAGCTCCTCACCGGTCAGGGCGGGGGAGAGGCCGTTGCCGTCCTCGGTCGATGCGATGGTGCCGCCCGTGGCGATGAGAAGGATGCGCTTCATGCTGGTATTCCTATCGTATTTGCCGCCGCAAGGGCGGAGTCGTTCGGCAGTATTGTGGCACAGGGCGTCCAATGTTCAAACGTATTACATCATCTGTAACGTTTGAAAACACTTCAATTGCCGTCAAATAGGGGCCCAGGTCGTGCGTTTGCCGTGCGCTGATGGCTGCGAGGGGCGAGAAACCCCATATAACGTGTACACTATGAAGGCTATTTTCGTTCATTCATGCGGGTGGGCACCGGCTCCCCGCCAACAAGAGGGGGAAACCATGGATCAAAAGGCTTCCGCAAAGGTCCTCGTACTCGACTTTGGTGCGCAGTACGGTCAGCTCATTGCCCGTCGCGTCCGCGACCTCAACGTGTATTCCGAGATTGTCCCCTGCGACATCTCGGCCGATGAGATTCGCGAGATGAACGCCTCTGCGCTCATCCTTTCCGGCGGTCCGGCCTCCGTGTACGCCGAGGACGCTCCGTCCATCGATCCCGCCATCTTTGACCTGGGCCTTCCCGTCCTGGGCTTTTGCTACGGCCATCAGATCACGGCTGTGACGCTCGGCGGCAAGGTCGGCCATTCCGAGGTGGGCGAGTACGGCCGCGCCACCATCACGCGCACGGCAGGCGCCAAGCTCTTTAACTCCACGCCCATGGAGCAGACCGTGTGGATGAGCCATCGCGACGCCGTGTCCGAGGTGCCCGAGGGCTTTACCGTTACCGCCAGCACCGACGTGTGCCCGGTTGCCGCCATGGAGTGCGTCGAGCGCAAAATCTTCACCACGCAGTTCCACCCCGAAGTCAAGCACTCCGAGTACGGTCAGCAGCTGCTGAGCAACTTCCTGTTTGAGATCTGCGGCCTGGAGCCCAACTGGAGCATGGACAACCTGGTCGAGACCATGACGGCCGAGTTTCGCGAGAAGGTCGGCGACGACCGCGTGATTCTGGCCCTGTCCGGCGGCGTCGACTCCTCCGTCGTGGCTGCGCTGGGCGCCCGCGCCGTAGGCAAGCAGATGACCTGCGTGTTCATCAACCACGGTCTGCTGCGCAAGGGCGAGCCCGAGCAGGTGGAGGAGGTCTTCACCAAGCAGTTTGACGTCGACTTTATCCATGTTCACGCCGAGGACCGTTATGCCGAGCTTCTGGCCGGCGTGACCGAGCCCGAGGAAAAGCGCCGCATCATCGGTACGCAGTTCTGGAAAGAGTTCTTCGCCGTGGCGCAGCAGCTTGAGACCGATGGCAAGCCGGTCAAGTACCTGGCTCAGGGCACCATCTACCCCGACATCATCGAGTCCGGCGCTCGCAAGACGGGCGGCAAGACGGCCACCATCAAGAGCCACCACAACCTGATCCCGTTCCCCGAGGGCGTGCACTTCGACCTTATCGAGCCGCTCGATCACTTCTTTAAGGACGAGGTCCGCGCGCTTGGTCTGGCGCTGGGCCTGCCAGGTCACATCGTGTTCCGTCAGCCCTTCCCGGGCCCGGGTCTTGCCATCCGTATCATCGGCGCGGTCGACAAGGAGAAGCTCGAGATCCTCAAGAACGCCGACGCTATCGTGCGCGAGGAGCTCGACGCCTACAACCAGCGTCTGTTTGAGCAGACCGGCGAGCGCAACTCCGAGCACAGCTGCTGGCAGTATTTCGCGGTCCTGCCTGACATCAAGTCCGTTGGCGTTATGGGCGACGAGCGCACCTACCAGCGCCCGATCATCTTGCGTGCCGTCGAGTCCAGCGATGCCATGACCGCCGACTGGGCCAAGCTGCCCTATGACGTGCTGGCCCGCATCTCCGGCCGCATCGTTGCCGAGGTTCCTGGCGCCAACCGCGTGTGCTACGACATCACGTCCAAGCCGCCCGCGACCATCGAGTGGGAATAGTAAATAGCTCTTTGCGAGGGAGGTCGGATGCGGCCTCCCTCGTTTTTTATTTGCGTGCCATGGATGCTTGTGCATTGTGGTGTATGCGGTACATGCAAACCAGCCACGCAATCTCTCAAGCTGTTTAGCTGGGATTATTGTTTGCTGGTATTTTTTAAAGTGTTTTCAATTACCGAAGCAACGCCATCAATTTATTTCAATTAATGCTGACCGGCAGATCGCGTCCGCCCGCAAGAGGCCGCTCGGACTGGTACTCAAAATGTACTCACGACGTTTTGAGTATCGATTTGCTGGTACTCACAGACGGTAAAAACGACTGTCTACCTCGATATATTCGTTATCCCCAACGATTCGTCAACGAATACTGACTAGTGATTGAGTGATGCATGGCTCAAATTGGCATACGTAATTACGTAATTACGTATTCTGAAGTAAAATGATTTCGGTCAATTAAGGAACGTAGAACAGGTCAATTCGGAGGGGCGATCATGGAGGAAGATCAGGCTGTTCATGCCGAAAGGGAGCTAGATAAGTTCACGCTCTCGATAACCCGCGAGGATAAGCGGGCTCTTAAGTCCTATGCCGCGCGCCAGGATAAGACGGTGGCTAAAGTCCTGCGCGAATGGATTGACGAGAAGTGCAAGGGGGAGAAGTGATGTCTCAGACGGCGCAAGCGGTCGTTCAGAACCTTGTTGATCGCGCTGTCAAGCTGGGCGATCGTCAGCTCGCTGCCGACATCCGCGCCTTTGCTGCGCAGCGCCAGTTTGGGCTTGTATTTGAACACAACCGTCCAGAGCGACTTCGCCTTTATGGCAAACCTATCATGGAGGGCGATGTCGTACAGGTGCTTCCCGAGCGTGGTAAAAAAGAGGACTCTAGCTCCCAACTGCTATGGTTGGTAAATGCCGTTCGGGGGGGGGGTTGCTGATCTAAAGCCATATCAATCGCCCTCATATGACGAAAACGAATGTGAGCCCCGCTCCGTTGCTGTCGACGATGTCGTGCCTGTTGCTGAATATGACCAGCCGATTTATGCTGGCCTCAAAGAGACTGGGCGTGTCGAGCGCGCTGGCGATAAGCCCTATCAAGTAGTCATTAACGGCGAAAACTACCATGCTCTTGAAACCTTGGCCTTTGCCTATGCAGGCAAAGTGGACTGCATATATATTGACCCACCCTATAACACTGGCGCCCGCGACTGGAAATACAACAACGATTACGTCGACGGCTCCGACGCCTATCGCCACTCCAAGTGGCTTGCCTTCATGGAGCGCCGCCTCAAGCTCGCCAAGCAGCTGCTCAACCCCAACGATTCCGTACTCATCGTGACGATCGACGAGAAGGAGTACGCAAGGCTTGAGCTTCTTTTAGAGAGCGTTTTTCCCAACGCGACCGGTATCCAGACGGTTTCAATCACCATAAACAAGAACGGGGTTGCCCGCGGCAACCAGTTCAAGAGAGCTGACGAGTACGCTGTCTTTTGCTTTTTTGGCACCGCCGCGCCGTGCCAAGTGGACCGCAGACTCTATTCCGTTGAGTTCGGAGAACTTGAGGAAAAAGTGGCTGATGACGCGTCGAGCAGCCGCTCCCAACGTAAAGTGGCTGCTGAGGGGCGGTCCCAATGCCGCTCGCACCGCAAGGCCGAACCTCTTCTATCCCATCTATATCGATGAGGAGACCGCGACAATTAAGGAGCTCGGCGCTTCTCTCCCCCTTGAACAAGACTGGACAAAGATACCGACAAAAACGGGTCTCAGGGCAGTTTGGCCTATTAGGACCGATGGCCGAGAGGCGACTTGGAGGATCTCCCAGAATGCTCTACAGGCCAAGCTTGATCGCGGGTGCGCAAAAGTAGGTGAGTACAACAAAAAGAGTGATCGGTACTCCCTCCTTTACCTAGGAGATTCCCAAGAGGAGCGTCTCAAGAATGGAGAAATTAAACTCATCGGCAAGGCTGAGGATGGGTCCTTGCTTCTCGAAGAGCAGGGAGAGCGCTCTGCCATTCCAACAACTGTTTGGAGTGGCACGCAGTTCTCTGCCGGTGAATACGGGAGCCGATATATCAAAAAGTTCATCGGCGATAGGCGCTTCACATTTCCAAAGTCCCTTTATGCGACCGAGCTCTCAATCGCTTCCGTTGTTGCCGACAAGCCCGACGCCCTTGTAGTCGATTTCTTCTCAGGATCGGGCACCACGGCACATGCCGTCATGCGCTTGAACCATCAGGACGGCGGGCGCAGGCGCTCCATCAGCGTAACGAATAACGAGGTCTCCGAGGACGAATCCAAAAAGCTCACCAAGCGCGGTCTTCGCCAGGGCGACCCCGAATGGGAGGCGCTGGGCATCTGCCAGTACGTTACCAAACCACGCGTCACGGCGGCCATCACGGGCAAGACGCCCGAGGGCGATTCCATCAAGGGTGACTACAAGTTCACCGACGAGTTCCCCATGGCCGACGGCTTCGAGGAAAACGCCGTCTTCTTTGACCTCACCTACGAAGACCCGGACGCCGTCGAGCTGGGCGTGGCCTTCGAGGAGATCGCGCCCCTGCTCTGGCTGCGCGCTGGTTCGCGTGGCAGCATCATCAAACACGAGCAGCCGGGCTTTGCCATGGCCGACGCCTACGCCGTCCTCTTCGACTTTGCTTCGGTCGGCGCTTTCATAGACGCCGTCAAGCAGAATGCCAGCATAGGGTGCGCCTATGTGATCACGGACGACACGGCTCGATACGCCTCCGTCAAGGCACAACTGCCTGGGCTCGACGTCGTCCGCCTGTACGAGAACTACCTGCAATCGTTCAAGATTGCCGCCGAGGATGCGGTGAGGTAAACATGAGAGTCGAACTTAAGGATTTCCAAGCCGGTGCGGTCGCGACCCTGGCGAACAAGTTGCAGTCGATGCGCCGACGCTACGAGCAGGACGGCGAGCTGTCCTCGATATGCCTCGCATCTCCCACGGGGTCGGGCAAAACGGTCATGTGCGCAGCGACGATCGAAGCGCTCTTCTTCGGAGACGACGATCTGAGGCTCATGCCCGACGAGAACGCCGTTGTTCTTTGGCTCTCGGATTCCCCGAGCCTGAACGAGCAGACGAGCGTGCGTTTCTCAAACGTGGCGGACAAGCTGGCAGACAGCATCCTTGACAGGCGCCACCTGGTCACAATTACCAACGACTTCGGAGCCGCGCACGACATTCTCGAGCCGCGCCACGTCTATTTCCTCAGCAAGGACCTACTCAGTAAGAACGGCCTGCTCACCAAGGGCGGTGAGGCCAACTCCGGCCGCGTGTTCTGGGACATCCTTGACCGCACCATCAGGGACCCGGAGCGTAACCTCTATCTGTTCA
>OGRP01001307.1_pt1 | contig 17196 bp, 8 predicted proteins | sample 1553531 | NCBI WGS metagenome assembly OGRP01 (sample SAMEA2580045, study PRJEB22360) | human gut metagenome | biome: human gut; feature: human-associated habitat; material: faeces | place: Denmark | collected 2008/2010 | reverse complement strand
GGAAGCCATGGAGTATGGCCTGATCGATAAGGTCATCGATAAGCGCTGACCTGGAGAACGCTCAGGGTCAGCCCCGATTTCCCACCATAGAGTTTATGAGGTGTACCAATGGCGCGAAATGATGAAAAAAGCATCCGCTGTTCCTTCTGCGGAAAGCATCAGGACCAGGTCCGCCGGATCATCGCCGGGCCTGGGGCCTATATCTGCAACGAGTGTGTCCACCTGTGCATGAGCATTCTGGACGACACTTACGATCCCGAGGAGCAGGCCGGGCCGGACATCCCCGATGTGATCCCCACCCCCAGGGAGATCCGCGACGTGCTGGACCAGTATATCATCGGGCAGGAGGACGCTAAAATCGCCTTGTCCGTGGCGGTCTACAACCACTACAAGCGACTGAAGAACCAGGCGGACGCTGCGCGCTCCGTCGAGCTTCAGAAGTCAAACATTCTTCTGATCGGTCCGACGGGCTCCGGCAAGACGCTGCTGGCGCAGACGCTTGCCCGTGCGCTCGACGTGCCGTTCGCCATTGCCGACGCGACGACGCTCACCGAGGCGGGCTACGTGGGCGAGGACGTCGAGAACATCGTCGCCAAGCTCGTGCAGGCCGCCGACGGCGACATCGAGCGCGCCCAGCGAGGCATCATCTACCTTGACGAAATCGACAAGATCGCTCGCAAGAGCGAGAACCCGTCGATCACGCGCGACGTGTCCGGCGAAGGCGTGCAGCAGGCGCTGCTCAAGCTCGTCGAGGGCACCGTGGCAAGCATGCCCGCCCAGGGCGGCCGCAAGAATCCCGGCAAGGCCATGATTCAGGTCGACACCTCGCAGATCCTCTTCATCTGCGGCGGCGCCTTCGACGGCATGCAGAGCATCATCAGCCGCCGCACCGAAAGGGCGGAGATGGGCTTTGGAGGCCGCGTCTTCAGCAAGGACGGCGACAAGAGCCTCACCAAGGTGTACAGCCAGGTCGAGCCCGCCGACCTCGTGAAGTACGGCCTGATCCCCGAGCTCGTCGGCCGTCTGCCCGTGATCGCTGCGCTTCAGGAGCTCGACGAGGAGGCGCTCATCGCCATCCTCACGAAGCCCAAGAACGCCATCGTCCGCCAGTATCAGGCCCTGCTCGGCATGGAGGACGTCGAACTCGAGTTCACGCCCGACGCGCTCAAGGCGGTCGCCGAAAAGGCCATCGCCCGCAAGACGGGCGCCCGAGGCCTGCGCTCCATCGTCGAGGGCGTGCTTCTTGATGCCATGTTCGACATTCCGACGCGTGGAAACATCGCGCGGGCGCGCGTTACGCGTGAGACGGTCGAGAAGAGCGCACCCGTTGAGCTCATCGAGCGCGACTGACGAAACTGATCTGCATACGACTTGAAAACGGGGGCTCTGGCCCCCATATATTCAAGACCGAACCGAACATTCACTAGGACTAGAGATTTGGACAACATGACCGACGGGGAAGTGATTTACCCCGAACAAATTGAAGTGCCTGCTGTCGCAGTGCGGGACATGGTGATCTTCCCCTCGACGCTGGTGCCCGTCTTCATGGCGCGCGAGGCTTCCGTCAACGCCGCTAGGAAGGCCTTTCAATCCGACAATAAGTACGTTTTCGTGGTCACGCAGAAGGAGCCCGACACCGATGCGCCCAAGCAGGACGACTGCTACGGGGTCGGCACGCTCGCAAGCGTGATGCAGTTCTTCGGCCTGGCTGACGGCACCTCGAAGATGCTCGTCGAGGGCCTCGCCCGCTATCGCGTCGACTCGCTCTTCGAGCGTGACGGCTCGCTTGTGGCTCGCTGCACCCGCCTCCATACCGTCTACGCCCCAGAGCGCACGCTTGAGCCGCTGCGCCGCCAGTTGATGAGTGAGTGGAAGAAATACGGCTCCTTCGGCACCGGAAAGAGCGAGCCTGCGGGCCGTTTCGACGCGGAGACTGATCCCGAGCGTCTGCTTGACCTTGTCTGTGGCCAGATGTCCGGCCTTGCTGCCGCCAAGATGGAGATGCTTGCCGAGGTCGACCTTGCGGCGCGCTTCCGTCATGGGATCGACTTCCTGCTGACCCAGATTGATCTTCAGAAGCTCAATGTTCGCATCGACGGCCGCGTCAAGCGCCAGATGGACAAGAACCAGCGCGACTACTATCTCCACGAGCAACTCAAGGCCATCCGCAAGGAGCTCGGCGACACGGATGAGGGCGCTGATGAAGAATACGCCGATCTTGAAGCCCGCATCGCCTCGGCGAAGATGCCCAAGTACGCCGAGGAGACCGTGCGCAACGAGCTTCGCCGCCTGCGCCAGATGCCGGCGATGAGCTCCGAGTCCGTCGTCGTGCGCAGCTACATCGAAACGCTCACGGACTATCCGTGGACGAAGAAGTCCCGCGTTTCGCGCGACCTTGAGGCCGCCGCCCGCATTCTTGACGAGGATCACTCCGGTCTCGAAAAGGTGAAGGAGAGGATTCTCGAGTATCTCGCCGTTCAGAAGCGCGTGGGCAAGGTGAAGTCTCCGATTCTCTGCTTCGTGGGTGCGCCCGGCGTCGGCAAGACCTCGCTCGGCGAGTCCATCGCCCGAGCCACGGGCCGCAAGTATGTGCGCGTGGCTCTGGGCGGCGTGCATGACGAAAGCGAGATTCGCGGCCACCGTCGCACCTACGTGGGCTCGATGCCAGGTCAGATCATCAAGAGCATGATTCGTGCCGGCGTGCGCAACCCGCTCTTCCTGCTTGACGAAATCGACAAGATGGGCACGGATCATCGCGGGGATCCCGCTTCGGCCATGCTCGAGGTGCTTGATCCCGAACAGAACAACGCGTTTGCCGACCACTACATGGAGATTCCGGTGGATCTCTCCGACGTGATGTTTGTGGCGACCTCGAACAGCTACGACATTCCGCCGGCCCTGCTGGACCGCATGGAGGTGATTTCTCTTTCGGGCTATACCGAGGAGGAGAAGATCCACATCTCCGAGCACCACCTGATTCCCAAGCAGCTTCGCGCCACGGGGCTCAAGGCTGAAGAGGTCGACCTCCCCCGAGAGGCCATCGTCGACATCATCCGCTACTGGACCCGCGAGGCGGGCGTGCGCGGACTTGAGCGTCTCATCGGCAAGATCTTCCGCAAGGTTGTGTTCGCCGCCGACAAGAAGGGCGGCAGCATGCCTGAAAAGGTGGTGATCAAGCCCGAAAGCCTCAGCACCTATCTTGGGCCCGCCAAGTACACGATCGGCCTTGCCAGCAAGGAGCCGCGCGTGGGCGTCGTCAACGGCCTGGCCTGGACGTCCGTAGGTGGTGAAATGCTCGTTATCGAAGCTCAGATCTTCCCCGGCAAGGGGGGCGTGCAACGTACGGGCAGTCTCGGCGACGTGATGAAGGAAAGCGTCGAGACGGCCCGCTCCGTCGTGCGCGCCCGTGCGGCCAACCTCGGCATCGACACGAAGCGCTTCTACGAAACCGACCTTCACGTCCACTATCCTGAGGGTGCGACGCCCAAGGACGGTCCGTCGGCAGGCATCGCCACGACCACGGCCATCATCTCGGCCATGACGGGAATTCCCGTACGCTCCGACGTCGCCATGACGGGCGAGATCACGCTTCACGGCGAAGTGCTCGAAATCGGCGGCCTCAAGGAAAAGCTCCTCGCCGCCGTCCGTGCGGGCTGCACGAAGATCCTGATCCCCGACGTCAACAGGCGCGATCTTGAGGACGTGCCCGAGACCGCCAAGACTCAGATCGAGGTCATCCCCGTGAAGACCATCGATGAGGTGATCGCACAGGCGCTCGTCCGCCTGCCGGAGCCTCTCCCGGTCGAAGCTGAAACGGCTGGAGCTGCAGCAGGGGCCGCGACCGGCGAAGCCGCTGCGTCCGCCGCAGAGGAAAAGTCCTCCAAGGCCAGCAGTGCGGGCAAGACTCCCACGCTTGAGGTCCATGCCTGACCTTGCGGGAAGAGGGCCTTTTGAGAAGGAGGTTCCTCGCATGAAATGATGTTCGGCCCGTCCGCGCAAGCGGTCGGGCCGAACACGTTTGAGGAATGGCCGAAGCGAGCAAGGCATACCGTGTTTGCGGTATGGTTTTGCCTAGGGCATCGTGTACAATCCGAGTTCTGCAGCGCGCAACGAGGCGTCATGCAGGACTTTTACCGTGGGGGTGCTTAGCTCAGTTGGTAGAGCACCGCCTTTACACGGCGATGGTCGGGAGTTCGACCCTCTCAGCACCCACCAGTCAAAAAAGTTGAGGAGTTTTGGAAAAAAACTTCTTGACAGATTGGAAAAGTTCTGTATAATACGCTTCTCTGCTGATGCAAAAGCTCTGAAAACGGAGTGGTAGTTCAGTTGGTTAGAATACCGGCCTGTCACGCCGGGGGTCGCGGGTTCGAGTCCCGTCCACTCCGCCAACGTTTCCGAGCGTACATCGACAGATTGCGACAAGCACATGATGTGCGGAGTGGTAGTTCAGTTGGTTAGAATACCGGCCTGTCACGCCGGGGGTCGCGGGTTCGAGTCCCGTCCACTCCGCCAACAGATTCTGAAAAGAGGCGAACCTTGCGGTTCGCCTTTTTTTTGCTCTAAAAAATCATCGGGAACGAGGCCTCTCTGCGTCCGTCGGGCGACAGTTGGCCAAGACAACAAGGAAACGTTCATGCTTCAGGCATTTCGCGATCACAAGCGCTGGCTGATGTTCATCGCCATGGTGCTGATTATTCCGAGCTTCGTCGTGACGGGCATCTACAGCTACAACCGCATGACCCAGGCTGACAACTCCATCGCCAAGGTCGGCGACAGCTCCATTACGCCGGAACTCTTCGACCAGGCTAAGCGCCAGCAGCTCGAGCGCCTTCGCCAGCAGATGGGCGACCAGTTCCGTGCAGGCATGCTCGACACGCCTGAGGCCCGCGAAGCCCTCGTGCGAAATCTGATGGACGAGGCCGCCGTCACCCAGACGGTTGCCAGAGAGCATGTCGGCGTGAGCGAGCAGGAAGCCGTTGCGCTCATCAAGAACGCCGATGCGCTCAAGGAGAACGGTCAGTTTTCTCCCGCGCTCTACGAGCGCTTCCTCCAGAGCCAGGGCAAGAGCGACCAGCAGTTTGTGGCTGAAGTCCGCCGCGACCTCGCCAAGGAGGCTCTTCTCACGGGCGTGACCGCCACCTATCCCGTGCCGTCCGCCGTCGTTGAGCATCTGCACAAGATCATCACCGAAGAGCGTGAAGTCCAGACGCTCATCTTCAACATCGACCAGTACATGGGCGACGTGAAGGTGACGCCCGATGAGGTCAAGGCCTACTACGACGGCCATCAGTCCGAGTTCATGGCCGACGAGCACGTCACGGCCCAGTACGTCGTCCTCTCGCTCGAAAGCTTCAAGGCCTCCATCAAGCCCAATGAAGAGGACGTTCGCAGCTATTACGAACAGAACAAGCAGCGCTATGCCACGGCTGAGGAGCGTCGTGCCAGCCACATCCTGATCAGCTTCGGCGACGACAAGGCCGCTTCCAAGAAGAAGGCCGAAGAAATCCTCGCCAAGGCCAAGGTCGATCCGTCCTCCTTCGCCAAACTGGCCAAGGAAAATTCCGTCGACACGGGCTCCGCCGTTGAGGGCGGCGATCTCTCCTTCTTCGGCCGCGGCATGATGGTCAAGCCCTTTGAGGACGCCGTCTTCTCCGCCAAGAAGGGTGACATCGTTGGCCCCGTCGAGAGCGACTTCGGCTGGCACGTCATCTACGTGACCGACATCCATCCGGCCCGCGTGCGTGACTTCAACGAAGTCCGCGCCGACATCGAGGCCGAATACATCGACCAGATGGCTCTGCGCGAATTCTCCGAAAAGGCAGAAGAGTTCACGAACATCGTCTACGAGCAGGCCGACAGCCTCGAGCCCGCCGCCCAGAAGTTCGGCCTCAAGCTCATGACCGCCGAGGACGTTACGCGTCAGGGTCCTGCCGATCCCGAACTGGCTCCGTTCTTCAACGAACACGTGCTTGAAAACCTCTACGGCTCCGAATGCCTGCAGGAAAAGCGCAATTCCGCTGCCGTCGAAGTGGGCTCCAATCAGCTTGTCGCCGCCCGCGTCGAGAAGCACTTCCCGAAGGCCGTTCGTCCGTTTGACGAGGTCAAGGGTCAGATCGAGGACGGTCTGAAGCTGCGCAAGGCGGGTGAGCTCGCCAAGGCCGCCGGCGAGAAGAAGGTCGCCGAGGTCCGCCAGTCGAAGTCTCTTGACGGCTTCAGCAAGGCCGTCTGGGTCTCCCGCCAGAATCTGCTCGGTCATCCCGCCCAGCTCGTTGACCGCATGGTTGCGCTTCCCGCCGACAAGCTCCCCGCCTACACGGGCATGCAGGTTGACGGTGGCGCCTACTTCGTCGCGTTCGTGAACGCCGCCAAGGTGAAGGCTCCGACCGAAAACGAGCTGAAGTCCCTCTCGCGCGAGTTCGCCACGATCTACGGCGAAGCCGATCGCCGCGGTTATCTCTCCGCCCTCCGCCAGGAGCTCGGCGAAGAGATCCTCCGCCCCGACTTCATCAAGGGCGAGAACAAGGGTGAGGACGCCGAGTAATTCCGGCTTTGCCTGATCCCGCAAAGGGGCGCATGTCCGACGGACGGCGCCCCTTTCCCATTCTTCAAAAGAAGAGGGCGCCCCTCCTGACCGGAACGGGCGCCCGTTCTCGAGCTGAACGGGATCGAGGCGTTATTTGTTATTCGATGGTTCGCATGGCGACGAGGCGGCTGAAGGCGGCCTTCATGTCCTCTCGCACGAGCTTCTGACGCATGTCGTAAAGCGTGCGGTAGCGGCTCGTGAGCGCGGGAACGGGTGCATACTCGGCGTCGCGCTCGATGTTGTCAGAGAGCACCTTCCTGACGTCGGGCGCGTCGCCCACGGCGTGGGCCGCGACGATGCAGTTCGTGAGGACAGCACCGCCCGCATTGCGAAAGCGCACGACGTCCGCGCCGAGCATGTGGCTCTTGATCCTGTTCCAGAGCTCGTTGCGCGAACCGCCTTCCGTCACGGTGATGCGGTTGAGGTCGACACCAGCCGCGCGATAGCTGTCGGCAAGGCCCATGTAGTCGTAGCCGATGGCTTCAAGCACGGCACGCCACATGACGAACTGGTCGTCGTCCATGGTCATGTTGAGGAAGCATCCGCTCGCTTCCTTCTCTTCGCCCGAACCGCCCGTAAGGTAGGGCAGGAACATCACGCCACGGCAACCTGCGGGCACTTTCTCCGCGCCTTCCGTCATCGGGCCGTAGTAGGCAGCATCGTCCGCCTTCTTGCAGACGTTGTCCTTGAACCAGCGCAGGGCGAGACCGCCCGTGCGGACGAAGCCCCAGTAGAAGTAGGTGTCGGGGAGCGTGCCCGAATTGAAGATGAGCCCTGTGCCCGGTTTGGAGAGCTCGGGGATGATGCCCTTCGTCGAGACGCAGAACATAGCGCAGGTGCCTGCCACGTCGACGCCCTGGCCTGCCTCGAAGATGCCGGAGCCAAGCATGGACTGCATCGTGTCGCCTGCGCCGCCCAGAATGGGAATGCCCGCCCTGAGGCCCGTGCGTTCGGCCATTGCCTCGGAAAGGCCGCCGACTTTGTCCCAGGGCTTCACGATTTCGGGCATGTACTTCCTGTCGATGCCGAGAATTTCGAGCTGTTCGTCGGACCAGCACTTTTTCTGGACGTCGTAGCCCAGGCCCCAGCCGGACATGGCGCCCCAGTCGATGAAGGCGTCCTCGCCCTTGAGGCCCGCGAGATGCATGAGAATGTAGGGGGCGTTGTGCACGAACTTCACGCCGTCGCGATTGAAGGCCTCATTGTTTTTCAGGAACCAGCGGGCGAACATCGCGGGGAACATCGGGGAGGCAACGGGGTTGCCCGTCTCGCGGCCCCAGATCTCGAGTTCTCGGGCGTTGAGGGCCTCGACGTCGGGTGTTGTGCGGCTGTCAAGATAGTTGATGTAGGGCGTCACGGCATCGCCATCGGGGTTGACGCCGACGATGCCGCAGATGATGCCGTCGCCCATGACGGCGCAGACGTCCTTCGGATCCCTGCCCATTTCCCTGAGGGACTGAGCACAGGCGGCCATTGACTTTACGGTGATCTCGAGGAACTCGTCGGCGCTCATCTCGACCCAGCCGGGCTGCGGATAGTGCAGGTGCGTGGGCAGGCTGTGGCTCGTGAGGCAGTTGAACTGCTCGTCATAGACGGCGACCTTGACGCTTTGGGTGCCTGCGTCAAAGCCCATGTAAAGTTTGCTCATTAGGGTGGCCTTTTCTTGTAAGGGTCGATCGGTTAATTTTATGCGAAGCCACCTGCCTGCGACGCCTTTTCATCAGACGGAGGGGAGGGGACGGCCTTTTTGAAAACATGGGTTACAATCCTTGCACAGTTTTGAGGCGGATGCAGAACGGATCCGCCTCTTTGTTGGATGTGTTGAAAATCGGTCGGGTGAATCAGTAATCATGGCGAAGACAAACGGCAGAGCGGAGGACTACGGCGTCTCCTCAATCAAGGTGCTCAAGGGGCTTGAACCCGTCAAGCAGCGCCCGGGGATGTACACGCTTACGGACAATCCTCTCCACATCATTCAGGAAGTAGTTGACAATGCGACGGACGAGGTCCTTGCAGGCTTCGGATCACGCATATCGGTGACGCTTCATGCCGACGGGGGCATCACGGTCGAGGACAACGGCCGAGGCATCCCGACGGGGCTTCATCCTGAGGAGAAGGTGGCTGTTGTCGAGCTTGTCTTCACGAGGCTGCACGCAGGCGGCAAGTTCGCCAAGTCCGACGGCTCGGGTCCGTATTCCTTTGCGGGCGGTCTGCACGGAGTCGGTGTCTCGGTGACGAACGCACTTTCGACTACGCTCGACGTCACCGTCTGGCGCGACGGCGAGGAGTCGACGATCGGCTTTGCCGACGGCGATGTCGTCAGCCCCCTCAAGTCCCGCCGTTCTCCGCGTCCGAAGTCCCAGACGGGCACGCGTGTGACTGCTCATCCTGATCCGAAGTACTTCGACAGCCCCGCGATTCCCGAGGGTGCGCTCATTCGCCTGCTTCGCTCTAAGGCCGTGCTGCTTCCCGGCTGCGAAGTGGTCTACAAGAATGAGAAGACTGGCAGGGAGGAATGCTGGAAGTATGAGGGCGGCCTTCGCGAATACCTCCTCTCCGAGATTGCAGCTGAACCGCTTGTCGCTCCCTTCGAGGCGCATGGTTACGTTGAGGATGCCGGTGACGGCTATGCAGTGGGCGAGGGCGCGGCCTGGGTCGTCATCTGGACGACCGAGGGAGGGCTTGAGCGCGAGAGCTATGTGAACCTCATCCCGACGCCGCAGGGCGGCACGCATGAGGCGGGGCTCAAGGACGGCCTGTATCAGGCCATGCTCGCCTTCATGCAGGCGCACGGCCTGCAGGCGAAGAACGTGAAGATCCTCTCCGAGGACGTCTTCAGCCGGGCCAACTTCGTGCTGTCCACGAAGGCGCTTGATCCTCAGTTCCAAGGGCAGACAAAGGAGAAGCTCACGAGTCGCGAGACGATGAAGCTCGTGAGCGGCTTCGTGCGTCCGCAGTTCGAGTTCTGGCTCAACGACCACATCGAGGAAGGCAAGAAGCTCGCGGAGCTCATCGTCTCTCAGGCACAGGCGCGCCAGCGCCAGTCGACGAAGTACGAGAAGAAGAAGTCCTCGAGCGTTGCGGTGCTCCCCGGCAAGCTCACGGACTGCGAGTCCGACGACATTTCCATGAACGAGCTCTTCATCGTGGAGGGCGACTCTGCAGGCGGCTCCGCCAAGTCGGGTCGCAACAAGGAGTTTCAGGCCGTGCTGCCGCTGCGAGGCAAGATCCTCAACACGTGGGAGGTCGACGCCGACAAGATCTTCGGCAGCGACACCGTGCACGACATCGCCGTGGCGATCGGCGTTGATCCGCACCCTGCGGACGGAGCCCCCGACCTCAAGGGACTGCGCTACGGCAAGATCTGCATTTTGTCCGATGCCGACGTGGACGGCAGTCACATTCAGGTGCTGCTTCTCACGCTCTTTTACCGTCACTTCCCGAAGCTTATCGAACTCGGGCATGTGTACGTGGCCATGCCGCCCCTCTATCGCGTCGACGTGCCGAAGAGGGGCCGCAAGCCCGAGCGCAAGTTCTACTGTCTCGATGACCGAGAGCTCTCCCGCACCCTGACGGCCCTCAGGAAGGAGGGATTTGAGGAAGACAAGATCTCGATCTCCCGATTCAAGGGTCTGGGCGAAATGAAGGCTCAGCAGCTCGCTGAGACTACGCTTCATCCCGACACCCGCAGGCTGCTGCCCGTGGGGATGGGCGACGTCGACGAGGCCGTGACGGGTGAGGTGATGAACCTCCTGATGGCGACGAAGAGCGCGGGCAGCCGCAAGCTCTGGATGGAAGAATACGGCGACCGCGTCGAGGCGGACGTCTGAGCTGGAGAGAGACGATATGGCAAGAAAGAAAGGCGGCCTCAATCCCGAGGTCCAGGACGACGGCGGTCTCTTCGGCGACCAGATGCTCGTTTATGAAGACGATTTGAAGAAGGCGGAAGAAACGCCGGCAAGGAAAAAATCCGCTGGCGGCAGGGTGGCAAAGGCATCTGCCGAAGCACCCGTTCAGACGCCTCTGCTTCCCGAGGTTGAGGAGAGCATCGAGGTGCAGGCTGACGAACCCGTTCAGGAGACGGCGCCTGAGGAGTCCTCCGCTCGCGAGATCGAAGAGGACGTGACGGAGGAGGCTCGCATTGAGGAGGATGCTGCAGAGGCTTCCGAAGATGAGGGCGCGTCGCCTCTTGGTGCACGCGTTGACGAGGTGATGACGGGCGGTGTCGAATCCGACGGTCAGCTCACGCTCGCGCGCTATGCAAGCCGGGCCTATCTTGAATACGCGATGTCGGTCGTCAAGAGCCGTGCGCTTCCCGACGTCTCCGACGGCCAGAAGCCCGTGCAGCGCCGCATTCTGATCGACATGGAGCGCATGGGCGTCAAGGCGGGCACGAAGGCCGTCAAGTCTGCGCGCGTCGTGGGCGACGTGCTCGGCAAGTACCATCCCCACGGCGACCAGTCGGTCTACGATGCGCTCGTGCGCATGGCGCAGAGCTTCTCGCTCCGCTATCCGCTCATCGACGGCGAGGGCAACTTCGGCAGCAGGGACGGCGACTCTCAGGCTGCCATGCGTTACACCGAAGCGCGCCTCATGCCGATCGCAAGTCTGCTTCTTGAAGAGGTGGACACGGGGGCAATCGACTTCACGCCCAACTATGACGGCAACTTCCAGGAGCCCGTGGTTCTGCCCGCGAAGCTGCCCTTCGTGCTGCTCAACGGCTCGTCCGGCATTGCCGTCGGCATGGCGACCGACATTCCCTCGCACAACCTGCGGGAGGTCGCGGCCGCCTGCACGCTGCTGATTGACAAGCCCGAGGCAACGCTTGACGAGGTGCTTGAGGTTCTGCCTGCGCCTGATTTCCCGTGCGGCGGCCAGATCATCAGCCCGAGGAGCACAATTCGCGACATATACCGTACGGGCAGGGGCAAGCTCACCGTGCGTGCGCGCTACCACTTCGAGGATCTTGCCCGCGGCCAGTGGCAGCTCGTGATCGACGAACTCCCGCCCGCCTCGTCCTCGCAGGACGTGCTCAACCAGATTGAAGCCATCACGAACCCGAAGGCCAGAAAGGACAAGAAGACGGTTTCGTCGAAACAGCAGCAGGCCAAGAGCGCCATGCTTGCCATTCTCGACAGGGTTCGAGACGAGTCGACTGAGGAAAAGCCCGTGCGCCTCGTCTTCGAACCCAAGAGCAGCCGCATCGACCGCGAGGAGTTCGTGGCGGCGCTCCTTTCGCAGACATCGATGGAGTCCAACGTCTCCGTCAACCTCGTCATGCTCGGCAATGACGGCAAGCCCAAGCAGAAGAACCTGCTCGAGATCATCCGCGAGTGGATCGCCTTCCGCCTGCTGGCCGTTCGCCGCCGCACTCAGGCAAGGCTCGACAAGGTCAACGACAGGATTCACGTGCTTGAGGGTCGTGCGCTCGTCCTTCTCAACATCGACCGCGTCATCGAGATCATCCGCAACAGCGATGAGCCGAAACCCGCTCTGATTAAGGAGTTCGGTCTCACTGATCGTCAGGCGGACGACATTCTTGAAATCAGGCTCCGCCAGCTTGCTCGTCTGGCCGCCATTGCGATCGAGAAGGAGCTCGCCGAACTCAACAAGGAAAAGAGTTCGCTCGAACGCATTCTCGGCAGTGACGGCGTTCTGCGCCGCACAGTGGCCAGGGAGATCGAGCAGGCAGCGAAGACCTTCGGCGACGACCGCCGCACCCTCATCGAGGAGGCGAGCGTCGTTCAGGCCGAACAGCACGTGGTCGACGAACCCGTTACGGTCGTGCTCTCGCAGAAGGGCTTCCTGAGAACCCGTCAGGGCCACGGGCACGACTGTACGCTGCTCAGCTACAAGGTGGGCGACGGCTTCGAGCGTGCGGTCGAGTGTCGCACGGTCGACGACATCAGCTTTGTCACCGACACGGGCCGTGTCTACACCTGCAAGGTCTCCGCCATTCCCGGCGGTAGGGGCGACGGCTTGCCCGTCACGTCCTTCTTCGATCTTGACAAGGGCATGAAGCGATTCGTCGGTGTCTTTGCCGGCCGTGAGAAGGAGGATGTCGTGCTCGGCACGTCGGACGGCCTCGGGCTCAAGTGCACGATCGGCGACCTCAAGGCCTCGCAGCGCATCGGCCGCACCTTCGTGCGCATGGCCGACGGCGTCACGCTGATGCCGCCCGCCGAGGGCTGCGCCGAGATGCCGCTGATCGCCTGTCTTACCGAGAAGGGCCGTCTCGTGATCTTCGCACACGACGAGATCCGCAGACTCTCCAACGGCGGCATGGGCGTTTCGCTCGTGAAGCTTGAGTCCGGTGAAAGGATGATCGGCATGACGCTCGTCGATGAGCGCGGTCTCACCGCCTCCGGCACGGGACGAGGCGGCAAGCCCAGAGAGGTGCAGATCACCCGCAAGTCCTTTGAGGAGTTCCGCATGCAGCGCGCCCGCAAGGGCCGCCAGATCGGCGTCACCTGGACGGTCGAGTCGATCGCCCCTATCACGCCCGTCAAGCCTGAAAACGAAGGCGAAGGCTCGTCGGGTGCCGGCTCCGCGGGAGGCCTCACGATCCAGCTTGAGGACGAAAATCCGCGCCTCATCTGACGCGCAAACGGAACACAGGAAGGATCTACGTCGTGAAACTCAATCCGCTCCGCTTTTTCAAGAGCCTCTCGGCGAGGCTTCTGCTTCTCACGCTCATCTGGGTGAGCTTCATCGTGACCACGATCGGGTATACGATGATGCTCAACTGGAAGCTTGAGAGTTCGTCGGCTGCGACGAATATCATCGGGGACATCAGGTTCCATGTCTTCCGCACCGCGCTTTATGTGCTTCCGCAGTATGACAACAGGGACTTCGACAACGAAGTCCGTACGGTCAACGCAGGGCTTGATCTTCTCCAGAAGGGTGATCAGTGGCGTCCGCTTCTCGTGCCTGAGACGCAGGCCATCCGTTCGTCGCTTCAGAGCATCGACTCTGAGTGGAAAGAGTCGGTGCTTCCGCACCTTACGGCCGCCCGCGGCGGCGCCCGCGAACCGATGATGGGCGACGTCAACCTTTATGTCGAGAAGCTCGCCGCGCTGACGAACGACATCGACGAATATCGCGCGCACTTCCTGTGGCAGCTCCGCTATCTGCAGGGTCTCCTCATCGTGCTTGCGATCGGCAGTCTCTTCGCGATCATGGCGCTTCTGCTCCGCTGGGTGATCCGTCCCCTCGAGCAGCTCGGCGGCGCCATCGGACGGCTTTCCTCGGGCGACCTGACGGCCCGCACCGAAGTGAGGAGTGAGGACGAAATCGGCGAGATCGCCGCAGGCTTCAACGAGATGGCCGCCAGACTCAAGGATTCTCACGACAATCTCGAGCAGAAGGTAGCCGAGAAGACGGCCAGCGCCGAAGAAAAGAACAGCCATCTCGCGCAGCTCTACGAGATGACCTCCTATTTCACGCAGCGTCGCAGCCTTGACGACCTTGCCGACGGCTTCGTCTCGCGAATCATGCGCCAGACCGAGGCCGATGCGTGTACGCTCCAGCTGCTCTCGGGCCGTGACGACTCGATGCAGCTCCTCACGGCCGAGGGACTTTCCGTCGACCTCGTCAAGGCGGTCAACGATCTGCCTGGCGACGCGGGCATCGTGCCCTCGGTGCTCTCGAAGACCTATCCCGTCTGCTTCCAGCTCACCGAGCTTGAGGACGAGTTTTCCAGACGCTTTGCCGACGCGGGTTTCAAGACGGCCTACAGCTTCCAGATCCGTTCGACGCCGGGCGACCTCGGCATCTTCACGCTCTTCTTCAAGGAAAGCCCGCAGCTCACGACGCAGGTCATCCGCCTGCTCGAGAACTTCGTGACCCACTTCGGCGTCGCCGTGGCGAGCAACCGCCTCATCGAGCGCGACCGCCAGTTCGCCGTGGTGCAGGAACGTCAGCTCCTTGCACAGGGCCTGCACGACTCGATCGCTCAGGCGCTCTCCTTCCTCAACCTGCAGGTGCAGTTCCTGTCGGACGCCATCCGTACTAACGACGTTGCGCTGCGTGACGAATCCCTTTCCGCCATTCGCACGGGCGTTCAGGAGTGCTACGAGGACGTGCGCGAACTCCTTCTCAACTTCCGCGAGCGTTTGCACAAGGAAGGCTTCATCGAGGGCGTACGGACCGTGATTGATCGCTTCGAGGGACAGTCCCGCATGAACGCGCGTCTTCGAGTCTCGGGGCGTGGCCCGCAGCTTACGCCGCGCCAGAAGCTTCAGGTGATCTTCATCATTCAGGAGGCGCTCTCCAACGTCCGCAAGCATTCTCATGCCGAAAACGTCGACATCCGCATCGAGAACGACGCCGACCTCAAGGTGACGATCACCGACGACGGCGTCGGCATCGATGATGCGCTCGTCACCGAGCGAAAGGGCCAGCACGTGGGCCTCTCGATCATGGCCGAGCGCGCATCCCGCATCGGCGCCTTCGTCGACGTCGAGCGCGTCTCGCCCGCAGGCGGCACCCGAGTCGTGCTCATCCTCTCCGAGGAGGCCAGACACGAGCAGCAGTAGCTCCGAACGGCTGCCCGCATGGCGGCAGGCGGGCAGCCCGGGAATCCTGCCGGTTGTCCGTCCCGACACCTTCAAGGTATTCGATGGAAACGACAGCAGGACAGGGGAGCCTAAGGATTTGTACGGATGGATTTCAAGGTTGACGCATGTCAATGGAGTACGCGTTTTTCCGCAAACTCTCTTAAATGGTATTGAGAATTATTCTCAAATGTGGCAAGATACGTTCAACGACAGCGAACGCAGGCCTCTCACCAAAGGACAACGGGGGGCGTCCGAGAGGCAGGCGATGGAGGGACTCCTTGGTTCTCTCCTGACGGGTACATCTCCGCCCGGCGCTGTTGGGGGTCTGAGAGAGCGGCGGATGCGTGCAATGCGCACCCGCCGCTCATTTTTTGTTGTTCACCTGTACGCCTCACAAAACGGGGAGCCTTGCACAGCGGCAGGACTCCCCGTTTTCGATGGTGTGTTGCAAGACAGGTCGGAGGCGGCTTAGTGTGCGGCTTCCTGAACCTCGCGAATGGCGGCTGCAAGCCTCAGCAGGCCGTCAGAAAGCTCCTCCTCGGTGATGGCGAGCGGCGGGAGCAGGCGCACGCGGTCCTTGGCGGTGAGGACGACGAGACCGTTGTCGAGGGCCTTTGCCTTGATGTCGGCAGACTTGCAGCCCTCGACCGAGAAGCCGAGCATGAGACCGAGCCCGGAGACGTCCTTCACGCCGGGGATTTTTTCCAGTTCGGCGGTGAGCCAGGCACCCTTCTGTTTGACGGCCTCAAGGAAGGCGTCGTCGATCTGCTCAAGCACGCTGAGTGCGCCTGCACAGGCGACGGGGTTGCCGCCGAAGGTGGAGCCATGCGTGCCGGGCGTCAGAACCTCGGTTGTCTTCGAGCCCATGAGCGTTGCGCCGATGGGAAGGCCGTTGCCGAGGCCCTTGGCGGTGGAGACGAGGTCGGGTGAAAGGCCGAACTGCTCGTAGGCGAACCAGGTGCCCGTTCGGCCGTTGCCCGTCTGCACTTCGTCGACGCAGAAGAGCACGTTCTTTTCGTGGCAGAGCGCCTCTACGGCCTTCAGGTAGTCCGCGTCGAGCGCGCGCACGCCGCCTTCGCCCTGAACGATCTCGACGAGAACGGCGGAGCAGTCCTCGGCGTCAAGCTGCCTTTCGAGTGCGGCAAGGTCGCTCGCGGGCACGTAGCGGAATCCCGGCGTGAAGGGCCCGAAGAACTTGTGGAACGTGTCCTGCCCCGTGGCGGTGACGGTCGTGAGCGTGCGGCCGTGGAAGCTGTTGACGAGCGTGACGAAGGGATGCTCGCCTTCTCCCTTGGTGTCGGAAGCCCACTTTCGGGCGGTCTTGATCAGGCACTCGTTGGCCTCGGCGCCTGAGTTGGAAAGAAAGACGCGCTCGAAGTGCGTGCGAAGCGCAAGGCGTCCCGCGAGCATGGCGGTCTTCTCGTTGTAGAAGAGGTTCGAGGTGTGCGGAAGAACTGCGGCCTGTTCGGAGACGGCCTTCACCCATTCGGGGTTGGCATAGCCGAGGCTCATGACGCCGATGCCGCTGCCGAAGTCGATGTAGTCGCGGCCCTTGTCGTCCCAGAGACGGGCTCCGCGGCCGCGCTCGAAGACGACGGGCGCGCGCCCGTAGGTGCAGGCGTGATAAAGGCTGTCGATGGTCTTGATGTCCTTCATGATGAATGTCCTTCAGAGAATTCTGTTCGTGGTGCGGCCGCTCAGGCGGACGCAGCAGTGCGGGGTCCGGTCTTGACGAGGGTACCGATGCCGCCCTTGGTGAGCATTTCGACGAGGATGCTGTGGGGAAGCGTGCCGTTGATCATGGCGACGCGCTCAACCCCTGATTCGATGGCGTGAAGCGCGCAGTCGATTTTCGGGATCATGCCGCCCGAAATGACGCCCTGTTCCTTGAGCGGACCGATGTCCTCCGTCGTGAGGACGGAGATGAGCGAATCGGGATCCTTCACGTCGCGCATGAGTCCATTGATGTCGGTCATCAGCACGAGGCGGCGCGCGCCGAGCGCGCCGGCAATCGCTGCGGCCGCCGTGTCGGCGTTGACGTTGTAGCTTCGGCCC
>OGRP01001298.1_pt1 | contig 17338 bp, 18 predicted proteins | sample 1553531 | NCBI WGS metagenome assembly OGRP01 (sample SAMEA2580045, study PRJEB22360) | human gut metagenome | biome: human gut; feature: human-associated habitat; material: faeces | place: Denmark | collected 2008/2010 | reverse complement strand
CAGATTATTACGCCCCCCCCCCCCCCCCCCCCCCCCGCCGCTCCGAACAGCTTTTCCTTATAAGACGGGGCGTGGACCTCAAGCAGATACCGCTCGTTGCCGCACTTGTAGAGGCAGATCCCCCGCTGGGACTGGCGAATCAGCTCATACTCTTCCGGTTCCAGCTGAAGGAGGTCCATGTAGAACCGTTTATCAATGGTGCCTGCGTTGAACAGGAACTGGTGGGTGGGGATGGCGAACAGGGGCCGGGTCAGCTCCCGGACACCGGGCTGATCGAAGTCCTCCAGATTCTGTGAGGCAAGGACCATGGAAGATCCCCGCTTTCTGACCCGTTTCAGCGCGTTTCGGATATAGGTGATGGCCACCGGATTGGACAGCCACAGGTACAGCTCATCAATCGTGGCCACCGTGTTGCCCGCTGTCAGAAGCCGGTCTGACATATAGGAGAGTACATTGAACAGCAGCGTATTCCGAAGATTCTCCGCCACGTCATCCAGGCCCTTGACACAGAACACCAGGAAGCGGTCGGATGAGATATTGGTGTGACCATTGAAAAATCGGAAATCGGCGCCTTTGCACATGGAGTGCAGGCCCAGCAGCAGATCCCGCAGCATCTCCGGTGGGTACAGGGGGAGAGACTCCTGATCATAGTGCTGATACGTCCGCTCGATCAGATCATAGAGATCCGTCATCACCGGATAGTTCATAGCTCCAAATTGTGAGAGGTCCGTCTCGTCTGAGATGCCCCATTGCTGGTAGAGCCGTTCAATCATCAGTTCCAATGTATCAATGTGCGGTGTATCGAATCCCTTATAGACCCGGAAGATGTCCCGGAGGAAGGAGATGTGCTGGGCCAGAAGCGTACCGCGGAATGCCGGCGGCGCGTCCGGATCCTCCGGCTCGCTGCCGTCATCCCAGCGCCGGGGTTCTAACAGGTTGATCCGATACTGGCCGCTGAGAAGATCCAGGAAACAGCCACCAAGGTGCCCGCAGAGGTCCTCCAGCTCATGCTCTGAGTCCAGGGCAATCACGTTTTTCCCAACCTCCCGCACATTGCACAGCAGGAGCTTGAGCAGATAGCTCTTGCCCTGTCCGGTATTGCCCAGGATCAGGGAACTGCCGTTGGTCTTGTCCGGCGCCCGCCGGTCCAAGTCCACAATGACATTAGAGCCGTACTTGTCCCGGCCAATGAAAAAACCGTGGGGGTCCGTCTTGCCGGAGTAGCTCAGAAAAAAGAGATTTGCCGCGCTGGAGGCGGGCAGGACCCGCTCCGCAAATGTCCCCAGAGTGTTTCGGCCAGCTGGGTTGGATGATAAAAAGCCGTCCCGCTGCCGCAGGAGCAGAGGATCTTTGGACAGCTTGCCGCGCAGGAGGATGGCGCTGATGCTGTCCCGCAGGCGCTGCAGTTCCTCCATAGTCCTCGCGGTCAGCTCCAGGAATACGGAGGTATGCAGCAGCGGCTCACGGTCCCGCCGCATACCCAGGATCAGGGAGGCGGTGTCCTGGAGCTTTGCCTCCGCGGTAACGCTTTGCTTCACATTGCTGACGTTGCTCCGCTCCATGAGGCTCTTGTTGGTGGCGGCATGAAGGATGGCCTCCTCTTCCGCAGCGGACACCTTTCGGACGGCCAGATGCACGGTCACACCCTCCAGTTCTCCAAGCTGCCGCAGCAAAGCCTGTTCTTCCGTCGTGGGAGGATATCCACGCAGCATCATCACAGTGCGATAAGTATTTCCGAAAACGAAATTGTCCGTATTGAACTGGATGGCGCCCGGTGCGATCAGGTCCAGGAACTCTTTTGGCCGCTGGATTGTTGGCGGTTTCGGCGCCGCCCGCTTCTTTTTCTTCTTAGCCATGGAACACCACCCTCTCTCCATCCACGTCTTCCAATGACTCCGGGTCTGCATCATGGAGGTAGTAGGATACCAGCAGCCGCTTCACGTCTTGCTCTTCCGCCAGGCGTACAGAGATGCCGTGGTCGCACAGGGACTTCTCTTTCTGCCGCAGGCCGCCCTCATCCAGCGCGGCCTGCTCCTCCATACGAAGCACCAGGACAAATTCCCGGGACGAGGCGGAAGTAGTCTGGATCTCGTCCAAATATGAGATATCCTTTTGGAGCAGCTCCCGGATCTTAGGAGTCGTTTCCTCTTCCAGCCGGGTCTGATAGTACACCTGGTTCTGCTGAAACGACTCTCTGGAATCCAATCCCAGAACCTCTACCTGTTCCTCCGCTCGAAACAGGTTGCTCAGAGCCGTTACCCTCTGCCGGATACCCTCTGCGGAGAGAACCGAGAGATTATCCGGGTGGATCAGGAAGAACACCAGGCTGCCGCCTGGTATTGCCACGCCGTGGGGCAGGAGTTTGCGAATACCCATCAACTGCCGCGTGGATTGACGCTGCTTCAGCCGTTTGCGCTCTTTCCATTCCTGAAGCCACTTCAAGGGTCCAGCCTCCATTCGTATCTCTGCTGCTGGAAAATCAGGAAGCAGGCCGCCCGACGGAGAAAATCCAGAATACTGGCCCCATCCACCTGAATGGAGAGAAAGGCATATAGAACGGTTACCACCAGCGGCGCCATTCCGACTCCCTGCACCAGAGACAGTACGGAGATCAGAGCAGCCACACCGATGATGGCAATGTCCCGCAGAAGCCACAGCCACAGCATGGGCTTGGCTTTCAGGTTTTCGGGATAGATGTACATGATTACAAGCCCCTTTCATTAGAAATCAAAATGCGGCGCCGCCGGGTATATCCCCGACGGCGCCGTCTGTCGTTTTTACAACTCTTCGCTTGTATGATTCTCTTCTTCCTCATCTACATCCGTGGATACCTCATGCGGTCTCTCTGCTTCATCCGCCAGCGCCCGCTGGATGCAGTCCAGGAAGAATGCTTTCTGCTTGACATGATGTCGATCCAGATAAACCTTGAATTGCTCGAACAGGTCTGCCGGCACCTGGAATGCAACGGTTCTGGATTCTGTACTGCTCATCTGTTTTTCCACCTCTGTCTGATAAAATGTTGTGATCAGCCAAGTCATGTATTCGCCCAGGCTCTTCCCGGACTCTTCCTGATGTTCCCGGACCTGTCGGTGCAGGTCTATCGGGATTTGCGCACACAGATTTTTTGTGTCTGCCACATCTGTGTCCTCCTCTCTAGTTAGTAAAGCAAACATACTCCAATGAAGGTCATAAAGCCATATCCAAAGCCACTAAAGAAAACCTTGAAAGCCAAGCACAAAGCCTAAGAAAAATAACCCGGCAGCATGAGTCTGCAGGTCAGCACACAAAATTTACAGTGGTCCGCACTCCTGCGTTCATGTATAATGGACCTATCTTAAAGTATGGAGGCCATCAATATGATGAGATGCCGTTGGGCTGACCCGCGTTCCGATCTCTACGTCGCCTACCACGACCACGAGTGGGGGCAGCCGGAACACGATGACCGAAAACTCTTCGAGATGCTGATTTTGGAAGGGTTTCAGGCGGGACTCTCCTGGCTGACGATTTTGAATAAGCGGGAGGCATTCCGCACTGCCTTTGACTACTTTGAACCTGTCGTGGTCGCCCAGTACGGCCCAGAAAAAGTCGAGGCACTGATGGAGGACACGGGGATCGTCCGCAACCGGCGCAAAATTCTAGCCGCGATCCAGAATGCCAAGGTCTTTCTCTCCATTCAAGAGGAGTTCGGCTTTTTTGACAGCTATCTCTGGGGCTTTACCGGAGGCCAGGTCATTTTGAATACAGATGATACTCCGCACACGCACACAGAGCTGTCCGACCGCATCTCCAAGGACCTGAAGCGCCGGGGCATGAATTTCGTGGGCACGACCATTATCTATTCGTTTCTCCAGGCAACGGGCGTGGTCAACGACCACGAGCTGGCTTGCTTCTGTCATCCGGGGAATTGGTCAATCCCCCAAAACAATAACGAGGTCCCATCAATGGAACCTCGTTAAAAGAACGCTATGCTATATTCTTTTTCCTGTGTTAATTTGATCTATATTTCCGACTAATTAGAATCCCTCATGTATTATAACTCACCTGCAACTCCCCCCCTAACGGTGTGTGTTTCTTTGGAAAGCTCTCTGGAATAGCAATTTGTTTTTCATAACACAGCGCATACTTCTTGAGTTCAAATGCCCGTTTTGAATACGAAAAACCATTGTTAGTTTCGTAAAGCAGCCCTAATGCTCTGTAATCGGCTACATAATCGTTTTCTCCGGAAACATTACGCTGGTCGATATTTTCGCTTAAGAATAATAGGTCTTCTTCTGTTAGATTTCGTATACATCGACTCAGTTGAAAAAATTTTTGAGTATCGATTTGCTTAGAAAGTAAAGCCCTCGTTAAGGAAGCTATGTAGCGTGCTTTTTGTTTGGTACCGCAATCATCAATCAATTTAATAAGTCGCTTAGCATACTCGTTCAACTTATCTGGTCGGCCTTCGTAATTGGCCTCTGTATTAGGACTTGCATCAGCTAAAGCCTCTGCAAGTGACTGCAAATTTTCCGATTCAAATTGATTTGTTTCTTCATTATACCTATAGGAATATAAAATATATGTTTCAAGGCATTCAAAAAAAATTCCGTCTCTAATCGTGGATGACAGCTTTTTTACATCTTCTAGCATAGACCATGCTGCATTAGGGTCATACATCAATATTCCAATTATATCTTTAAACAAGGTCTTTCCAGAGGCCTTTACAGTATCAGATCTTGCGACTTTAAGAGCTTTATCAAGCATATTTTCCATCAGGAATGCCCCTTTTTAAATTATTTTAACATGACATGAGCACCTATTCGCTTATTACCGTCTAGGAAGGGATGATTCATCACAATGCCATAGCAAAGCCGTACTGCTTTCTGTTGGAGCGACGGATACAGCGGCTGATCGTTGAAGGTCTGGAAGGGAGCTGTAAGGGCAGTCTCAAGCAGGTTCTCATCTCGAAACCCATGGATGCCTCCAGTCTCTTGGATTAGCTCTTCGTGGAGCAGCAATACCTGCTGCATATTCAGCCGAATCATTTAGCTAACTCCTCATAGGCCGCATGATTTCTTGCAATCAGCCGCCGGGATATCTCGCGGACGTCTTCATCGGATGCAGTCTGCTCCTGTTCTGCCTGTGAAAATTCAATCACCAAATAACGGGGAACGTTATTTTTAAGGATGATCGCTTGCCCCTCCTGATCTACCATTCGGGCAACCTTGGAAAAATTCTGATTTGCTTCACTCATGGAAATCATCTGCTCCGTGTTGATCAGCATGGTATTCACCTCCTGCTTTTTAGTATATCTAAAAAGTAGGATAAATTCAACCTATATTCCATAGTCCATAAAAAATTCCTTCTCGATGAGATACATCTGTCTACGCTCGTTTTCAATCAGTTATAACCGCCTATTCCTATTTTAGCACTGTCCCAGCAATCGTCCTGGTGGTGTTGATTGCCGCCTGGGCGGTGTAGACCGCGCTCATGATATTCGCCCGGGTGGTGGTGTCCAGCCCAAAGGTTCCGGCGATCCTGGGGACCTCTCCTGCGGAGAGCATAAGCCCCAGTCCCAGCAGGGCATGGTCCTTGAACACCATAAGTCCCGCCACCAGGATAGTAGATTGGAGGAAGGCTGTCAGGCACAGGCCGATGACCTGCTTCATCCACTGGACGAAGCCGTCGATGTATCCTCGCGGAATAGAGAACATATAGAGACTTCCCACGGCGATCTGAATCAACAGGATACCGCCCCGCTTCAGGTTGGCGAAGAACACCTTAATCACCGCGTAAGCCATAAGGATGACGCAGAACAGGATCATGAGGGGGCTGGTGATGACACCAAGGCCGAAGTAGCTGTTGTCGATCATGTCCGCCAGGGAGTCGATTTCACTGAGGTCCGTAATGATCTGCTGCCCTACCTCTCCGATGGTGGTGTCCGAACCGGTCAGTCCTACAGAAAGAGTTCCTTGGAGGGATACTGACAGGGCGTACAGCCGGACGGGAACCGTGGTGAACAGGGACACGGCAAAGAAGCCCTTGATCATGTCCAGAGCTGTTTGCTGTAGATTGGCCCGGCCGCTGGCGTACTCAATGCCGCACTCGAATGCTCGTACCACTAGGCTCACAGCGAACAGAGCCCAAGCTAGTTTGGAGAAAAACAAAATCACAGCCTGCACCCATTCCAGGTCAAACAGTTCCACGCCCATATTACCCATTTGGGCAAAGAAATTCCCCAAAAAGCCCACCAGTTGGCCATAGAACCAGTCGATGAGATCATCCATGACCGTAGACGCTACAAAGTCCCAGATAAACAATGAAAAAAATTCCTCCGTTCTATATACAAATAATCTGCACCAAAAGTGAAGCACAGCACAAGCGGCGCATCTAGAATTGGGGTTGAAAAAACAAAAGCGGACACAGTTTCTGTGTCCGCTTCTGAAACCCATCAGGAATTGCTGCCTTTGTATTATCCCATGTGTTGCTCAAACTTCCGTTTTGCTTCTGTTACCGCTTTAATGTCTTGTGAGATATGTGGATCCAGTCTCTGTAAAACGAATTCGCGGATCTTCCTGCATTCCCGCAGTGCGCAGTTCATGTCAGACTCATCCAGCTCCATATGGGACGGATACCGCACCTGTACACCATAGGGGGTCAGTTCCACGCAGGCGTCTGCCAACTGCTCAAACTGCGGGTCCCGCTCCATACAGAGCTTGCAGAGCTGAATCAAATCATGTGTCTTGGGCGGTTCCATGCCAAATTGCGCCAGTGTTCCTTTCAGCATTTTCTCAGCTGCTTGTTCGCAGTGATAGCAGATGATCTCCACAGGTACTGGACGCATCCCAAGCAAGTATTCCGCAGCGCCAAGGTCCATTTCCGCCAAGTCAAGCCATTCGCTGCTCCATGTCTCTTGGCCGTTCATACAGGACCACCCCCTCTCTCGCAATTTTTCGTTCCAGGGAGGGCTGTGCTTGCCTCTGCCGAAAGACTCCGGTATGATACACGATCACATCCAGCGGCGTGTCCTGGACCATGAACAGGGCGCGGCGAATTCGTTTGACCGCGTCTGCAGGACGCAATGCCATATCAGAGACGAGAACACACAGATCATAGTCACTATCCCGACTCGGGGTGCCGTAGGCATAGGAGCCAAACAGGTATATTTTTTCAGCATCCACTGTTTCCGCAATGATTTGGCAGATATGGGACAATTCCTCTTTCACTTTAACCGTCATCCTCAGCACCTCCTCGCTGAATTTATTATACCCTGCGGTAGGACATTAAGCAATCTGATTTTCATGATTCCCGAGCCGCGGCATTCCGGTAACCCAAGTTACCTCCCCATGGTCTGCTGGAACTTCTGTCCGGAATCCCAGGTCTTATCCTGTGTCTCAACTTTTGCGGCCTGATAGGCGCCGGATGCCTCTCCGGCAGACTCCATGTAGTCGATAGCCCTGGTGATGGCATCTGGGTCCAGATGCTCCAGAAAAATGCCGCTCCTTGCCAACGCTGGGAGATCCTCCGGCTGCCCGCCAAGAGCCAGGTAATCGGCAGCGTTCTGAATCTCCGTCGGAAGGATGACAGAGTGGACGTCATATAAATGTTGGGCGATTGCTGTCCCATGGCGGCGCTCCACCTCCCGAAATGCCTGACAGATGTCATCCACTACTTTTGAATAGGGCTCTTCAAAATCTTCATTCAACTCGTATGTGGCTTGCAGCCACGCTCCAAAGCCTCCCGCCTGGCCACCAAGGGTTTGTTCCAGGGCGAAAAACTGAAGGGCCCCCTCCGCCAGTTCCCCTGAAAACCGCCTCCTATTTTCCAGGCGTGCCCGCTCTCCCTGGTTCGTATCCATCTTCTGTGTCTGGGCCCTCTCCGAAAATTCCTCTCTCTGCATTACCATTCTCCTTATCCTCCGATGATGCCCCAGATGTAGTTGGGGGCCAGCAGGACGAAGATCAGGCAGACGAACAGGATGGCCGGGCCCGTCCACTCAAATTGTCCGTGCTTCCGATACTCAAAATACGTCAGCGCCAGCTTCACAAAAAACGCAATGGCCAGCACCATGCTCAACGCCGGAAACACTACGCTGTCCACTACAGCCTTGATCTGCTCTGAGGCGTCGCCCCAAGTCTGTTCCACCGCATCCGCCACACTGCCGACCGCCAGGGCTGGGGTGCAGAACAGAGCCGCCAGCAGGTAGAATGCTGTCAGCATAGGCAGGAATCTCTTACGGTTCATCGTTGTTCCTCCTATCGAAAATGGGAGAGCCGACCCAAATCGGGGCGGCTCTCCAGTTTCTGATGCTTCTCAATATCCGGTTCTGGGCAGGGGTTCAGCAGGCTTATAGACCTTGGTCGCCCACCGGGAGGTGGCCATGATCCACTGCCCATCGTGGATGCCGCCCACATCTGTCTGGTTGACGATCTGGCTGCCGCCGGTGAGCCACTGGCTGGCGGTGCAGTACACCACGGGCGCCTCCACCTGCCGGAAGTTGGCCGGCACGATCCCGAACACCACCATGAACTCCGTTGCCTTCTCCCCGGAGGCGAGGCCCAGGGCCGCTGGCGAGGCATCCAGCACATAGTTCTGCTGGGTGCTGAGATTGTCCGCCAGGACCCGGTAGGTATCTCCGCTGAGCGTGGTCTTATAGACGATCTTGTAGCTGCCGGGGACGTTCCAGGTGCCGGTGACGATTTTCTGCAAGTGCGCGAAAGCAGGCAGGCGCTCCCTCCAGTAGAAAGACTCGAGGGATGTGGTGGAGTTGTTGGCGATGTCGGTGAAGTCGTAGCGTAGGGTCTGGCCGGGCATGACCTCCACATAGCCGGTCTTCTTGATGGAGACGTTGGTGTAGAGGCTCTTGTTGGTCATGGCGGCTTTCACGATCTGCCCGGCGTACTCGATCTCCACCTCGATGGGAGTCTTGTCCAGGCCATAGAAATCCGCGGCTTTGGATTCGATCACTTCGTAGCGCGCCAAAGGCAAGGGCTTGGAGACGGCGACACCATTTTTGTCCGTGCGGATGGTATCTACCAGCTTGCCGGTCCGGGCGTTATAAATCTCGAACTCCGTGTTGGGGATGGGCGTCCCGGCGGGCCAGCCATTCATACTGTTATAGTCTGCCGAGGTTTTCGTGATCTGAATCTGACCGGTGATGGGGGTATTCTTCCAGGTGATCTCCGTGGTCTCCCCAGACTTTACATAGACGGTCTTTTTCTCCGTGTCTACGATATAACCTTCGTTTTCCAATTCACGCAAATAAAAGCGGCCACTCTCCAACCCCTCAATGTAAACATAGCCTCGGTCATCCGAGGTGTACTGGCCAATGGGGGTGTTGGTATCATCGTAGAGCAGGAAGGTGACGCCATAAATTCCATCCCCAGTGGCGCTGTCCACCTTATGGAGCAGAATGCCGGAGACGGCCTCATTTTCAATGACCTCCTGGGTGACCTCGCCATCCTTGACGGTGAAATAGTGCCGGGTAGAGTCCAGCTTGAATCCGGAGGGGCTTTCCAGTTCCAGAGCATAATAATCGCCCTCGGCAAGCGGAGCAAACACAGTGCCAGTGTCTCCCGTGGTGACGGTGTCCACTAGGGCGTCATCCGATGCCTTGCGGATCTCAAAAACAGCGTCAGAAAGCCGCTCCGTCTTGTCCGCGGCGTTGACCTTGACCAGCTCCACGCCACCCTCTCTGGCATTCCAGAAAGTTAAGGTTTGGACCTGGCCCTCTTTGATGAGGATGCTCTGGGGGCTGCCGTCCAGAACGAATCCGTCCACCGTCCGGGTCTCCCTGGCGGTGATGGTAGTTCCGGGGGTGAGGCCGGTGATGACCGCACGGCCATCCTCCCCGGTGGTATAGACGCCGTTGTTGGGACCAATGACCGTCCCGGCGCCGTCTGTGACCAGGAACTCCACGCCGGCCAACGGCTCCCGGTCTGTGCCTTTGATGAACTTTTCCAGGACGAGGGTCGTCTCTGGCTCATTGTACACATACAACGTCTGGGTGTCGTTGGGGTGGACCACCACCGTCTGGGTCCGGGTGGCCTCGTCGATGGTGTACCCTGGAATCGAGGCGGTTTCCGTTGCTACGATAGTGCCAACCACCCCTGAAAGGGTGATTTTTCCCTCCCGGTCCGTATAGTAGAGGCCGTTGGAGGAGAGCTGGCCGTTTTCATCCGGGACATAGGACCCATCCGCATAGGTGATCTTGAACTCCACCCCCTCCAGCGGCTCATGGGTGCCGGCGCTGCTCCGCTTGACAATGACCAAATTGCCCGCAGGGGCGTTGCGGAACTCCAGGCCCACCGTCTCGCCGCTGCGGATCAGGGCGTACTGGGGGCTGTCATCCAGCAGGTAGCCGGGCTTGGCCCGTACCTCCCGCGCAACCACTGTGGTGCCGGGGGTGAGTCCCTCCACCAGAATCTCGCCCGCGCTGTTGGTCACATAGCGGCCATTGTTCGTGCCGATGAAGTTGCCGGAGCTGTCTGTCAGCAGGAACTCTACATCGGAGAGCGGTTCCTGCTTCTCGTCATCGCTGACCTTGGTAATTAAAAGACTACCCAGCGGGGCGTTGCCGAACCGCAGGGTGACCACATCCTGCTCCTTACCGGAGATGTAGACGGTCTGGGGCTCGGAGTCAATGAGGTGGCCGTCCGGGCTTTCCAGTTCCTGGACGATATAGGTGCCCTCTTTCAGCCCTGTGACTGTGAAGGAGCCATTTTTCGAGGTCTCATATTCGCCAATGACCGTCCCCTCTGTGCCGGAGGTCTCGCCGCTGAGGTAGCGCAGCTCGAAACGAGCCCCCTCCAGCGGAGCTCCCGTCCGGCTGTCGTATTTGTAGACCACCAGTGCCGACAGGGGTGTGTTGTCCACGACCAGCTCTTTGCTGGCACCGGCCTCCAGATAGAACTCGTAAACGCCATCATCCTGGATGGAGAATCCCGTCGGACTCTCCTCCTCGACGACCTTGTACCAGCCCCTATTGATATCGGTTAGGGTGATGCGGCCCGAGGAGTCCGTGTAGTACGTCCCAAGATCGTTGATCTCGCCGGTGGTGGTATTGTCCGAAGCATAATAGATATGGAAACGTGCGTTTTCAAGCGGATCTTGTGTGATGGAATTCCGCTTGATGACCGTGAGCGACGGTTTGACCGCGTTGAAGAAGCGCACCGTCCGGGTGACGCCCGCCTCCAGAGAGATGGTCTGGGGGATCTCACTGATAATGACGTTGGATGGTACGTTGACCTCCGAAATTTCGTAGCTGCCGGGGTCCACCTCCAGGAAGGCCCGGCCCTCGCTGTCTGTAACCACGGTGTCTTGGAAATCCCCGTCGATCTGTCGGACCTGGTAGGTAACTCCCTCGATGGGAGAGCCATCGGCAATATTCCGCTTGACGATCTCCAATCCGGGCCGGGTGTAGTCCTCAAACCGTGCCTCGCTGATCTTGCCGGGCCGCAGGGCAATGGTCTGCTCACTGGCAGTCCGCACGAACGGCTCTGGAACGAACTCCTCCTTGACGATGAACACGCCGGCAGGCAGGTCCTCCACCAGGGCGGTCCCGTCTGGCCCGGTGGAGACGGAGGTGCTGAAGGAGCAGGTGACGCCCTTAATGGAGTAAACGGCATTTTCGATGGGAGTACCATCCGTGGCCGAGGTCTTGATGACCTTGATGCCGGGCAGTTCCTCATCCTCGGCGGTGACGGTGTACTGGCGGTCCCCGTCGGTGACGCTGACATAGACGCTGTGGGGCGTGGGGTCCAGAGCATAGCCCTCCGGGGCCTCCTGCTCCACAAAGGACCAAAGCCCTTCGGTGACATCGTTGACCTCGATGTATCCCCCGCCGGAGGTCACATCGCTGCCGGCGATCTGGCCGTCCAGATAGATGTTATAGACAGCACCGTCCAGGCCACGGTCCGTACCGGCGATGACCTTCTGGAAGGTGATATCGGCATCCCCGGCAGGGGGAGCCGGTTCCTCCGGGTCCTCGCCCGGCTCTCCGGACGTCACGACTTTGCGGTCAGAATGATAGGCAAAAAACGTCTGCCGCCCGGACACACTGGAGGTGGCCAGCACCGCCCACTTGGAGACCTCATCCTCCACGATAGAGGCGTGGATGCCCTGGGCGGCGTATTCCTCCACCTGGGCTTGCAGTTCCGCGTCCTCGTTGGCTTTCTGGCCCAGCAGCCAGTTGTAATACTCAACGTACTGGTCGTAGGTATCTGCGTTGGCAAAGCCTCCGGCGTCGATGTCGCCGCTAGGATCACCGCCTGCGCTCTTATCGCTCTGGTTATCCCAGATGTAGGTCTGGAGCGCCATGAACAGGCTGCCGGGGATCTCGCCGGTGTAGTCGGCGATGTAGCTCATCATCCATTTAACATTTTCCCGGGTGATGGCGTCCATCTCGCCCAGGCCGGTCTCGGCCACCGCATCATTCCACAGGGCGTCCGCGTCGGCTCCAGTGGCGGAGCGGTAGGTGTAGGACTGCAAAAAGCTCTCCGTGCCATAGCGGTAGGAGTAGCCCAGGTCCATGCAGTAGAGCTGCCGCCCCGCCGCCGTGGGAGGGCGGTAGGAGTAGGACTGCCCCTGGGAGTTGAGCCGGGTGGTCCAGAGGTCGGGGTTGGTCACCGGGGTAATGCCTACGCCGGTGGACTCTGCCGCTAAAGCTGCCGTACACAACAGCGACAACGCTGCTGACAAGGCCAGTAACAGAGAAATCAATCGCTTTTTCATACTGCCTCCTCAAAACAGGCACGAGGAGGTGTCTTCGCTCCGTCATTTAACTGAGCTGCGTATCACCCCCCTCGCCGCATTTAAATGATTGAATATTTGTTAAAAAATGGAAGCTATGAACAAAAGAAAGAAAGGGCCGAAATCTGCCTCAAATTGAGGTAGGTTTCGGCCTGGTAAACCAGATAAGAGGAATTACCGCTCTATGGCTTGTACCATCCATCGGTAGTCCCGCTGGTCGCGCACACAAGTGTAAAGGGTCAAACGATTATCGCTGGTAGCGGCTGTTCCGCTGGTGTCTGTTTCCCGAACCTTGGTCACGGAAATAACTTCATAAGTTCTGGTCCCCAGCTTGGTGGTCCATGTAATGGTATCGCCCGGTTCCAGCGTGTGCAGGTCCTTGAAGTCATCCCGTGTGCCCCGGTTGTGTGCCGCAAGGCAGCAGTTTCCATCCCAGAGACTTGTATTTTTGAAATGCCCCACGCCTTTGCGGAGCGCGGCGCTGTCCGTTCCCTGATACACCTTGGTAGATAGGCCAATCGCTGGAATCTTCAATGTTCCCAGGTGCCCGGCGCTGTAATAGAGGTCCGATGTAACTTGAGTGAAAGCAGTCCCGGCGGTATCATTTCCGCCTTCCACATCAGGATAGGAAACGCTTCCGGCAGAATTCACCAATCCCCCACCTGACAGGGCGCCGGGGATCAGGTTGGGCGCCAGAGGCGTCCCGGAGCCGGGGAGATAGCTGGTGGGGCTCCCAAAGGCAGGTGGGATCAGGGCCACATTTTTGCTCCGGTCTACATTGGGGTCCTCCCATTCATAGATGGTGTCATCGCTTGTGGGCCTGCCGAACAGGTAATCATCCGGCGCCTCCATGGTGTATTCCAGGGCATGGGCTGGGGTTGCGGTCAGGACTGCCAGGAGGGCGGCGGAGAGGATCGTATTTTTCCAGTGCTTCATTTCGTGTATTCCTCCCAGTTCTTTTTCGATTTGTGCTTTTTCAGCAGGAATTTTCCGCCAAAAAACAAGCCTGCCGCTGCCGCGCCAGCGGGCAGAACCAACAGCCACCTCCAATTCATCCCGCTTTTTGCGGCTGTCTGCATCTGGGGTGGGTTGGCACTGAACACGGCGGCATAAGTCACGGTGTCGTTGGTTGTTTTGGACACCTCACCGGAATATTCGGCGGTGACGGTATAGCCGGTAGCATATTTGCTGGACGCGGTGCCGGTATAGGTGGCGTTGGCGGTGAAAAACTCTCCAGCCTCCTGCCACTGTACATTTGCCAGCTCCAGGGTCCGGCCTCCGTCCTCGATACTTTTGGGGATCAGGGACACATCCGCGTCGGATAGATTGGGGTAGGTTCGTGCGGCAGTGACGGCTCGTGTTGAAGTGGAATAGCCCGCCGCCTCCACCTGGATGCTGGCAGTGTCCAGCGTGAGGACGCCAGTATAGCCCTCTTCCGTGTCCACCTCCAGGGTGGCGGTGAGCTGAGGCAGAATGGCGTCCATGTCCTTGGTCTTGCTCTCCAGCGTGACCGTCTCTGTGTAGTCACGGGTATCGGTTTCCACCTGGTCCTGCCGTGTTATATCCAGCAGGGTGTAGGTCTGGCCCTCCCGGTCAAAATCCTCCGTTGGAATGAGGGAGGGGTCATCCGCCGGGGTCAGCACATAAATCTTTTTCAGACGGGAACTGTCCCCTTCCATGTACTCGGTAACTTCCACCGGATAGAGGATATCTGCGGCCATAGCTGGAATGGCCAGGGAGCAGGCCAGGAGCGCCGCCAGGCATAGGGCTGCTGTGCGTTTCATGTCATACCTCCATAATTCTAAAGTCGAAACCTGCATCAATTTGAGGTAGATTTCTCTGCCGGCCTCCTGCCGGCGGAGCGCGGTAGGAGGCCGGCAGATGAGCAGGGGCTTCCACCAGAAGCACCCGCTCCCAGTATGAGAAAAGCCGCCCTTGGCGGCTTTATGGGAGTTTTCCCCTTGGTTGCCGCATGAGTTGTGGGACGGCCCCGGTCAAGGTCCGGCCAGTCCGCAGACTGGCCGGCTCGCGCGTGATTGCTCCAGCAATCATGCGGCCTTGACAGGGGCTGGAGCACGGCTCATATTCCCCGCAGGGGAAAACTCCCCGGCAGAAGGGCTCACCGCACCGGGCGCCGCACGGCGGTGCGTGTCTTTCGCTTCTCGGCCTCGATATTCATGTCAATGGAGCGTCCGATCTGCTTGCTCATATTCTGGATCTTGTCCAATACGGTTTTACTCTCTTCCGGGTCCATCCCGGAGAACCGTTCTGCCAGCCGCTCCATGTTCGGCTCCTTCGGTTCAATCCCGAACCTGCGGCAGAGGATGTAGGAGACACTTTGGGCGTCCAGTTCGTATCTCGCCCAGCTGTAATCTCGATTGTACCCTTTATCGTGATAACGGGTCAGGGCGACCTCGGCGGCAATGGAGGCAAATGCTTCTTCATCCGGGAATTCAGAATTGATGACCAGCTCCCGGCTCCCCTCATCGAAAAAGGCCGGAACAGTCATATCCTTATCAACGCTCAACTTTGCCTTTGAGTAATTCAGAAGCGTGGACAGGGCGCTTGCCATTTCCTCTGTGTCTTCCCGCAGCGGCCGCCGCTTGATCTCCCGGCCCTGGGTCTGGCTGATATCATAGGCATCGGTCAGAGCGTATGCTTTGGTCCTGGGGTCCCGGGCAAAGATTTTTACCCCCAGCTCCTGCTGATCCTCCAGCACGGTCCGGCCCAAGGACTGCCACCGTTCCCGTGTGCCGAACACCGTGGCACCGGAGAGGCCAGCAAGTACGATAGCCACATTTCCGGCGCTGTAGCCAGGGTTGTCTCCCTGTATGGTCAGGTAGCGAAGATACTGGGTGGGATCGGTGGTAATCATTTCGATGCCGCAGTTCTGCATCTCCGTGACGTTTTCCCGCTCCGCCTGCTGCTGGTGCTGCCATTGGGTGTCACTGGCATTCTTGTTGGCAATGATTTGTTCGAGATTTGCCATCATGCTTACCTCCATATTTTCAAGATCGGGTCTTGGCTTTTGTTGGCCTGGCACGCTGGGGTGCAGTCCGGGCGGCTCTCTGTTCCGCCTCCGCCTGACAGGCAGTCAGCTTTTCCCGGACGCTAGGCTTTTCTAGCCGTTCCTCAGTAGTCCTCGTCGTCTGCTTCGTCGGCCTCGTCCGGGAGGCTATCAAGCCACTCCCGCGCTGTGGTGAGGAGTACCCTTGCGGAGCGCGGGGGCCGTCTTTTTTTGGCGGTGCCGCCTCCTGTTCCGGGACCGGATAGCCCTTGCGCTCCATAAACAGGTTGACCTGGGCAGCGTAGTCCACATTGGTGATGAGGTCCACGGTGCCGTCCTTGGCCCCCTTGTATTTGAGGACCGCGAACAGCACATTCTTTTTGGCAAAGGCGCGAAACTCTTTCAGGTCGCTCTCTTTGATCCGAAACAGCGCGGTGGGCCGCCCGGACCGATACAACTGGGCCATGCTGGTCAGTCCGGCTACTTTCTTCCCGTCCTTGGCCAGGGCCCAGAGGAACGCCGCCAGGTTTTTGCTCCCTGCCGCCAGCAGTTTGATGCCGGCTTCTGTGACCTGGATGCTCTCCTTTACCATCAGGTCAGCCACTTCGCCGCTGGTGTCCATATTCATTTCACCTCCCCGGTTTTCAGATATTCGATCACTTCCCGGATGCTGCAATGCCTCGCGTTCCGGGTGTACCGCCTGACCGTCAGGCGGATATGCCGCTCCCGTTGGGGCGGGGACAGTTCGGAGAATGCCCCACGTTCTGGGCCGCCGTGGGATAGTCCAGCAGGGTCACGCTCCCCCAGGGCAGGCCCTCCACCGTCTTGTCGATATGGAGGAACAGGGCGATGACCGGCCCGCCGGGGACGCCCTGGTAGGCCAGGGCGCAGAGGTTGGCGTAGGTGCCGCTGTCATACACGGCGGAAAGATCAAACAGCCAGCACCAGGGCGTCCGGGCCAGGAAAAGGAAATCTGTGTATTCCTGCCGGCACAGCCGGCCGATGCTCAACTCTAACCTATCTGCCGCCAGGAAGCGGTACTCCCCGGCCAGGCGCAGGATGGCGGCCAGGTCTGCCTTTATCAGTCTTTTCATGGTCAATGCTCCTTTGCGTTTCAGACGCTGCCACCGCCTCTCTGATCCGGGGGATATCGCCCTCAATGCGGGCGCACAGTTTCAGGTCGCGGCGCAGTGCCCGCAGTTGGGCCGTAATGTGGCCGATCTCCTCCGACACTTCCTCATGGCCGGACCGCCGCAGGCGGTACAGGTCCCCACGCCGGTCCGTGAGGGCGTCGATCTCCGCTTGCAGGGCGTCATACTGCATGGACAACTGTTCCGCCGTTTCAATGCGGTTTTGGTGGAGAAATCGAAACTGCCGTTGATAGCGGTCCAGTTTGATAAGTTCCTGGCGCGCGGAAAAGGCCGTCCGTGTCTGCGGACGGCCCTTCTGGAAGGAGCGGAGGAGATACAGGTATTTGAAGCACAGGGCTTGAAACCCATGCAGTTTACGGGGAACGCGGTGCGGGAAGCGGCCCCGGACATGGTATTTCCGGCCGGGGGACCGCCACGGGGACGCCGGGGGCGTCGGTCCGGGCAGCGGCTG
>OGRP01001282.1_pt1 | contig 17557 bp, 20 predicted proteins | sample 1553531 | NCBI WGS metagenome assembly OGRP01 (sample SAMEA2580045, study PRJEB22360) | human gut metagenome | biome: human gut; feature: human-associated habitat; material: faeces | place: Denmark | collected 2008/2010 | reverse complement strand
CTGCCGGGGTTGTCCGTTCCCCAGCCACGGGTTCCTCTGCTGGGGGAGGGACCGCCGGATGGACCGTAAAGGAAATCCCCCTCCAGCGAGACCCGGCACCGGATGGGAATCCGCGCCCTATCCTCCAGCACCAGAACACCAGCAGACTCGTCCAGCTTCCGCGGTTTCCCGGTCGCCGTCACATAGGCGCCGCCCTCTTTAGCAGAACATGGCGAACTCTCCTGTTTCCGAATCTCAGACAAAGTTTTCTCTGAGCCTACATCACCTGGAGTAAAACTCGATGCCCTGGCTCACACGACAGCAGTCCGGCAGGGGACAGTAATTCTACAAGAGGCGGCGGCAGGCGATCTTGTCGGGTTCAGCAATGCAGACACCGTCTACATCCGACTTCACGTGCTTGGCCACGATGCCCATATCGATCAAGGATGAAGGGCAACGGTTGAGGGCCGCTTACGATAACGATCTAATTTCTGGTTATAGCAGCTCTTTTGTTTTTCTGACAAGGTAAAGCGGAATATTGGTAATGGCTCCGTCCTTGCGATATCCTCTCTTCGAAATGCGGATGGCATATTGGGGATGACGCTCAGCAATGTACCGCTTAAAGGACGGAGCGGATTTTTCCTCACCGCCCTTTGTCTCAACAGGAATGATGTCCATTCCATGCTGCAGTACGAAGTCGATTTCTCCATTCTTATCAGAATAGTATCGCGGCTCCACCGCAAATTGTCCTCGGAGTTGCTGCAGTACATAGTTTTCAGTGAGCGGCCCCTTGAATTGGTAATCAGCCTTCAGAAGAATTGCGCTGTTGTCAATGCCCGCCATGTGTTTGAGCAGGCCGGTATCGAACAGAAAGAGCTTGAATTGATCCAGCTTGTCAAAGGCGGAGAGGGGATGCTCCATTTTGGAGACATTATAGATACGGTTCAGCATTCCCGCCGAAACCAGCCACTCGATCGCCTCCTCAAAATCACGAGCCCGACCGCCTTGCCTCACAGCGCCGTAGATGAACTTCTCATTGGATTTGGCAAGCTGGGAAACAATGCTGCGGAAGACCATCAATATCCGCCCGCTGTTGACCTTGCCATTGTGCTTGGAGAAGTCGTTTTCATAGATTTCGATTAGTTCTCTCTGAATTTGGGAAATTTTAGCCGGATCTTTCTCCTTCACCCAGGAGGCAACGCACTCCGGCATCCCGCCAATGATCAGGTAGTTGTTGTAGGCTTCCAGCAGGCGGTTGTGAAAAATTTCCTCGATCTGCTGATCCTTATGGATGCTCTCGTAATAGGCATAGAGTGCCTCGTCTGTGGCTTCCAGAAACTCATCAAAGGTCAGTGGATAGAGGTCCAGCAAGTTGACCATGCCCACCGGATAGGACTTCGGTTGAGCAAGCAGTGTTCCAAGCAGGCTTCCTGCCGCAATGACATGGTATTCATTGGCTTTCTCTTTGAAGTATTTAAGCGAATTCAACGCCTCCGGGCATTCCTGGATCTCGTCAAAAATGATCAGCGTCTCCCCGGGGAGAATTTTTTCTCCGGCAATGAGGGAAAGCAATTCAACAATGCGCTGCGGGTTCTTGTTGGTCTCAAAAATAGACTTCAACTCGTCTTCTTCATCAAAGTTGAAATAGACAAAGCCGCTGTAGCAGCTCTGCCCAAACTCCCGCATCAGCCAGGTCTTGCCCACTTGCCGTGCGCCGCGCATGACCAGCGGCTTGCGGTCCGCACTGTTTTTCCAGTTGATTAAATCAGAAATCGCATTACGCTTCATTGAAATCACCGCCACTGTAATTTACAAAAATTGTAACACGTTTTTCCGACGAATTCAACCAAGTATTATCACATTTTCTCAGAAAAAAGCAAGTGAAAAAGCACACTATTTCGAGTTTCTCCTAAACAAAGGGGAAATAGAACATAATCAGAGAGTCCTTCGACACCTAAAATATAAATCAAAAAGAGGATAAGGCCGTGATCCTGAAAGAGGGAGCGGCCTTTTTGGCGCCCCTTTTCGGAAACTGGGCCGGAAAGGACGACATGACAAAGTATTTTTTCAAGGATACTCCTCTGGCAGGATTGGAACAGCAGATGATGACACCGCCGAATTTCACGCCTCGCGGTGGCGGCTAGATGATCCTCTGCCGGTTCCGATACCGGCCAGAGGATGTGGACTACAAAAACTGTACGGAATATCGTAAAAAACGTGACACCCTGCAGGTATGTCCCTGGCTGGAAGAACGGGCGGAAGCTGGCGTGGTCACATACGTTGTTCTGGCATCCGAATTCTATAAGCACTGGATGGACGGGCTACTCGGAAATCGGATTCGAAAGGTGCTCTCAGGAAAAAAGGCGGTCACCTATTACAATGAGGGTCACGCTGCCCGCCTACAGGTCTATTCCACATACCTGATCACCCATTGGAAAGGCGGCAACAGAAATCACCGTTTGGCGGCCATGTCCCTGATGACTGCCCCCGAGCCGCTCCGGCGGTGGGGCGCTCCAAATCTCTTTGACCTATGGCCAACGGCTTTACATGAATGGCGTGTGCTGCATGGACTCAGCGGACAGGAATATGCACTGTATCAGGCCGCACGGGGGATTAGCCAGAGACGGTGGACCATCACGATCCCCGAGTTATGCGATGCGGACCTTGTGGATAATCTCACATTGGCGTTGATTCTGGACGCCCTACTAATTGACCACTACGGATCTGTGGTCCTGCGACTGGGAGGAACTGGAGGTAAAACAAAATGCAAGCCATACTGAGCAACGCGCAGCACCCTGAGTATGGAGAGGTGACCATCCCATTCCCTATTGGAGAAAATGAATACGGCCGCTGCCTGGAACTGCTGGGGAAAATGGAGATTGGAAACCCAATCGAGCGGGACTGCTTTATCCGGGAAATCCAGCACGGCCCCTCCATCCTGCAGCAGTTGGTTGGATGTAACATGACAGTGGATGAATTGGACTATCTGGCCAAGCGGCTGGACAGCTTCGATGATCGGGAGACGGCAAAATTTCAGGGGGCGGCAGTCAGCTGCGGCTGCCATGGGATCGTAGAGCTCATCAACCTGACCTTTTCCTGTCAGCAGGTTACCATCATCACGGATTTTTCCGATTTGGAGGAAATCGGCCAGAATCACTATATGGATCTGAACGGCGGCACCGCCAGAGCGGAGGAACTGGAAAATCTGGATGGATATGAAACAGCGTTGCTTTTGATCGAGGGTGGAGGTGGAACAATCACGCCCTATGGCGTTGTGTATGACAATGGCATGAAGCTCTCACAGCTTTATGATGGCCGCCACTTTCCGGAGTATTTCTACGAGAGCTGCCTGGCCTCTGTGATACTCTCGCTCCCAGACCATCCTATGGAGCAAGAAACGCTGTATTTCCCATGCGCGGAGAGCAAAATCGCTCGGACCCTGCGGAGATTGGGTGCCGAACGGCCTGAACAGTGTGTGGCGATGCTGGACACTTCCGAAATCAGCGAGGCGGTCCGTGGTGTCTTCGAGGATGAGTATCCCTTGAATAAACACCTGGAAACACTGAACGCACTGACCCGATGCCTGCAAAAGTTCGATGGACAGGCGCTTGAGGACTTCCATACAGTCTTTGATACTGTTTGGCCGGAGACACCGGAGGAAATCCTGTATCTGGCAGAAGAACTTCGTGATTTTACTGTGGTGCCGGACATCAGCTCGGCGGAAGAGTATGGCTGGTTCCTGATTAAGGAGTCCAAGAATTTAGACGTTGATCCCAAATTGGAAGCGTACATCGACTATCAGAAATATGGCCAGTACCGCATCCAGGAGGAAGGCGGCCATTTTGGGGACCGGGGCTATGTAGCATATCTGGGGTCAAAGTCGGAAATCCGTTCGATCATGGACCGAAATCTGTCGGAGAGGCAAATGAATCAGAGTTTCTGGCAAAAGAGAAATCCCAGTATGAAGATGGGCGGCGAGTGATATTGAAAAGAAGATTGAAGATCTATGGCGAATGACGTACAATAGGAAGCAGAAATCATGAGCCGTTTTGGTGTTGGCAAGATGCCTGACTCTGCTGCAAACGAAGATCATCTTTTCGGAATACCTGTTTTGTTACTGTCAGAAGGATTTTGATATGGATGCACGGAACAATCTAAAGATCATACACACCGTGGACGGCGCAATCTTGCAGAACCGGTATGGCAAGGCTGTTATCAGAAGCCACGACATCGGCCTTATCAGTCTTCCGACAGGTGAGATCGTGATGGCAGATCCAACGCTGCGGTTTGAAATCGCCGATTTCAAGCGGAAGGCATTTCAGCAAAAGGTCTCTCCCGGCATATATCCTGTATTCGCATATTCCGCTCATGCAGGAGAGGACCGCACACTTGCGTTTGCAGAGATCCGTTTCACAGATCAGCCACCCGTTACCTTCACGGCAGCCAAGACCATATGTGACGCCGAGCAGTCCAGCCGCAGGAACTGTGGCTATGTCGTAAATGAGTCAACGACGGGATTGATGGACGGCCGGTTTTTCAGAGAGTCCTGTATGCGCTCTAATTCCTTTGAGTTGGATTACGAGACTGCCCTTGATGAACTTCTGGAGGAGAATCTGGAACGATGGGGCATCAACTGCGCAGCAGGGATCGCTCCGAATGGTGATTATTCAGCTGCCCTTTTTACGGTTCCGAGTGGCGTCTATTACTGGTACTGGGGAAAGGGCCAAAAAGGCGAGATCTGCTGCTTAACAGCGGACTTCTTTACGTACCTATAAGCTGTGCAAGTTCCCCCGCCGAAAAGAGTATATTGACAAAAGAGACCGCGGCTGTCGAAAGGCGCAGAGCGGTCTCTTTTCCTTGGACCATGTGACGAGTCCACGGATATTTCAGTAGACTTTTGAGGGGAGATGTGGTATTGCTTGTGTTCACAGAATGTGAGGTGAAAGAGATGAAGGATCGTAATAATCCGGCGGTAGAATATTCTGTTGCATTGAAACCCGCTTCCCAAGAGGAGGCGGGTTTGTTCTATTCAGACGAGAAACAGGACGAGGTCCTGGGGACAGTAGGACATCTTCGGATAGATTTCGGCTCAGGCGGCAAGAGCTTCTGGTCCACATGGTGGCCTCACAATTCAGACCAGTTTAATACCCCAGAGTTTAAGAGAGAACTCCAGCAAATCGTGGATACACTGCGGCGGAATGGACCGCTCCAGAGCCTGTCTGCGATGAGTTCCTACTGCTGGACGCACGGTGGAGAGATCTCGACGAATGACCGTGTCTACGGCTATATCGCGGAGACTGAGCACTACCGCTTCTGCCTGCGCTGTACCCCACGGCCTGGAGACTACCAAGGATATCTGTACTGTTATGACCTGAGAGAACAGCAGATGCGGCAGCGGGAGCGGCTGGTGGGCCGGGTGACCTATGCCAACGGTGAGCAACAAGAGTTCACAGATCCGCAGGAATATCTTCGAACCATTCAAGAAGAACTGCCTTACCGGAACACCACCGGCTTCCGGCATGAGACCCTGACGGATGACCCATCAGTGCGGGAGGCCGTGGATGATATTCTCTGGGACTTCGTCGGTGAAGAAAATCCGCGGCGCACCAATCGAGAAATAACATTCGGAGGTCTTGGTAAATGAATACAGAAATGAAATTCAAACGCCCGGAGCTGTGGAGCTGGCTTGATCAAGGAGGATGTGAAGTATGAAAATTGCAAAAGAGTGGCTGGACTTTCTACGGGAGCAATACCCTGCGGGCAGCCGCATTCAGCTCAGAGAGATAGGCAGCGACCCAGCCCCTATCCCACCTGGCTCCATGGGGACCCTGGATTACATTGACGATGCGGGACAGTTCCAGATTTCCTGGGACAAAGGCCGTAGTTTGGCGCTGGTCATTGGAGCGGACCGTTTCACGGTCCTGCCCCCGGAACCAGCCCTGTTGAAGCTCTATATGCCTTTAACTGCCGACTTCTACCCTCGGGACGAGTGGGGGGATTCCTCCGAAGAGGGAGAGCGGTGGGATGATCGGACACTCACGGAATACGAGGATCAGATTCTCGGTGCCCTCGTCAAAAACCGGATGCCGGAGGAACGGGAACGTGGCCTCATGCACTGGTACGGGGAGCAGGACAGTCTGAACGCCAAAGTCCGCTCCGCAGAATTCACGGTGGAAGTTCGGGATGGCTGTCTCTGGGGTGTAGCGGAATGTCAGGTAGTGGGTGAACTCACTTCTGGAGAGCTGACCAGGCTCAAGGACTTTATCAGCGGCCAGGCATCAGATGGCTGGGGCGAGGGCTTTGAACAGCGGGAGATCAAAGTGGATGGTGGAGAGCTGTATGTCCATCTCTGGAATTCAGATGACTGGAGCATCCAGACCGAACAGGAACAGTTTGTCCCCCAAATCGCCAAAGGGCTGCCGGAGCTGTGCTTCTCCACTTTGCAGACCACTGGCCAGCTCATCTGCATCAGGCGGGGCGAGTCCGGCTACTATCCCTCCGAATGGGAAACCGGCGATAAAGAGCGGAATGTAGAAGAGGCGGACAGGCTCAACGAGAGGATGGGGGTCACCCCCGCCCAGCGGATGGCCATGGAGATCGGTTCCATGGCGGGCTGGGATGTCCCGGGCGCTGATCCCAAGAACTATGAAATTCAGCGAAAAGAGCAGATAGGAGGGATGACTCTTGACTGAAAGAATCTTCGAAGTGGAGATCAGCAACAAGACCTCAAAGGGGTACGAGACAGCCACTGCGCTGGAGATGCCGGCTACCTGGGCAGAGTTTCACGACGCCCTGGAGAAAGCCCGGATCAAGGATGCCAGAGACTGTCATAATGAGCTGACCAAAATTGAATATCCCGGCATCCAGCGTGGGATGATCGGCGACAACGTCAACCTGTATGAATTGAACCTCCTGGCCCAGCGGCTGGCCATGCTGAGTGAGGACGACCGTATGGGCCTGGACGGCCTGCTCCAAATCGAGGGCGGACGGCACATCGGCCCCATCCCTCTGCCCCGCCTGATCAACCTGACCTACAATGCGGATATCTGCCTCTTGGCGCCCCATGTTTTCAACAATCAGCAACTTGGGGCGCTTTTGTACGAGAGCGGGATGCTGACGCAGGAGGCCATGACACTGTTGGATACCACCGAGGACGGCAGCGCATATCGAAAGGATCTGCTGGAGGTATTCGGGAAGCAGTATCAGGAAGATCACGGCGGGGTGTATACTCGCCGGGGCTATGTGGAGCCAGGTGGGGACTTCAAAGAAGTTTACAACCGCAAGGAGATCATGCCGTACTTTAACCGCACCGGTGCCCCTGTTGTGTTGGAAGTGCGGAAGGGATTCTTTAATGACCCTGCTTACGACAATGATCTGACTGCAACCCTGGATCTCCCCGCGGTGGATGACGCGATCTGGAATGCGGTAGAGACTGTGGATGCGGCGTCGATGAAAGAATGTGCTTTCCACTGCGTGGACTGTCGGATCCCATCCCTGCGAGGGTCCATCAATGATGCGATAGAGGATGAGGGAGGAATTGAACAGGTCAATGTATTTGCCCAGATGCTGTCTCAAAGGCAGCGTGTTTGGGATACCGCATCCTTTACTAAGTACAAAGCACTGTTGGATGCCAGTGGTAACCCGAACTTGGAGCAGGCAATCGAATTGGCAAAAGAATTGGACCAGTATGAACTCCGCCCTGAGATCGCAGAGCCTTGGGATTACACGGAAGTGATTTTGCGGGAGAAGTACCCGGACTTGCCGGAGGATCTGTTCCAGACGCCCCAGGCGGCCTGGATCGGGCAGAAATGGCTGGAGCAGGGTGACGCAGCCATTACGGACTATGGCCTGATCCGCCGGAAGGACGGTGGTCCTCTCCCCTGCTTCCGGCAGGAGCAGGCGCAGCAGACGCAGTTTCAGCGTGGCGGTATGGAGATGAGGTGATCGACATGGACAAAATCGAGGGAAAACCGTTTGGACAGCCCGCAAATGACATTGAGAAGCAGTGGCTTCTGGATCGGTTGAAGACCCTCTCTGCCCGGGAGGCATATCAGCTGGCCGCAATGATGCTGACGACCGGACGGCTGAGAGAAGTCTCTGGAAAAGAGGGAGATGAACTGCTGCTGGCAGTGCTGAAGCTGGATCGGAAAGAGACCACAGAGACCATCAACTGCCTGCTCTCCCTCTCAGACTATCAGGTACTCTGCCCCGCGGGAGGCTACGAAAAGCTGGGGGAATACTACCTGCGCTATGAAGCGGAGATGCCGGAGGCGGTGCTCCCCTATGCGAACCTGCAGCAGATCGGCTTCCGGTATGAAGAGCTGCACCCAGGCGTCTTCATCGGCGACTGCTTTGTGGTGCTCCCCGGCCGGGAACCGAAGCAGACCTACGATGGCACGAATCTGGACAAAGTGCAGGAGACGGACTGGAGCCTGCGGCTTCGTCCGCCGTGCCCAAGGGAGCCTGGGCCTGCCTGCCAGACCATGCCTTCGCAGAGCCAGATAGCCGACTGGGCGAGATCGCCTTAGCCTTACGGGAGCTGAAGGCAGAGACCATCCAAGAATGTGATTTGCTGGAGGTGCGCTGCTCTCTTCCGGGAATCACCATTCTTCAGGATGAGTACGACGACTTAAATGACCTCATCCGAGATGGCAACGATCTGGGCTTCCTGCTGGAAGAGCAAGGGCAAGGAATGCCGGACTTTATGGAAAAATTCACGGCTGCACTGGAGTATGAGAACTGCCACCGGCTCCAGGAGGCACTGGACATCGCTCAGAATCTGCATTGCTATGATTTCATGCGAGCGGACGATGTGGGAGCTTTCGGAAAGCGGGAGCTGGAGAAGCGAGGAGGGTTCAAGAACCCCCTCCTGCGGGACTGTATGGATACAGTTGGACTCGGAGAAGCCCTTCTGGAACAGCAGGGATACCGGCTCAATGTATCAGAGACCGCCTACATCCGGCGAAATGACCGGGAGTTCCAGCATCTGCGGATGCCCGCGCCGCCCAGGCATGATTGGGATATGACCATGTAAAATCAAATACGAAATATGGGCCGTTTTCCTGAAAGGGACAGCGGCCCCTTCTTTTTTTGCGCCCATTTTCGGGAAAGCGGATCCCGGAAGGGAGCGATCATGCGAAAAGAAGAACAACTGTTGGCATACCTGAAAGGTGCGTGTCCCGGCAGGCAGCATGCAGCACCAGGCAGGAGACTCAGAGACATCCTGGGCGTCAGCGAATCCAGGCTGCACGAGATGGTAAACCATCTGCGGCAGGAGGGGTATCCCATCGGCAGCGGCCGGGACGGATATTTCTATATCAGGACCTTCGGGGAGGCCCGGGAAACCGAAGAGCACCTGGCCCGGATGATCCGCGGCCTGGAAGCCGCCCGGCAGGGCCTGCTGCGCGGCATGGAGGAAAAGCTGCTTTCGGATGTGGGAGGTGGCTGCCATCGCTAGACCGTTTTTCCCGTGGCCAGGCAACAAGGTGAAGTTGGTCCCATTCATCGCCCCTATGATACCACCCCATGTGGAGACGTTTCTGGAGGTCTTCAGCGCCCCCCTGAGTCTGGCGCTGAAGCCGAAGAAGGGGCGGCTGGATATCTACAACGACGTGGACAACGATCTGTTCAATGTGTTCTGCTGTATCAAGGAAAATCAGCACGCCCTAGCGCGGGAGCTGAGATTCCTCCCAGTCCATGGCCGGGAACCCTTTCAGTTATACCGGAATATTGCGGCACATGAGGCGGACTACTTCAAACACATCGAGGAGGAAAAGCTGGTCCTTCAGGACCGCGCCTGCTTCACGCAGGAACAGGCGGAAGAGCTGTTGAAGGTGCTGAATGATCGGGCAAAGCTGTTTGATGTGGTTCGGGCGGCGGCGTTCCTGCTGCGTCAGTACGGTAGCTATAGCGGAACCGGGAATTCCGTGGCGGTCAAGACACTGCGTGTGGAGCCCATCATCAAGCGATTCCCTGAAGTCAGCCGACGGATTGAGAGCATCTTCCTGGAGAATCGGGACGCTCTGGAGCTGATCGGCGAGAGGGAAAATCCCAATGAGGTGGTCTATGCGGACCCGCCCTATGTGAAAGCGGAGCGAACATACCCTGCCGAATTTCCCAAGCAGAACCACACCCTGTTACGGGACCTCCTCTTGAAGTATCCGGGATATGCCATCATCTCTTACAATAACTGCCCCTTGGCCTGGGAGTTGTATCGGAAGGACTTTTTCATCTTCTCCCTGGTCCGGGAAAATCCGCTGAAAAAGGAACGTGGGGCAATTTACAAAGAACTGATCATCACCAACTACGATCCCAGGCCTCTCATGGACCAGCAGCTGGACCTGTTTGAACGTGAGATGGATGAGAAATGGGTCCTGGTCCCAGTTAACATCCCAACTCACACGCTGAAAACTCTTTAGGAGGAAGATAACCATGAAATTTACACTGCACCGTAAGCCCGACAGCAAAGCCCAGAAGATCCCCTTCCCTGCTATGCAGATCGCCGGTCTCGCAGACGCGGAGGCGTTGGTGCTCCGTGCGGAAGAGGGCTGCATTCTTCTGGCACGTGATTCGCTCTCTACTAGGGAAATTGTCAAGGTGATTGCTTTCCTGGATGAGATCGTCACGTCCATGGCGGAACAACTGGCGAAAAAAAGCGACGAGATGGCCAGCCTGCAAGAGGAAGATGATCCTCTGAATGCATTCGACGAGGATGAGATCGACACGCTGGAGGACTTTTGTATCAACTTGGAGGGCCTCCGGAGCCTCCTTGCTATGGAGGATGGCAGAGATGAATGAAGCATATCTCTACCCATATTCCGCAGAGTATGCCCGCCAACGGGGAGAAGAGTCTCTATGGCGGGCCAGTTACCTGAGCAACATGGACTGCAAGGATGCCATTCGGAAAGCCGTCTGGCAGCATTACGACGGTGCCCATCTGGACGGAGACTGTCTGGCCAAAGTTATCCAGGAGTTCGGCTATAAACGAACAGCTTGGGTGCTGGCTAACACGATACAGCAGTTGGAATGGGGTGGCCAGTACAGTTCTGAGAATAAAGAGTGGGCCAGTCGAATCTATATCCCACCAGACAAATCCCACAATCTCAACTTTGTGGTGCCAATCCGTTCCGCTGTGCTGAATGGTGTGGTAGATCAGTACCGTGCCGCGTATCAGGCTTTGGGGCTCTTCAGCCCTAATCAATGTGAGCCAGACTCTTTCGAGAAACTGGACTACGAGGGAAAGGTGCTGGTGCTTTCTCCGGATACTCTGAAAGAGTCCTGCTGGAAGCCTGAAAATCAGCTCTGGTACGCCCATGACGGCTTTGGGTGCAGCCCCACCGCCATTGGAAGATCTATCCGCTGCACCTGCCTGAATGATGAAGAAATGGCCCGCTGGAACCGGACCGACTTCACTGGTGTGCTGAAGGAAGAGTTTCTGCCAGACTGGGCAAGGGAAAAACTTCAGGAACTGAAACTGAACAAATTACAGCAGATGAGTCGCTCCGAAAAGGAGCAAGCCCTTGCCATGCGGATCAACCTTGCATGGGACAGATATGAGATGTCGCTCCAAACGCTTTCCGTCTCTGAAGTCATCGACCAGATAGCGGATGTGTCCGCAGTGTGGATGTGTCGGGATGCTCTGCTCAAGGATATGGAGCTGTATTCAGATGAACAGTTGATATTTCTACTCTCCCTGTTTGACCCGCTGGACCAGATGCGGGACCATCTGGCCCAGGAGCAGGAGGCGGATCAAATGGAACAGGTGAACGATGCGATCCGATGCCTTCAAAAAGAGCTGCAGGAGAGTCAGAAAATCAAGACGCCTGGCCAAGGCGGAATGTCCATGAAGTAACAGGAGATTGCGATGCAGTATTACATCATTGATGACCTGCGCCTCCCGCCCAAGCGTACTTTTCACAAAGGGTGGACCATGGAGCGGTTTCCATCGCTGCAGGAGGCGCTGGCCAGGTACCGTGCGCTCCCCTCCCGCCAGGCAAAGAGCCTAGGGATGACAGATGGTATCCATGTTCTGGAGCTGGCACGGCACGTCCTGATATACCCCGCGGAGACAGCATGGGAGGACGTTCAGGCGGCCAGACCGGAACTGCTGCCGCTATGGGCGGAGATACCAGAGGCGACGGCTGCGGCAGAAGACTGTATCTCCGCTTTGAACCTTCGCTATCAGCTCTCCGGGAGCGTGGTGACACCCGTCCCATCCAGAGATAGACTGCGGCGGGACCTGCGGGACAAGTATCTGTGGTTGAGCGGCGAGAGCGGACAGGAAACCGCGCTCCGCTGGGTGTATATCGTTGGCGCCGGCTGGAAACAGCCGGCCTTTTTACGCCAGTGGAAGAGGACTGGACATCCCCTGGTGCTTCGCTGTCAGGCAGATGGACTCACGGAACAGGGCGCTTATATCCTACTGGAGACACTGCCCTGGGAATACGACGTATTGATGCGCCGCACATTGGAACAGCGAGAAAGAGAGGCAGAACGTATAGAATACAGTCATGAACAGAGTTCTATGCAGCTCAATACCAGGACCTACCTGCCCAAAGCGGAGCAGCAAGTACAATCCGGCCCCAAAATAGGCGGGCTGGGAGAAATGAAATAATGGAGAGGAGAATGAAGATGAGACGAGCAATGATGCTATGCGCCGCTGTGTTGTGCCTGACGATGACACTGGCCCCCACAGCCCTGGCCGCAGGAACGAACGAGGTGGAGATCTGCTACCCTACTGCTATCACCCAGAGTGAGGATGGCACCGAGCTGCGAAAGCTCTATGACCTGGGACCGGAGGACGATCCCACGGGCATCCCCCGGTCTGACTTTGAGCAGGATGGTTTCCACTATACTCTGACAGATCTGCTGCGGCAGGAACTGCCGGAACACGACGAGCGACAGCACACGGAAACGGTCAGCCTCCAGAGCGCCAATAAGGACATGGCCTCCATCCTGGCACTGCTGCCTCAGGAGAAGGAGTTCATCACGGAGGACGGCTACATGGGCACCCTGTCTCTCCAGCTGGACACAGTCCAGGTGGAAGTCTCCGGCTACGGCAGCAGCACCCGGGAGATCTCCGCCACCAGGTCCTATCCCAACCTGGCCAATCAGGACACTTCCAACATCCCCAAGACCATCCAGGACAATGGACGGACCCTGACCCTCCAGACCATCAACTGGCAGACGGACAACACAGCAACCCTGGACGGCTACGCCCTGGGTGACCGCTTTACTGCCGTGGCCACCTACACCGGCAGTGCTACCAGCAGCTATGTGAAGGGTTACACCGTCACCGCCGACTATACCGGCACTGTTGGCAAAATCAATCTGGACCGTGTCCGCTATGTGGCCATCTTCGAGGGCACACCCCTCCAGCCGGTGGAGGAAGTGCCCGCAGCGGCGGCCTTCAGCTGGGCTGTGCTGCTGGTGCCCATCGGCATGGTGGCCCTGGTGGGTGCCGTGGCCGGGGCGGCGCTGTTCATCCGGCACCGCCGGGAACACGAGCCGGTGGAGGAGAATGAAGTGTGAGAAGAAAGCATGGGAAATATGCGAGGAGGAGTTTTCATGAAACGAGTCATTACAAGCCTTGTGAGCCTTTGTCTGGCCGCCTGTCTGGCATTCCCCGCAGGAGCCCTGGACTATACCATCGCCGCGCCGGGCGATCCGGAGTACGGAGATCCCACTTCCATCGAACCTGTCATCATGGCAGACGGCGGCGCGGCAAAAAATGAGGACCGCAGCAAGAACGCCGCCCGGATCCCACCGGCCTTTGGCAGTCCCAGCGCATACGCGCTGAACACTGGCACATACCTCACCCCCAACCTGGCACCGGGAGGACAGGCAGTCACCGGGGCGGTCATCAACGGCGGTTCTGCCGCGGTGGTGACACCGGGGACCTCCGCCTCCAGCAGCGGGTCCACGGTATCTTCGTCCACCGGCTTCACGGAAGTGACAAGTGATCTCTACTACAGCGGCGGATATCTGGCGACCCTCAAGATCCCAGCTGTCGACCTGAACGTCAAGGTGTACCAGGGCACGGGCAGCAAAACTCTGGCCCGCGGGGTGGGGCACTTTGAGGAAACCAGCATCTGGAACGGCAACATAGCCCTGGCGGCCCACAATAGGGGTACCAACGACTACTTCGGTGAGATCCATACCCTGGATATCGGAGACCGAATTACACTGGCCACCAAACTGGGGACCCGGACCTACAAGGTGGTCTCCGTGGAGAAGATCAGCGAGACGGATCGGAGCGAGCTATCCCCCTCCGCGGAGAACCGCCTGACCCTGTACACCTGCGTCCGGGATCAGCGTACCTACCGCTGGTGCGTCCAGGCGGTGGAGGCGTGATGGACAAACTGCTGTATGATCGAGCGATTCCTTCTGCGTTTTGGTCAATAGCTTTCCACATTTTCTTGGCGTATCATGGTGCCACAGGCAAGAGGGACTCCCCATGACCGTGGAAGAGTTCCTCGAAATCCATCCGGATGAGGATGTGGACCTGCAGGTGCCGGAGGGCCGTGTCCTGCTGGATCACGGACAGGTCCAGCGCCTGCTGGGAGGCCGACCGGTGATCGTCTGCAAGACCGGCGTACAGGACGCCCAATATATGCAGGCGGAGGATCTGCTGAACCAGGTGGTCTATCTGACCCATCAGACCTGCAGTCTGTGGCGGGTATCCGCGGCCCATGATCCGAAGTTGCAAAAACCGGTACGCTATTGGCCAAAGCTGAAGAGGGGGATATCGCTATGAACAACAGAGGAAAGAAGATGGGACTGCTGCTCACCGGCATGGCATTGGGTGCGACGTTCTGCGGCGGCGCTGCGGCAGCGGGTATCGTTGCGGTGCCCACCAGGCAGCCCATCTATGTGGATGGACAGCAGGTGAAGATGGAGGCATACAACATCAATGGGTCCAACTATGTGAAGCTGCGGGACGCCGGCAGGCAGGTGGGATTCAACGTCTATTGGGACAACGGCGTCCAGGTGGACACGGGCGCCCCCTACACCGGCGTGGCGCCGACACGCGATGAGCAATCGGTACCTGCCTCGGATATCTCATCCATGCGGCAGGAAATCGTTGATAGAACCAACCAGCTCCGTCAGGAGGCTGGCCTAGCGGACTTGGAAACCGACGTCATGCTGACACAGGCGGCCCAGGTCCGAGCTGATGAAATGGCTGCCACCGGCACCTACTCCCACATCCGGCCTGATGGCTCTGACCGGTCAACCGTCAGCAACTGTCCCTATACCGCAGAGAACATTCACAGGATCGCGGACCGCCGGCTGGCGGAGTTGGGCAAAGGACTGGCGGAAGTGGTTGTGGATGACTGGGCGGCATCCAGCGGACATCTGAAGAACATTCTCAATGATGGGCTGTCCGAGATTGGCGTGGGCCTTGCCCGAGGTATGAATGCCGCTGGAGAAGATTGCTGGTACTGCGTTCAGATATTCGCTTATGAAGGGTATCACGTCACTTGGGTGGACAACCCTGTAGAATAAAACAGAAAGCAGGCAGCCGCCTGCTTTTTGTTCGATCAATCTTTGCAGAACCTCCTGGCACCGCAGTTGTAGAGGATCGCCATACGGGGCTCCAGGACCGGCAATTCTGTTTCGCCGTTCTCTTCCTGCAGATACCACTTCTCTCCGTCCGTGGAGAGGACCTTGGTGAGGTCCTTGAGCGAATAGGCATTCATTTGGATACTGCCTCGATCCCACTGGGAGAGAATGTACGGAACATCCACATCAGAAGGTGAGTCGATGATGGCCAGCTTCAGCTCCTGGATGTACGCCCCGCCAAAGACCTGGTCGATCTGCGCATTCTCAAAGCCGCTGTCGGAGAAAGCCTTTACGGCATCCACAAGATCCGTGTTGTTCCAGATTGGAGCCACCACATAGCTCTTCGTCAAATCTACCCGCACGGTCCCCTTGGAGGGGATCTCAGACAGTGGGATCAAATCGTCCAAGGAAAACGGAGCTGTTCTGGTCTTTGGCAGGAAGATCCTGGCGGCGCTGTCCGCGGCCATGCTGGAGGCCAGAGCACGGATGGCCCAGTCCAGATAGACATTGAAATCCCGCCCGGTCTCGTGGCAGCAGTGCAAAGCCTGATTTAAGAATTTGGAAAATGCCTCATAGTCCGTCAGGGCCATAGGTGGCAGCGGGCTTTCATACAGTTCCTTCATGGGGTTGAGCGAAAACATGGCAGTTCCTTTCTTTCCTCTCTCATCGCAAAAATCGACATTATTCTAGCATATCACAGCTCAAAATACAACGACCAGTCTGTGCTGCTTGCATAGGCAATGGCAGGCCGTCCTATATGGACGGCCTGCTTTTTTGTGCCCTTTTACACTCGAAATCCAAATAAAAGGCCGTGAAAGGAGGACACCGAAGCGGCCTTTCGAGTGGGCTATCCCACCTTTCACGGTCAGAAAGGGTTTTATGAAAAAGAGAATCGTCACATTGCTTCTGACTCTGCTGACAGTGCTCTCGCTCCTGCCAACGGTGGCGATGGCGGCAGAATCCACTGGCGTGGGGATTACGCCGGTGACGGACCCCAACCTCTGGACCACCCGGCTCAACTCCCAGGGGCAGACCTATTCCTACCGCCCGCCCACGGCGGCGGGGCGGCAGCTCTACTGCATGGACCTGGGCTACTCTTACCGTTCTGGCACGGAGTCGTTTCTCCAGTCCTACATGTACCGCTCCGCCACCGGAGCGGATGCGGACGCCCTGTGGAATGACGCTGTTGCCGAGACCGGCCTGGGCGAGATGGACGCCATCACCAAAGAGAACGTCAAATGGATGATGAGCTACATTGCGGACTACACCGGTGAAATCCCCGGCAGCCTGTTCATGGCACTTCAGACCTACATCTGGGACAATCAGAGCGATAAGAGTGCGGGCGGCGATCCCAGCGGCGACATCGACGCTGGCGGCTTCGCCAACGCTGATACCTACGACCAATATGTAGAGTATTACAACTGGCTGCTGGGCCAGAAGGCCAATGAGGATGCCGAATTCCAGCGGCAGATCGAGGAATACGCCGCCCAGGGCATCCACGCCTCCATCGTGGAGGACGAGAGTTCCAAGTGGGCGGTGCTGGCCACCTCCAGTGTCTCCGGGCGGCAGTCCTTCTTCGCCTACCACAGCGGCCGTAAGGTTATCGCAGATGATGAACCGCAGGATGACGATGATCCTCCTCCCGCTGGCGATGGCGACATCACCTTCCAGAAGGTCATCGCCGGTACCGACAAGGGCCTGGACGGGGCCGTCTATAACATCTACCTGGACGGCCAAATCGTTGGCAGCGATGTGACCTCCGGAGGGGGATACATCGAGGTCCACGATGTCACCGAGGGCCTGTGGTCCTTTGTAGAGCAGGAGGCCCCGGCGGGCTATGCCTTGGACCCGACGCCCCACAGCGTCTACGTCAGCGTTACCGACGGCGATAAGCAGTACACCGTCACCGTTGGAGACGAGGAGTTGCCCGGCATCAAGGTCATCAAGACCTCGGCTGTCGATGGCTCTCCCGTGGAAAACGCCGTCTATTCTATCGAGGGCGTCACTTGCGCCTTCA
>OGRP01001280.1_pt1 | contig 17570 bp, 15 predicted proteins | sample 1553531 | NCBI WGS metagenome assembly OGRP01 (sample SAMEA2580045, study PRJEB22360) | human gut metagenome | biome: human gut; feature: human-associated habitat; material: faeces | place: Denmark | collected 2008/2010 | reverse complement strand
GCTATGGCGCCGTCAGAGGGGAAGCGGCTGCAGTGCTTGGAAAAGCAATTAAATTATGTCTGGAGTGTGTCGGAATTGGATAAGAAAAAGAACTTACGATCAAAGAAAATAGCCGGAATACGTGGATGGATACAGGCAGCGGCCACACTGCTTACCAATCCTCATATCCCCAATTTTTTTCAGGGCAAAATATATCAGGGCAAGGCGAAAACGGTATGCGTACCGGGCCTAAACTGTTATTCCTGTCCTGCTGCGACGGGAGCGTGCCCCATCGGAGCCTTTCAGGCGGTTGTCGGATCATCCAAATTTAAGTTTTCCTACTATATAACCGGGTTCCTGATTTTACTCGGCGTAACACTGGGAAGATTCATCTGTGGTTTTTTGTGTCCGTTTGGATGGTTTCAGGATTTGCTTCACAAAATCCCCGGAAAGAAATTCTCCACGGCCAGACTGAAGCCGCTGCGGTATCTGAAATATATCATCCTTGCTGTTTTTGTGATTCTTCTGCCGATGTTTGCAACGAATTCGATCGGGATGGGAGATCCGTTCTTCTGCAAATATATTTGTCCGCAGGGCGTTCTGGAGGGGGCGATCCCGCTTTCCATCGGAAATGCCGCAATCCGGTCTGCACTGGGCAAGCTGTTTTCGTTTAAATTCGGTATTCTGATTACGGTTGTCGTGCTCAGCATCTTGTTTTACAGACCCTTCTGCAAATGGATCTGTCCTCTTGGGGCAATCTATTCCTTATTTAATAAGGTAAGCTTTTTACATATCACGATTGAAAACAGCAAATGTGTCGGATGCAACCAGTGTTCCAGGGCATGTAAAATGGATATCGACGTGTGCCGGACCCCAAATCATCCGGAATGCATCCGATGCGGAGCCTGCATCAAGGCCTGCCCGAAGGATGCGATCCACTACCAGTTTATGGGAAAAACGTGTCAGAAAAAGGACACTGGAGATCAACAGTCAGAGATCAGAAACCATTGATCAGCAGCAGATCACGAAGCATCGAAGGATGATATTGAATTCTTGTTTTTTACATTATACTATCTTAAAAGGAGCCATAATTTATGAAAACCAAAAGAACTTTTATCCCTGTTTTTACACTCAGCGTAGCATTATTACTCACTGCATGCAACGGAAAAGAGGCTGCAGACACAAAGAAAACGCAGACAACCCAGACGGAATCCGGCACAGAAGCTGTTACGGGATCTGTTGCGGAATCCGGAACCGAAACGGCAGGGGCTTCCGGCACAAAGCTGGACGATTTATATCAGCAGGAGAACCAGATTTTTGCAGATCATGCGGATGTATGGAACAAGGTGTTTGGCATGATGAATAAAAGCACAGCTGATCCGAGCGGAAATTATGCGGATTATCTGGCAGACACGGTTGAAGCCAACAAGGACTCTTTTGCTGAGGACGAATTGAAAACACTGACGGATGATATTGAAACGATACGAAAAATCGAGGAACAGATGGCGGAAATAGAAAACGGCAATACAGCATCGGAAGATAGCGACGCGAAAAACGATTCCGAAGAGGCATCTCCGTTCCGGGATTTCTCGGGCCAGGATTATGATGGCAACACCGTTGACAAAAGTCTGTTTTCCCAAAATGCGGTAACGGTCGTGAATTTCTGGTTTACCGGCTGCAAGCCTTGTGTTGCCGAGTTATCCAAGCTGAATGAATTAAATGATGCAATCAAATCCATGGGAGGCGAAGTTGTAGGCATCAACACAGAAACCTTCGACGGGAATCAGGATGCGATCAAAGAAGCAGCAGCGGTTCTTAAAAGCCAGGGTGCGAAATACCGCAATCTTTCCATTGACTCTGCTTCCGCTGCAGGAAAGTATGCTTCCGATATTATGGCGTTTCCGACCACAATCTTAGTCGATCGAAATGGAAATATTGTGGGAGAACCGATGCTTGGCGGAATCGACAATCAGGAGAATTATGATACGCTGATGAAACAGATCCAGTCTGTGATAGATGCAGACAGCGCGAAGTAAGACGAGAGCTGCGGCGTTTTTGGGAGAGAAAATGGGAGTGCGAAAAAACAAAGTTACGTTTTTTCGCACTCCTTTTCATAACAAGATTTTAAAAAAATACATTTACGAAACGATGTACTGTGCTGTACCTGTCCCGAAAGGCTGCTCGGTGCTTAGAACAAGAGCTGAGGTCACACGGCGATTCCCCACATATATGCACACGTTTTCGGAACCACCAGTAATCCGACCTTTGGTTTTGATAGCAGCCATTTGACAAACAACAGCCGGGTTCCTGCTCTGCGAAAGGGCAGAAAATAAGGAAAACTTTGCACAATTAAAAGGAGCATACCGCATCAGCGATATGCTCCTTTTGGACTACCTGGGTAAATATTATTCACAAAGTTTGGAGAAAGCGTCAGCTACGAACTGAACTTTTGTTCCAACGATAACCTGTACAGAGGTTTTGCCAGGTTTGATCACGCCTGCCACGCCGGCAGATTTGATTACCTTGTCGTTTACGGCAGTGATATCTTTCACTTCCAGTCGCAGTCTTGTAACGCAGTTATCAATGCTTGTGATGTTTTCTTTTCCGCCGCAGCCTTCCAGAATTTTAGCTGCGATTGCGGTATAGTTATCACTTGCCAGTTCTACTTTTTTCTCTGCTTCGAGATCGTCATCTTCGCGTCCAGGAGTTTTCAGATCCCATTTCTTGATAGCAAACAGGAATACGAAGTAGAATACGAGGAATGCTGCGATTCCAAGCGGAATGATCAGCCATATTTTCTGTGCTGCGGGCAGTGAGGATGAGAACAGGAGGTCCATAGCACCGGCGGAGAAGCTGAATCCTGCACGGAAGCCGAGAGCAACTGTGATCATAGTAAAGATACCATACAGTAATGCATAGATTACGTACAGAGCAGGAGCAAGGAACATAAATCCGAACTCAAAAGGTTCTGTAACGCCACAGATGAATGCACAAACTGCAGCAGAAGCTACCAGACCGATCGCAGCTTTTTTCTTTGCAGGTTTTGCACATCTTACCATAGCAAGTGCAGCACCAGGAATACCGAACATCATACAGGGGAAGAATCCGGACATGTACATACCAAGGCTCCAGGTTACATCAGCAGATGTTTCACCAGCCCAGAAGTGCTTCAAGTCACCAAGACCGATCGTGTCAAACCAGAATACATTGTTCAGAGCGTGATGTAATCCGGTCGGGATCAGCAGACGGTTCAGGAATGCATAGATACCGGCACCAACAACATCAAGGCTGACAATAGATTTACCAATTGCTACCAGAGCACCGAACAGTAATGGCCATACCAGTAACAGAACAGCAGATACAACGATAGAAACAACACCGGAAACAATTGCTACACAGCGTTTGCCGCTGAAGAAGGATAACCAGTCCGGAAGCTTGGTGTCTTTGAAACGGTTATAGCAGGCAGATCCGATGATACCGGCCAGGATACCGATGAACGGGTTTTTGATATTGTCAAAGGCCAGTGTCTTTGTAGCGCTCTCAGCGATAGACGGGACGATGGTTGTAACAACTCCGGTAGAAAGAAGTGTTGTGATCATCAGCCAGGATGCCAGAGCTGCGATTCAGCCGGTACCGTCATTCTTTTCTGACATACCGACACCAACGCCGATTGCAAAGAGGATTGCCATGTTGTCGATCAGAGCTGCTCCTGCTTTTACGAGAAACAGACCGATCAGGTTTACTACGCCCGAGATATCGCCGCCCTGCATCGTTGCCGGACACAGCCGGTATCCGATACCCATCAGGATACCGCAGATCGGCAGTACTGCTACAGGAAGCATGAGGGCTTTCCCTAGTTTCTGAAGAAATTTCATATATTTCTCCCTCCTTAAAAGATAATTTATATAACTGGATACCTCCAATTAGATACGTGAATTTACCGAATCCACCCAATATACTTACAAAAGCAAGTGCAGAAAAGACATTGAGAGGGCATTTCGCAAAAGCAAGTGAGAAAAGGCTATAAGCGTACATTTCACAAAAGCAAGTGAGAAAAGACTTCAAGCGTACATTTCATTTCATAAAAGAAGAGGATGAAGATTCATCTGACGAAAGATCAAAAAAAGATCAGGAAATACTGAGAACGGCTTCGTCTAAGGAAACTTCGCCCTCTTTTTTCAAGCTGATTTTCTCGTAATCATCGGTATTGCAGATCAGTACCGGAGTGACTGTGTTCAATCCGGCTCCGGTGATCTTGTCCAGATCGACATCCATCAGAAGATCTCCTTTTTTGACCTGATCGCCGGCTGCAACGTGTGCGGTAAACGGTGCGCCCTTTAGTGTAACCGTATCCAGGCCGATGTGGATCAGGATTTCGGTTCCGGAGCTGCTTGTGAGCGTGATGGCATGAAGAGTATCAAATACCATGGCTATTTCACCGTCTGTCGGTGCATAAATTTTTCCCTCAGACGGAATCACTGCAAATCCGTCCCCCAGGATTTTTTCGGAAAAGGTAGGATCCGGGACTTCGGAAAGCGGAACTACTTTTCCTTTGCAAGGTGCGTAAAGAACATTTTCTTTGTTCTTTCCTTTTAGAAAATGAAACATAAAATTGCTATCTCCTTTCGAAAATAAGGTGCGATGTTTTTTTCGGGATAGGGATCCGATTTCATCTGTAATTACGTTGAGTGATTTTTTGCGAAAAAATTTGGTATTTTACCCTTTGATCCGTTCTGTTTGACGTAAAAAGTCAACAAAATGCCGTTGGGAAAGGAAACAGAGTATTTATTAAAAACAAAATTGCATAATTCTACACGAACTTCTCAATAGATTATATACATAATAACTGATGCGTAAGGATTTGTAAATACTTTTTTTGATATTAATGATAAAAGAATCTACTTTCAAAAGGAGAAAAATCGGCAGTTTAACCAACTAATGCGTTACTGCGGTAAAAGAAGAAGGATATACACACATTGGGGTCTGATCCTATTAAGATTTTACATATCCTGAAAAATTGGATGCGTATGTGTACGAAAATAAAGGTGATAACGTATGGACAGCAGATTTTGCATGCAGCCAGTGTGGGAAATTTGGTGTTTCTATCCATGAGGAGTTCCTGCCAATTGGTCGTTGCTGCTATTGCAGCTGGGACAATGAACTGGAGAGGTGCCCAATAAGGATTATAAGCGCTTTACAGTCCAGTTGAAAAAGGTTTATGGTGCTGCCAGTCTGAAAGCCGCAGAATCGGAATTCGAGCGTTTCAAACAGGCATGGAGCCAGTATCCTGGAGCTGTAGATGTCTGGGTGCGAAACTGGTAGCATGTAGCCCAGATGTTTGATTATGGAAGTGCAGTAAGAAAAGTACTGTATACAACAAACGCAGTAGAAAGTGTCAATTCAAGCTTTCGGAAAGTGACGAAAAAAGGCAATGTCATTAACTTTAGCAAAAAGCAGAAATCGTAAGTATTTATCTATAAATGAGCAAGTTCGTGATTTTGCATAAAAAGAAAGACACCTTAAATCGTTCGTGTTGTAACCACATTGGGGTCAGACCCCATTACTGTTGTGGGAAACTTTTGGGCGGTTCCTGTTTTTGGGCTTGAAATTCGAAAAATCTTTATACAATCTTAATGCCATGGAAAAGGTATTTATACGTTTTTAAAACGGAAGTCTCTAAAATAAGGAAGAATCAAAAAGAAGGAGTAAAAAGAGAAATGTGGAGTATAAAACTGCGATACAGGAAACAATGGTCGTCGTTTGAAATTATCATTCTTGGATTTGCGGGGGTAATTCTGGCAGGAGCACTGCTTTTGATGCTTCCTGTGGCTTCGCGGGAAGGAAATGTAACGCCATTTACAGAAACACTGTTTACTGCAACATCAGCCGTCTGTGTGACAGGACTGGCAGTCAGGGATACAGGAAGCTACTGGTCCGTCTTTGGACAGAGCGTGATTTTGCTGCTCATTCAGATCGGTGGTCTTGGTGTGGTTACGATCGCTGTTTCGATTGCGATGCTTTCCGGGAGAAAAATTTCCCTGATGCAGCGAAGCACGATGCAGGATGCGATTTCTGCCCCGAAGGTGGGCGGAATTGTGCGCCTGACGCGTTTTATCCTCAAAGGAACCTTTGGAATTGAACTGTTGGGGGCGTTGTTTCTTCTGCCTGTTTTTTTACGGGATTACGGCGGAAAAGGAATCTGGATGGCGTTGTTTCATTCTGTATCCGCATTCTGCAATGCAGGATTTGATCTTCTCGGAAAAACGGATCATCTGTATCCGTCCCTGACTTCTTATGTGGAAAATCCACTGGTTAATCTTACGATTATGGGGCTAATTGTAACAGGTGGAATCGGATTTCTGACCTGGGATGATATCTATACAAAAAAATACCATTTTCGTCAGTACTGCATGCAAAGCAAGGTGATCCTGCTTACAAGTCTGTTCCTGATTTTTGTTCCGGCGGCCTTCTTTTTCTTCCGGGATTTCGCCGGAATGCCGGTCAAGGAGCGGACGCTCTGCGCATTGTTTCAGTCCGTGACAACAAGAACAGCCGGATTTAATACAGCAGATCTTTCCGGGATGACAGGTGCCTCCCAGGCGATTATGATTGTTCTGATGATGATTGGCGGAGCACCGGGATCAACGGCTGGCGGAATGAAAATTACCACATTTGCCGTGCTGACAGCTAATGCGTCTGCTACGTTCCGTCAGAGAGAGGACACACAGATGTTTGGACGCAGGGTGGGCCAGGAGGTATTAAAAAATGCATCTACGATTCTGATGATGTATCTTTTTCTGGTGCTAATGGGAGGAATGGTGATCAGTGTGGCAGAAAATCTGCCGATTTCTGAGTGTCTGTTTGAGACAGCATCTGCTGTTGGAACGGTTGGCCTGACGCTTGGAATTACGCCGCGGCTCGGTGTTCTTTCGAAAGGAATTCTGATCGCACTGATGTTTCTTGGAAGGGTTGGCGGTCTGACGCTTGTTTATGCTGCGATGCCGGGGAGAAAGAGCGCACATGCAAAAATGCCGCTGGAAAAAATAAATGTAGGATAAGAAGAGAGGAAGAGATGAGATGAAAAATATTTTACTGATTGGAGTAGGAAGATTTGGGAGACATATTGCCATGCATCTGAATCAGCTTGGACATCAGGTGATGGCGGTAGACCGAAATGAGGAACGGATCGACGCCGTGATGCCGTATGTGACAAATGCACAGATCGGTGACAGTGTCAATGCAGACTTTCTGCGATCCCTTGGTGTGGGAAATTATGATGTCTGTATTGTGACGATCGGAAGCAGCTTTCAGGATTCGCTGGAAACCGCATGTCTTTTGAAGGAGCTGGGCGCAAAATGGGTCGTGTCCCGGGCAGAACGGGATGTACAGGAAAAATTCCTGTTGCGGAACGGAGCGGATCAGGTTGTTTATCCGGAAAAACAGATGGCAAAATGGACAGCAATTCGTTACAGCTCGGATCATGTGTTTGACTATATTGAAATTGACAGTCAGTATGCGATTTTTGAGGTTGAAATCCCGGAGAACTGGATTGGAAAAAATGTCGGCCAGCTGGATATCCGGAAAAAATACGGTATTAATATTCTGGCAACAAGAAAATATGGAAAAACAGATGTTGCGGTGTCTCCGGAGACAGTTCTGGATGGCGATGCTACCATATTGGTTCTTGGTGAATATAAAGCGATCCAGAAATGTTTTCGAATCTGAAAGAGAGGTGATTTCTGTGTTAAGTGTAGGACTGCTCTTCGTTACCCTGGTCGGTTTTTTGTCTGGAGGCGTGCTCGTAGATCAGATAGAGACATTTTTCACGGAAAACAGAAGAGAGGAACCGGAAACGGGACAAAATTTCACGGAAAACAGAAAACAAGAACAGGGAACGGGAGAAAAAAAGATTTCCTGACTATAGCTTTCTCTTCGTTTATGATCTACAATAGGAGGCGGGGTGAGACAGTTGGAAAAAGAAAAACAAAAAAAAGAGCATATCCTGGTGTGTCTGTCCTCTTCGCCATCCAATGAAAAAATTATTCGGACTGCGGCGCAGATGGCACAGGCGTTTCAGGCCGGCTTTACGGCATTGTATGTGCAGACAGCAGAAAAAACAGAAAAAACACCGGAGGATCTGGCAAGGCTGCAGAAGCATGTTCGTCTGGCAGAGCAGAGCGGGGCAGAAATTGTAACGACACACAGTGAGGATATTGCCCTGCAGATTGCAGAATACGCAAGAATTTCCGAGGTGACGCGGATTGTCATTGGAAAGAGCATGATGAAGCAGGGCTATTTCCATCAGCGAAGGGTGTGGACCGAGCGTCTGACGGATCTTGTGCCTGATCTGGAAATTCACATCATTCCAGACTCAGATGTGTACCGGAGATATCAGAAACGAAAAAAATTTCCGGAGTGGATGGAGCGGCCTTCCTGGAAAGAACTGATGCTTACGGTTCTGATTCTGGCTGCTGCGACCGGAATCGGAGAAATCTTTTTTCGGCTTGGTTTTACGGATGCCAATATTATTACGGTATATCTGTTTGGCGTCATGCTGACATCTATTCTGACCAGCGGTTATACCTGTAGTGTGGTCAGCTCTGTGGCAAGTGTTGTCCTGTTTAATTATTTTATGACAGAGCCAAGGCTTTCGTTGCATGCGTATGGTTCCGGCTATCCGGTGACTTTTGCGATCATGCTTGGCACTTCAATCCTGACCAGTACGCTTGCTTCAAAATTGAAAGAAAATGCAAAGCTTTCTGCACGAGATGCCTTTCGAACCAAGATTCTTTTTAATACCAGCCAGCTTCTGCAAAAGGCAGAGGATGCGTCGGAAATTTTTGATATTACGGCAACGCAGCTGATAAAGCTTCTGGGAAGAAATCTGGTTGTGGCGCCGGTAGAAAAAAAGAAAAACGGCATTGTGCAGGGAACTCTTTATAACGCCGAAACAGGAATAAAATCAGAAAAAGTTTTTAATGAGAAAGAACAGGAAATCCTGCAGTGGGTTCTGAAAAACCGGAAACGGGCGGGAGCTATGACAGAACGTTTTTCTGAAGAACCGTATCTGTACCTTTCCATCTATGCGGCACAGAACAGATATGGTGTGATCGGCATTTTCATCGGACAAAAGCCACTGGATGTGTTTGAGAACAGTATCCTGCTTTCTATTCTGGGAGAGTGCGCCATGGCACTGGATCGGGAACAAAGTGCGAGAGAAAAAGAAGAGGCGGCAGTCATGGCGAAAAATGAGCAGCTTCGGGTGAATCTGCTGCGGACGATTTCCCATGATCTGCGCACACCACTGACATCAATTCTCGGCAATGCAGACTCTTTGATCAGTAACTTTGACGCACTGGACGAAGGGATGCGGAAACAGATTTTTTCGGATATTTATGAGGATGCCGGATGGCTGATTGAACTGGTGGAAAATCTGCTTGCGCTTACGAAAATAGAAGATGGAAGTGTAAAACTGCAGTTATCCGATCAGGTGGTTGAGGATGTAGTACGTGAGGCGCTGCGCCATGTAGAACGGCGGAAAAACGAACATGAAATTACGGTGGACTGCGGGGAAGACATACTGCTCGCCCGCATGGATGCAAAGCTGATTGTACAGGTATTGGTAAACCTGATCAACAATGCAGTAAAATATACACAGGCAGGATCCAAGATCCGGATTACAGCCGGAAAAGAAGAAAAAAACGTATGGATTGCGGTGGAGGATAATGGACCCGGCATTCCGGCGGAGTGCAGGGAGCATGTATTTGAAATGTTCTATTCCGGAAAAAATAAGGTGAGTGACAGCCGCAGAAGTCTTGGCCTTGGGCTGGCGCTGTGCCGTTCCATTGTAAATGCGCATGGCGGGGAACTGGTGCTTCGTGACTGCGCTCCGCACGGCTGTCATTTTCGTTTTACGCTGCCGCTCAGTGAGGTGAATTTAAATGAATAAGACATTGATACTGGTTGTGGAAGACGATACGCCGGTCCACAACCTGATTACGACAACACTGAAAACACACGATTATAAATAACCACATTGGGGTCAGACCCCATTACTGTTTAGAAATTTTGTTCTTGTTTTGGCAATTCTGACACTGCAGACTGTGCTGAATGACAATATCAAAACGGCAGAAGATGTTGAAACTTATCTGGGTCTTAACACCCTGGTCGTTGTTCCGGATTTTGGAAGCAAAAAGAAATCCAGAAGACGAAGAAAAGACTGAATATAAACACAGAAAATTAAAAAGGGGGCTGTCGCACTATCAAATATTTTTTGCTGGGCGGCAGCCCTGCTTTATGCCCAAATGGGGGCGAAATCGGTTGTGATTTCGCCCCCATCCCTTATAAACACAGTTCATTCCCAGACATCCCTTTCGGCATGCCTGATTTCAAACTGTTTTGTTTTCAACCATTAAAATCTATGCTGTCTTTAATGAAAAAAGATGACTCCCCGTTCTTCCGGTCTGAATCTTGCAATGAAGCTTATTGATATTTCGTCCCATCGCCAAAAGGATGCTCTCTGCCAGTGCATTTGCTTTTCCTCGGTACAGATATCTTCGAAAATTCATGTCTTCCTTTACATCAGCAAATGAACCTTCGGCCTGAATACTGCGATTCATACGGAGCATCGTTCCATACTCACTTGTGATCCGTTCCAGATCTTCTGCACGTTTTTGACTCATCGTCTTCGAGACCATCAGCACTTTATTACGTTTTTCCATAGGTGTTTTGCAGCTGTTTCCCTTGATACATTCCGTTTTATAAGGACAGCCGGTACAGTCTGGACTTCTGTAATAAGTTTTTACACTGACATATCCGCTGGCTGTTTTACTTCTGCGTTCATTTGTAACAGTCAGTTCCCTTCCATTCCGACAGATATAGCTGTCTCTGTCTGCGTGATACTCCATGTTTTCTCTTCTGCCGATGTCTTTTTTGTATTTTCGGGTTTTCGAAATCTCATAGTTCTGCGGCTTTATATAGGCGGTCTGTCCGTTTCCCTCAATGAAAAGATAGTTTTCTTCACTTTCATATCCGGCATCTGCAACGATTTCTGAATATTTAAATCCTAAGTGACTCTCCATATCTTTCAAAAAAGGGATCAGGGTGCATGTATCGGTTGGACGCGGGCTAATATCAATCCATGTGATGTATTCAGAGTCCACTCCGTGCTGGATGTTATAAGCAGGTTTTAACTGTCCATTCAGCATCGCATCTTCTTTCATTCTCATGAAGGTCGCATCCGGGTCTGTTTTGGAATAACTGTTTCTATCTCCAAGCGTATACAGTTTTTTCGTATATTCCTTTAGTTTCTCCAGATATTGATCCAGCTGTTCCAGGGATTTCTGCAACTGTGTTTTTCTACGTCCAATTCCATGCACGAACACAATTCCCTCCTGTACTTTGACGCGGCACAACTGCTTTTTTAACCGTTTTAATGTGTGGATGGATATCTGGTCATGGTATACGGTCCTGATTCCATAGAGTTCTTCGCATTCAGCCACAAAAGAAGTTAGTTTTGTGTATAACCGGGCCTGATTTTTCGTAATAGCCCGTTTCCATACAAATGTATATTTATTGGCTGCCGATTCAATCTTGGTGCCATCAATAAAAATGGTCTTTCCCGAAATCTCACCAAGAAGATAGAGCAGATCTGACATTTGGGCAAGCAGAACCTTTGCGCAGGCAGAAAAATGTAGGGAGATAAAACGCGCAATCGTTGCATGATCAGGAGCAGGCATTCCTTCAAGGAGATACATAAAGTTGATATCCCGTTTACATGCTTTTCGGATATCTCGACTTGAGTAGATTCGATTCATTGCTGCATAGATAACGAGTTTCAGCATCTGACGCGGCGTTGCCTGATTTTTTCTGATCCTGCCATAAGTTTTATATAGTTCAGAAAGGTCCATTTCCTCCACAAAGGCACTTACCAGACGAACTGGATCATCAGATGGAATAGAAATCTCTAAATCCAGCGGAAGTTTGATTTGATAATACAGCGAAAATGAGGTATAATCCCTCTGTATTATTTTGTTTAGTCGCATAAACTGATTATACCACGAACGCCGGGCTTTTCGAAGCTCGGCGTTTTGTGTTGGATATATAAAATGAGCTGCCGCACGTTAGTGCGACAGCCCCCTTTTTCGTATGCTGCAGAATGAAAAATTATTCTCCCGCCACCGTCACATCCCGCAGCAGTACCGCACACGGTACCACGCGGTTGTTGAGCTGCTGTGTCTCTTTCGAGAAAGTCAGATTTTTCAGCACATCGTCATAACGGGCGGAAAGTGATCCGCTGGTTGTCGGATGGGAGGTGGTTCCGTCGCTCTCATATGCGAGACGGATCTCACCGCCGCAGGTGCCGCTTACGGCATCCATATCAAACGCACTGAAATCGGTGATTTCTATATGCGGAATGCTGCGCAGCTCGTCGAGTGTTTTCGAACCGCCTTCAACTACCATGTTATTCATGGAAGTAGTATCCTTCATGTCGATATAATGGGCATGCTGAAGGCTGCCCCAGTAGGAGCGGCAGATGCCGTTTTCAAACAGAACGCGCTCGGCTACCGGCATACCGGTTTCGTCGTATGGCGCGTTTTTGGCAGAGCCGTCGAGCGTCGGCACGAGGCGGATATTCAGCGGATCGGCATCTGCGCCGGTGATGGCTTCGCCGATTTTTGTTTTTGCAACGCCCATATACTGATAAGAAGCGTTGGTATGCATAGCAAAATACTGGAAGAAGCTGCCGACGGCGTCTCCGCTTAAGAGAACATCGGCGTGCTCGTTCTGCCGGGTCGGAACAGCATTCAGACGCTGGCGGCCGGTGTGGAACATTCCGCGCACTTCGGCGATGATCTTCTCGGCAGATTTGTCGGAGAAGCGGAGATCCCTGTAGATCTCAATCTCATGATCATCCTTGCGGGAGTTTGTGACAACCTCGATCTCACAGTCAAAGCCGGAGAATGTGACATCGACACCGCGGGAATTGCGGATGCGTGTCTGCTTCTGATTGACAAAAATCTCATAGGAGTTTACGCGGGAATCCTCTTCCGATTTGATTTCCTGCATGGCCTGCACCAGTTTTACGAGTTCAGAGGTAAGATCGCGGGAGGCATCAGGCATTCCATCATTTGCCGGTGCATCCGATGGCTCTGCAATCGGGTACCATGGGTTCTGCACGAACTGTGCAGCGAACAGCGCCTGGTCAATTTCCTGCTGCATTTCTTCGCGGGAAATGCCCTGGTGGATTTCTTTTTCTGCGCTTCCGCGGAATTTCCCATCCTCACTGTCGAAAAAGACAGTCAGAAACGTGTGCGTTACTTTTTTCGCGCGGCTCATGTCGAGCTTCTGACCGATGAAAAATGCCTCGCGGGATTCGGTCTGCTCTTCGCGGATCAGAAAGTCGCTGGCTTTGCTTGTTTTTAATACATCGTATAATTCGTTCATCAGCCTAACCTCACTTTACATTTCAGATACGGGCCGCCATCGCTGACTTTGACCCATTCTTTGTGACCTTTTCCGCACATGCCGGAGCCGAAGAGCTCTTCTTTGTCGGAAACCATGGAGATGCTCTTTAAGAGATCCGGAACGTAGCCGGTCAGGGTGACAGGAGATACGACTTTTCCGGTCAGCTTACCGTCTTTGATCTCGCGGCCGAGTCCGACCATGCACTGGATGCCCCAGTGTTTCGGGTCTTCCATACCGGACTGAACGCTTTCGAGAAGATAGCCGTGCTCAATCGAAGCGATCATATCATCGAGTTTGTCTGTGCCTGCGGTGAAGTAGGTGTTGGTCATACGGGAGTAGACTTTGCGCTCGAAGCTCTCGCGTTTTCCGTTTCCGGTCGGCGTGGTGCCGAGGCGGAGTGCGCTTACGAGATCGCTGATGCCGGTAACGAGTGTACCGTGGTCGATGACTGTGGTGTCGGTGCCGAGCGTTCCCTCATCATCAAAAAGATAACTGCTGACCTGCTGTGCGCCGACTGCTCCGTCGTGCATGGAGGAGAGCTGGGAGGCAACAGGCTTGCCGATATACTCTTTGGCGAGTGCACGGTCTTTGACAAACATATCCATCTCGACACCGTGGCCGAATGCCTCGTGTGCAATCACGCCGGTGACATCCGGTGCGGTGATGACATCGTACATGCCAGGGGTGACCGGATCGGAGTGGAGCTTGTCGTACAGAACGGCGATGATTTCCTCAACAATCGCATCCATCTCATTTAAGATTTCCACGCCTTTCAGGCCGGAGCAGGAACGGTACGACATATTCTGTTTTCCGTTTTCTGTGCCGATTGCGGAAAGGGAGCCCTCCGAGAAAGCGTAGGACTGCATCAGATCCTTTTTGGAGGAGAGGAACAGCTTGTTGACACGGGCAAAGCTGACGGTACTCTGGAATTCCAGAATTCCTTCATGGGCAGCGCCGGCGTCGCAGAGCTTCCGAAGGTGGGAGAGAATCTCCTCTGCGGAGACGGTCTCCGGGTCAATCTCGATTTCATTCTGCATCGTTTTTGCGATGGCTTCTTCCTGCACGAGAGGAGACTCCATCTGCGCAATGCCGAGTGCCTTTAATGCCTGAAATTCGGATTTCAGCGCGGAAGTAATTTCCTCCGCAAGATCTGCGGCATCGGTGAGGTTGTTGAAGGAATATTCGGTGTAGGAACCGTCCTGCCATGCACGGACAACGAAGCCGCGTTCACAGAAGTGATAATCGCCGACGGTGGTCTGATGCATGCTGACACGGTAGGTCGTGCCTTTGACATCGGTGCAGAGCACGCTGACATAATCGAATTCGCGCTCGAGCAGACGGATCAGTTCCTGAATCTGTGGTTTGATTTCCACAAGATAGTATGACATTGGAACCTGCATAAGTTTGGTGTCCTTTCTGGAGCCTGCCGGAGTGTTGGATAGAGAACCTGCGCCGGGGCTCAAAATAATAGAATCCGGAAAAATAGTTTCGAAAAAATCCCGAACATAGTTTCATTATAGAAGTGGGAAATGGAAAAAGCAATAAAAAAAGGTTGACAAAATGAATTTTGATGATATACTTTGAATATCAAAACATTTGAAAAGAAAAATGTTTGAGAATGAAATAAGCAAGAGGACAGTAAGGTGAAAAACGGCAGAATTGCGGGAACCGGTTCGTATGTACCGGAGACGATATGGAAAAATGAAGATCTGGAAAAGATGGTGGATACGAGCGATATCTGGATCCGGGAGCGGACGGGAATCGGTGCGCGCCACATAGCCGGGGAGGAGACGGTTGCCCAAATGGCAGTAAAGGCGGCGAGAAGAGCGCTGGAAAATGCCGGGATCTGTTCGACAGAACTGGATCTGATTCTCGTCGGAACCTCCTCATCGGAGAGCATCTTTCCGAATACCGCCTGTCTTGTGCAGGATGAAATCGGTGCCTTCCGTGCCGCCTGTCTCGATGTCAGCGCCGCCTGCACCGGATTTCTTGCGGTGTATGAACTGGGCCAGCTGTATATCCGGAGCGGCAAGGCAAAAAACGTGCTGCTGATCGGCGCAGATGCCCTGAGCCGCCTGGTGGACTGGAGTGACCGCGGAACCTGCATTCTGTTCGGGGACGGCGCGGGAGCCATTGTGCTGACGGCGGAGGAGCAGGAGACAAAAGCGTGCGAAAAGATCCATTCCGATGGAGAAAAAGGCGTGTCGCTGACCTGCGAAAAGGGAACGTATCTGCAGATGGACGGCCGTGCCGTGTTCCAGTTTGCTTTATCACGCGTGCCGGAAGTCATCCGCGAGGTGCTGAAAGAAGCCGAGGTGCCGGTCGAGGAGATTGATGCGTTTATCCTTCATCAGGCAAACAGCCGCATCATCGACGGCGTGGCAAAACGACTGAAGGCGCCGAAAGAAAAATTTCCGCGGAATATCGAAGCATACGGCAATACGTGTGCGGCGAGCATTCCGATTCTGCTGGATGAGTGGAACCGGTCCGGCAGAGCCAAAAAAGGACAGAGAATCGTTCTCTCCGGTTTCGGAGCAGGACTGATCTGGGGCGCGGCGTACCTGGAATGGTAAGAAACGCCCATATAAAATAAGAAGAATAAGAAAAAAAGTGAGGACAAAAACATGTTAGAAAAAGTAAAAGAAACTGTAGCAGAAGCACTGGGAGCAGACATCGATACCATCACAGCGGAGACTTCCTTCAAAGAGGATCTCGGAGCAGATTCCCTGGATCTGTTTGAAATGGTCATGTCCCTCGAGGACACCTGCGGCGTGGAAATCCCGACCGAGGATCTGGAAACGATGGTAACTGTCGGTGATGTTGCAGAGTATCTGGAGCAGCACAAAAACTAAGAAAGATCGGGAAGCAGGAGGAAGCGATTCATGATCACAGAAGTGACAAAATTACTCGGGATTCAGTATCCAGTCATTCAGGGCGGCATGGCCTGGGTGGCGGAGCATCATCTGGCAGCGGCAGTTTCTAATGCCGGAGGGCTTGGGATCATCGGAGCAGCCAGTGCGCCTGCCGAGTGGGTGCGCGCTCAGATTCAGGAAGTGAAAAGAAGAACCGACAAGCCGTTTGGCGTCAATATTATGCTGATAAGCCCTTATGCGAAAGAAGTGGCAGAGCTGGTGGCAGAAGAAAAAGTTCCGGTTGTGACAACGGGAGCGGGTTCGCCGGAAAAATATATGAGTCTCTGGAAAGAGGCTGGAATCAAAGTGATTCCGGTGGTTGCGTCTGTTGCCCTTGCGAAGCGGATGGAGCGGTGCGGAGCAGATGCACTGGTGGCAGAAGGCACAGAAGCAGGCGGGCATATCGGCGAGAATACGACCATGGTGCTGGTACCTCAGGTAGTCGATGCGGTGAATGTACCGGTCATTGCGGCCGGTGGAATTGCAGACGGACGGGGGATGGCTGCGGCATTCATGCTGGGAGCAGAAGGGGTACAGATTGGTACCAGGTTTGTGGCATCCAGAGAAGCACAGGTTCACGAAAACTATAAAAACTGTATTATAAAAGCCAGAGATATTGATTCCAGAGTCACCGGACGAAGCACTGGGCATCCGGTTCGTGCGCTTCGCAATCAGATGACAAAAATATACCTGGAAAAAGAACAGGCGGGGGTTCCGTTTGAAGAACTGGAGCTTTTGACGCTGGGGGGGCTTAGAAAAGCGGTTGTGGACGGAGATGTGACAAATGGAAGTGTGATGGCAGGCCAGTCTGCGGCAATGGTAAAAGAGATACTTTCCTGTGAGGAGATCATACAGAATCTCACCGAGCAGGCAGAAAAATTATTAAAGGGAGTTTCCAAGCATGAGTAAAATAGCATTTATGTTTCCCGGACAGGGAGCGCAGACAGCCGGAATGGGAAAAGATTTTTACGAACACAGCGAGATTGCGAGAAATATCATTGACCGATCATCCGGGCTTCTGAAGCTGGATATGAAATCCTTGTGTTTTGAGGAAAATGAAAATCTTCATCAGACGGAATATACCCAGGCAGCACTTGTTACGGTCTGTATGGCAATGGAGCAGGTGCTGCGTGAAGCCGGTGTGAAGCCGGATGTAACAGCAGGGTTGAGTCTGGGAGAATATTGTGCGATCGCCGTTTCCGGCGGCATGTA
>OGRP01001257.1_pt1 | contig 17849 bp, 17 predicted proteins | sample 1553531 | NCBI WGS metagenome assembly OGRP01 (sample SAMEA2580045, study PRJEB22360) | human gut metagenome | biome: human gut; feature: human-associated habitat; material: faeces | place: Denmark | collected 2008/2010 | reverse complement strand
CGCCGCCGTCAGCAGGAGTGCCAGGTTCAGCGCCGTCATCTGGCTGATGCCGATGCTCCCCGCCCCCAGCACAAGGCCGAGACAGACCACGAAGGGTACGCAGCTGCCGATGTATCCCCACGCATAGCCCCGGCTGGACACCTCGTCCATCCGCTCGGGAGTGGTCACGTCGCTGAGCATCGAGTCGTAGAACACCAGGCTGCCCGAAAAGCCCACCTTCGCGATGACGAAGATGACCAGAAATGGCAGCCACGCCGACACCGCGCCCATGGCGCAGCAGCCCACGATGCCCACGAAGACGCAGAGTATGAAGATAGGCTTCTTGAAGCCCTTCGTATCAGCCACTGTTCCCAAAATCGGGCTCAAAACAGCCGTGATGATGGTCACAGCCGAGCTGGCATAGCCCCAGTAAGCCAAATACTCCACCGAGCTCAGGCCCCCGGCTGCCGCCAGCGCGTTGAAGAAAATGGGGATAAGGGTGGCCACCATCAGCACAAAGGCCGAGTTGCCCACGTCGTACAGGATCCAGTTCCGCTCCAAGCTCGTCAGGCGGAATTTGCCGCTCTTTTCCATCCGGTGCTCCTCTCAGTTCTCCCCAAACGTATGCTGATACTCCACCCCAAGCGGCTTGTTCTCTGCATACTCTTCGATGAGCCTTACCGCCAGCGGCACAGCCGTTTTATACAGCTCTTCGAGCTTCTGGCTGCTCTGGACACATTTGGGGTTCGGCTGCGGGTTTGCCACAAGGCCGTGCATGAACTCATACTTGCCCGCGACGCGCATCCCGGTCAGCACCACCCAGCGCTTGACGGGGTTCGCCGCCTGCAAAAGATGATGCACCGTTATCATCCCCTTCATCGCCGCCAGCGTCTCGTCCACCGTGACGCCCTCGTAGAAGGGCGCGATGACCTCGGCCCGCTCCCGGCTGGGCTTGATGTGGCTGGCCGTGAAGAACTTTATGGGGTCGAGGCCGTCTTCCCGCATCAGGGCGTTGTCAAACTCCGTCTCGATCTCGCAGTGGCCCACACCGCTCTCCCGGACATAGGCCTCCACATAAGGGTGACAGGTGCTGTCCAGCGCGAAGTGGCAGACAAAGCCCAGCACATAAGCCAGTGCGGCGCTTTTATCCGTTGCATTTTCCACCACGGTGCGGGCGCGGGTGAAAAACACCTCGCCCTTCTGCTCGTGCATGGCGTTGCCCAGACGGTTCACCGGGTTCGACTGCAGGGCCTTGTAATAAAACATCAGGTCCGGCCCATGGAGACCTATGTCGTAAAGCTCCCGGTGCTGTTCCAGCGTCGCGCGCAGGCCATCCGGCAGCAGGGCCAGAACATCCGCGCCAAAGCGGCGGTGTGCGTAGGTAGAAGGCATGATACCGCCCCTTTTCGTTTATTTTTCGTAGCCCTGCGGCAGCTCGTTCTTCAGGCCGCGCTCCATCAGGGACTTGACAGCCTCTGCCGCACCCATGCCCTTGTTGACGATGGCGTTGACGGTCTGGACGATGGGCATTTCCACCTGATACCGCTCGGCCAGTTCCAGCGCAGCGGGCAGGGCGTTCATGCCCTCGACCACCATGCCGACTTCCTTGACGGCATTTTCCGGGGTCTCGCCCTTGCCGATGAGGATACCGGCGCGGTTGTTGCGGCTGTGCATACTGGTGGCGGTCACGATGAGGTCGCCGATACCGGCCAGACCTGCGAACGTGTGGACATTGCAGCCCATCGTCACGCCCAGACGGGCGATCTCGGCGATGCCGCGGGTGATGAGGGCGGCGCGGGCGTTATCGCCGTAGCCGAGGCCGGTGGAGATGCCGACGCCCAGCGCGATGACGTTCTTCATGGCGCCGCTCAGCTCTACACCCTTGATGTCCTCGTTGGTGTAGACGCGCATGACATTGTTGGTGAAGACCTCCTGCACATAGGCAGCGGCCTCCATATCCTTGCTGGCCGACACGATGGTGGTGGGCAGGTCGATGGCCACTTCCTCGGCGTGGGTGGGGCCGGACAGGGCCACAAGGCGCACGCCCTTCGGGCCGCCCTCCTTGCCCAGCTCATCGGCCAGGATCTCGGTCATGGTGTACAGGGTGTCGGGCTCGATGCCCTTTGCCACGTCCACGATGATCTGGCCGTCGGCCACATAGGGCCGGGCCTTTGCCGCCGTGGAGCGGACGAACACCGACGGCACTGCGAACAGCAGGATGTCCTTGTCTTTGCAGACTTCCTCGATGCTCTTGGTGAACCGCAGCTCGTCGGGGATCTTCATCTGCGGCAGGTTGGGGTGCTTGCGGGTGGTGGAAAGGCTGTCGATCTCCTTCTCGATGGCCGACCACACCAGCACATCATTCCCGCTCACAGTCAGCATCCGTGCAAGGGCCATGCCCCAGGTTCCAGCGCCCAGAATACCAATACGTTTCATCACGTTTGTCCTCCGTATCCGCCGCGCTCCCGTCTGGCGGGGCGTGCGGCCTGTTTGTACCTTTACAGGTTTATACAGTCCTATTGTACCCGAAAGCTTCTGCCGCGTCAACTACTCTGCCGTTCTGCACAAAGTCAGCACCTGTTTTTCGCCCATTTCGTCTATACCATGCAATTTCTCGAAACCATTTGCGTTCATTCCCAAATCATGTTATAGTATTCTGGTAGGTTTTGTAGGATTTTCATTTTTTCCTCTTGACTTTGACCCTGCTTTAAGGTATATAATATGTCCACCCACTTGTCCTGTCTGTTGATTCAAATTTTGAAAAAGGAGTATCCATGCTGGAAACACTCTTATCCAACCGCACCGTCAGCGTGCTCTGGGAGGCTCTTCCCCGCATCCTCTCGGCGGGCCTCACCATGACCATCCCCCTCACCCTCATCTCGTTCACCCTGGCGATGGTGCTGGCGGTGGCCGTGGCGCTGGTGCAGTACGCCAAAGTGCCGGTGCTGAGCCAGCTGGCCCGGTTCTACATCTGGGTCATCCGCGGCACGCCGCTGCTGGTGCAGCTTTTCATCATCTTTTACGGCCTGCCCAGTGCGGGCATCATGCTGAACGCTTTCCCGGCGGCAGTCATCGCCTTCGCCTTCAACGAGGGTGCATACTGCGCCGAGACCATGCGCGGCGCACTCGAGAGCGTGCCGCAGGGCCAGCTGGAAGCCGGCTGCTGCGTCGGCATGAGCTGGTGGCAGATCATGCGCCGCATCGTGCTGCCGCAGGCCCTGCGCACCGCCGTGCCTGCCCTCTCCAACTCCCTCATCGGCATGGTAAAGGACACCTCTCTGGCCTCCAACATCACGGTAGCGGAGCTGTTCATGGCCGGCCAGCGCGTCGCCGCCCGCACCTACATCTTCCTGCCCATCTACTGTGAGGTGGCTGTGGTGTATCTGCTGTTCTGTACCGTCATCACCAAGCTGCAAGGGCTGCTGGAGCGTCAGCTCAACGCCCACGGCTTCCAGTAAGAAAGGAGTGTGGCTGTTATGGCAATGTTAGAGATACGCGGCGTCCACAAATCCTTCCATACTTACGCAACGCCCGGCGTCCATCCCGGCATCTTTGGCCGCGCCCCCAAGCCGACCAGCAGCCTTGACGTGCTGCGCGGCGTCGATTTGACGGTGGAAAAGGGTGACGTCGTGGCCATCCTCGGCCCTTCCGGCTCAGGCAAGACCACCCTGCTGCGTTGTCTCAACTTCCTTGAGACGGCGGACGCAGGCCAGCTCACCTTCGACGGCGAGACCTTCGACCTCGCCCACGCCGACCGCGCCAGCATCGCGCGGCTGCGCCGCAAGACGGCTTTCGTCTTCCAGAACTACGACCTCTTCCGCAACAAAACGGCCCTGCAGAACGTCACCGAGGGCCTCATCGTCGCCCGGAGGATGCCCAAAGCGGAGGCTGATGCCGTCGGCATGAAGATGCTGGAAAAGGTCGGCCTCGCCGACCGGGCCGACTACTACCCCCGTCAGCTGTCGGGCGGTCAGCAGCAGCGCGTGGCCATCGCCCGCGCTCTTGCCTCCGGCCCCGAGATCATCTATTTCGACGAGCCCACCAGCGCCCTCGACCCGGAATTGACCGGCGAGGTGCTGGCCGTCATGCGGCAGCTGGCACAGGAGGGCATGACCATGCTGGTCGTCACCCACGAGATGGGCTTTGCCCGCAACGTCTCGTCCCGCACCGTCTTTATGGAAAACGGCGTCGTGGTCGAGGAAGCCCCCTCGCAGGAGTTCTTCGCCCATCCCAAAGAGGCAAGGACCCGTGAGTTTTTGCAGAAAATCTCCCATGCGGAAGCCTAAAGCCTCTCCCTTTGGGAGAGGTGGCATTGCAAAGCAATGACGGAGAGGGCAAGCCGCCTGTGACCGAGTTACCGCACAGCGATATGCAGGCTCTTTGTCAGAGCGATACTATCGCGGCACTTATCTTCTGCATCAGCGTCCTTGCCCTCTCAGGCGCTCACGCGCCAGCTCTCCCAAAGGGAGAGCCTTCTCCTGCTTTTCCCAAGTTTGTTTTACTACAGAAAGGATCATCACCTATGAAACGCAGAACCTTTATTTCTCTCATGAGCGTCATGGCCGCCGCCGGTGTTCTCTCGCTGGCCGGCTGCTCTTCCAACACTTCCGCCTCCACTGCTTCCAGCACCGCAGCTTCTGCTTCCGCTGCTGCCGCCAGCAAGCTGGAGACCATCCAGTCCAACGGCAAGCTGGTCATCGCGCTGGAAGGCGCATGGCAGCCCTGGAGCTTCCACGATGAGAGCGACACCCTCGTGGGCTACGACGTCGAAGTCTCCCGTGCCATTGCCGAGAAGCTGGGCGTCGAGCCCGAGTACGTCGAGAGCGACTGGGACAGCCTGTTTGCCGGTCTGGACGCCGGCCGCTACGACCTCGTCTGCAACGGCGTCGAAGTCACCGAAGAGCGCGCCAAGACCTACGACTTCACCACTCCCTACGGCTACATCCACACCGCCCTCGCCGTCCGCAAGGATAACGACGACATCAAGAGCTTCGAGGACCTCGCCGGCAAGACCACGGCCAACAGCCTCGCTTCCACCTACATGGAGCTGGCCGAGAGCTACGGCGCGACCGTGCAGGGCATCGACACGCTGGAAGAGACCATCCAGCTGCTGACCGCTGGCCGCATCGACGCCACCCTGAACGCCAACGTCTCCTTCTACGACTACCTGAACGTCCATCCGGACGCCGACTTCAAGCTGGTCGCCCAGACCGAAGATGCTTCTCACGTTGCGATCCCTATCGTCAAGAGCGAAGACTCTTCCTTCCTCGACGCCCTCAACAGCGCCATCGACGAACTGCGCGCCGACGGCACCCTCAAGGAGCTGGGCGAGAAGTATTTCGGTCAGGATATTTCTTCCGAGAATTAACTTTTTGTTTTGATCGTCAGCAAAGCATCGGAAGTGCATCATGGTCTATCCCGTAGGCGAAACCGCAAAGCTTCCGGATCTCGTCAAAAATATCCGGGAAGAAGATGTTCCCGAGCGCTTCCGTGCCGAACTGCGCGGTGTACCAGAAAGCAAATAAGAATATCGACGAAGGGGGCAGATGCCATGCAGCATCTGCCCCCTTTTTGTTATAAATATCTTCCGGTAATACTCTCCGGATTTTCCCGGATCTCCTCCGGCGTGCCTGTTGCCACGACGCGGCCGCCGCTCTCGCCGCCGCCCGGCCCCATGTCGATGACATAGTCCGCGTTGCGGATGACATCAAGGTCGTGTTCGATGACAATGACCGTTGCGCCGTTGTCCAGCAGGGCTTGGAACACCCGCAGCAGCACCTGCACGTCCAGCGGGTGGAGGCCGATGCTGGGCTCATCGAAAACGAACACCGAGTCGGTCTGGGTGCGGCCGATCTCGCTGGCCAGCTTGAGGCGCTGGGCCTCGCCGCCGGAGAGGCTGGGCGTCTCTTCGCCCAGCGTCAGGTATCCCAGACCCAGCTGCTGCAATGTCTGCAGGCGCTGGCTCACTGTCTTCATCCCGCCGCAGAACGCAAGGGCGGAGTTGACGTCCATATCCATCAGCTGCGGCAGGGAGACGGCCTGCTCCGCCTCGTTGGTCAGCTTCACGCCGTAAGCCGCCCGCGCGTAGCGGGAACCCCGGCAGTCGGGGCAGACGATGTTCACGTCTGGCAGGAACTGCACGTCCAGGTTCACCTCACCGGTGCCGTCGCAGCCGGGGCAGCGCAGACTGCCCGTGTTGTAGGAAAAATCGCTGGCCTTGAAGCCCTTTTGCCTGGCGTCCGGAGATCTGGCATAGAGCTTCCGCAGCTCGTCGTGGACGCCCGCGTAGGTCGCCACGGTAGAGCGCACATTGATGCCGATGGGCGTCGCGTCGATGAGCTTGACGTGCGCGATGCCCTCGGCGCGGATCTCCCGGATATGTGCCGGGAGGGCGCTGCCGTTTGTCTTTGCTTCCAACGCCGGTACGAGGCTTTCCAGCACCATCGTCGTTTTGCCGGAGCCGGACACGCCCGTTACCACGGTGAGCCGCCCCTTGGGAATGTCCAGCTCCAAAGGCTTGACCGTGTGGATGCTGCCGGTGGAGAGATGGATCCCCCCCTCTGCGAACATCTCCCCTTCCTTGGCACACCGGCGCAGCTTTGTCTCAGCTTTTCCGGAGAGGAACGGCCCGATCTGGGACTCCGGCTTTTCCTCCAAATCAGCTATCGTCCCTTCGGCAATGACATGTCCACCCTTGACTCCCGCTTCCGGCCCCATCTCGATCACCCAGTCGGCCTCTTTCAGGATCTGGGTGTCGTGGTCCACCAGAATGACCGAGTTGCCGTCGGCCACGAGATCGTGCATCACGCCGGTCAGACCCACGATGTTCGACGGATGCAGGCCGATGGACGGCTCATCCAGCACATAGAGCACGCCGGTGGTGCGGTTGCGGACGGCCCGGGCCAGCTGCATCCGCTGGCGCTCACCGGTGGAAAGGGTCGAGGCCGAGCGGTCAAGCGTCAGATAACCCAGACCTAAATCCATCAGCCGCTTGGCGGTACTTTCGAATGCCTCGCAAATGCTCTCCGCCATCGGGCGCATCTCTTCCGGCAGGCTGCCCGGCACGCCCTTCACCCACTCCACGAGGGCTTCCAGCGTCATCTGGCAGGCTTCGTCCAGCGAGATGCCCCGCAGCTTCGGCGCACGTGCCGCCGCTGAGAGCCGTGAGCCGTGACACTCGGGGCAGACATCTTCCCGCAGGAACTTTTCCACCCGCTTCATGCCCTTGTCATCCTTGACCTTTGCAAGAGCATTTTCTACAGTGTAGACGGCGTTGTAATAGGTAAAGTCCAGCTCGCCGGCCTGGTTCGAGTTCCTGGCGTGGTAGAAGATATGCTTTTTCTCTGCCGGACCGTGGTAGACGATGTCCTTTTCCTGTTCGGTCAGGTCGCGGAACGGCACATCCGTCCTCACGCCCATCTCCCGGCAGACGTCTGTCATCAGCGACCACATCAGGCTGTTCCACGGGGCCACTGCGCCGCCGTCGATGGTCAGCGAGTCGTCCGGCACCAGCGACGCCATGTCCACCGTCCGGACGCTGCCTGTGCCGCCGCACTTCTGGCAGGCACCTTGAGAGTTGAAAGCCAGCTCCTCCGCCGACGGCGCATAGAAATGCGCACCGCACTCCGGGCAGACCAGCTCCTTGCCCGCCGCGACAGCCAGCGTCGGCGGGATGTAATGCCCGTTCGGGCAGCGGTGGCTTGCGAGGCGGGAGTACATGAGCCGCAGGCTGTTCAAAAGCTCCGTGCCTGTGCCGAAGGTGCTGCGGATGCCCGGCACGCCCGGCCTCTGGTGCAGCGCCAGCGCCGCCGGGACATACAGCACCTCTTCCACCGAGGCTTTCGAAGCCTGGGTCATCCGGCGGCGGGTGTAGGTGGACAGCGCCTCCAGATACCGGCGGGAGCCTTCGGCATACAGCACCCCCAGCGCCAGCGAGGATTTGCCCGAGCCCGACACGCCCGCAATGCCCACGATCTTGTTCAGCGGGATGTCCACGTCGATGTTTTTCAGGTTGTGTACCTTTGCCCCGCGCACGAGCATTTTGTCTATCATTCTGTTTTTCCTTTCCTTTGGCCTTTTTGCGCCAGATGGATTCGATGAGGCCCGGGCCTCTGTAGGCCGCAGCTTTCCGGTATGGGACAACGACAAATCCTATCGGCGGTATTTTATTGGGATATGAAAGAGACGTTCTCCGCCTGCTTCGGCGCTGCCGGATAGCCCTGCTCCGCTTTTGTCAGCATCTGCTGGAACTTCCGGGCCGCCGTGTTCAGCGGACGGTGATGGTCGTAGATGAGGCAGATAGAGCGGGAGGGAATGATCTCCTGCAGATGCAGCTCGACAATCTCGCCGCGGGCCAGAAGCTCTTTTGCCATTGGTTCCGGCACAAAGGCAAGGCCCAGCTCACTTTTCACCAGCGTGAGCATCTGGTCGGTGGTGGCGGCCTCGGTGTCGGGCCGGAGCACTGCGTCGTGGTCGAGGAAGAACTGCCGGTAGAAGTTCCGGGTCATGCTCTCATCGCTGAGAGAGATGAGCGGATAGCCGCTCAGTTCCTTCAGCGTCAGGCGCCGGCTGGCCAGCGCAGTGAAGGTCTTTCCGCCCACCAGCACCTCATAAAACGGTCTCAGTTCCACCATCTTCAGGCTCTGTTCTACTTCCGCCGGGGTGGAGATGACGGCAAAATCCACTTCTCCGTTCTTCACAGTCTGCACTGCCTGAGGCGTAGAGTGGTTCGAGATGCGCAGCCGGATGCCGGGATACTCGGTGTGGAACGTCCGCAGCTTCTCGGCCAGATAGATGTTTAGCGCCGTCTCCGTCGCGCTGATGCTGATGGAGCCGTGCTCGAGGGTGGCGCTGGCGCTCAGTTCTTCCTCCGCGTCCTGTATCTGCACTGCCGCCGAGGCGATGCGGGAGTAGAGCATCTCGCCCTCCGGCGTCAGGGTGACGCCCCGGTTGGAGCGGGTAAAGAGCACACAGTTCAGCTGGCTTTCCAGCCGGTTCATCGAGTGGGTGATGTTGGGCTGGTTGTTGCCCAGCACCCGCGCCGCCTTCGTAAAGTTCTGATACTTTGCCACATAATAGAAAATTTTGTAGTATTCCCAATCGACGTACATGGGAGCCTCCCCCTCTTTCATACCAGAATCACATTTTTACTTCTCCCCCACCAGTGCCACGGCAGCATCATTGACATTCGTGCCAGTAGCGCCGGTGATGATCAGGCCGTCCACAGCTTTCAGTGCATGGTAGGCGTCGTTGTTTTGCAGGGTGTCGAACACATTCCAGCCCTTGGCAGTCAGTGCGGAGAGGGTGTCACCATCCACATAGCCGCCGGCAGCATCGGTGGGGCCGTCAGTGCCGTCACTGCCCACCGAGAACACTGCTGCATCCAGCCCGGCCAAAGCCGGAGCCGCTGCAAGGGCAAGCTCCTGATTCCGTCCGCCGAGGCCCTTGCCGGTCAGGTGGACGACCGTCTCGCCGCCTGCGATGCAGGCCAGCTTTTTTCCCTGCCCCGCGTGGGTCCGGACGATGGAGCCAAGGAAGCTGCCCGCCTCCCGGGCTTCACAGCAGAGCTGGTCGGTCAGCAGGACGGGCTCATAGCCAAGCTCCCGGCAGGCGGCAGCGGCGGCGGTGCAAAGCTCCCGCACACTGCCGGTGATCCGGGTCATCACGTTGTCCAGCATCTTGGGCGTTTCCTGCGCCAGAAGAGCTTTTGCCTGTTCCGAGAGCTTCAGGTGATACTTCTCCGCAATGGCAAGCGCCTGTGCGCAGGTAGAGGTGTCCGGCACCGCCGGACCGCTGGCGATCATATCCAGCGGGTCGCCCAGAATATCGCTCAGCACAATGCTGAACACCTGAGCCGGGGCGCATGCCTGCGCGAACCGCCCGCCCTTGACGCCCGAAAGCCGTTTGCGGATGGTGTTCATCTCCACGATGTCGGCACCGCTGGCAAGAAGCTGGCCGGTGATGTCCTGCAATTCTGTGCCGGGGAGCAGCGGCTTTTCAAACAATGCACTTCCTCCGCCGGAGAGCAGAAACAGCACGGTATCCTCCGCTGTCAGCCCCTGCACCAGCTCCAATGCCTTCTCGGTGGCCGCAAAGCTGTTCTCGTCCGGCACCGGATGGCCCGCTTCATAACAATTTACTCCCAGGATCTCGCCCTTGACATGCCCGTATTTGGTCACGACCACGCCGCCGTCCACACGATCCAGCGCTTCCACCGCCGCGTGTGCCATCTGCCATGCGGCCTTGCCCGCTGCGACCAGCAGCACCCTGCCGCCCTTGGGCGCAAAGGCTTTCAGCGCGCGGCGGACAGCTTCGTCCGGCAGGACGGCGTTCAGGCTGGATGCGATGATGGCATCGGCATCCTTTCGCAGAGTCAGATTCATGAAACAGACCTCCTTGTGGGGTATGATCTACAGCAGACCGGCTTCGGGCATGGTTTTTTACAAAGCCCCGCCTGGCCGGGCCGTCCGGAATCATTATACAACAAGACCGGCGTTTCGGGAATACTTTCGGCAATGGTTTTGAAATTGCTGTACAGCTCAATATCACGGACTGCACCTTTCTTAGTTGGGTCTTGTATCTGATTTTTATACTCGCTCTCTACGAAATACCAGGATCTTGTTTACAAACATCCCCCATGCAGCCGCCGGATCACCTTAAATGCGACCTCATGTTCTGTTGTCAGCGGAAGATCCCGCCCGCCGGGGTAAGCACATTTGCCATCTCGTTTTCCTGCACGACGGTGGACAGATACCCGCTGTGGCAGTGGTATCGCAGTAAACCGACCCGGCTGAGATACCGCAGCACGGCAGCCACCATGGCACAGGCCTTTTCTCCCTCTTCAAAGCGAAATCCTCTGATTTTGAACTTCTGGCGGTAGGGCGTTTCCAATTCATAAAGCGTTTCTTCTCTCATTTCTGGAATCCTCCTGTCAGGATGCGGGCCAGCAGACTGCCCGGATAGACCATGGGATATTCCCGCAGGGTAAAAAGCAGACCGTCTGCCGGAACCATCAAGGTCTGCCGTGCTTTCTTATGATAAGGTCCCGGACGTTTTTTGCTGCAATAGAGGTGTTCCTTTTTTGACAAGTATGGTATATTTATCTTGACCAACAAGACCCAATTTGGAGGCAACATCAGAAATGACAGAACGAGAGAAAATGATAAATGGCGCGCTATACGATCCATCCGATCCGGAACTGGAGCAATTACGCCTGAATGCACGCAAATTGGCAAGAAAGTACAACCGGACGGATGAGGACCAACCGGAAGAACAAGCCGAAATTCTGCGAAAATTATTGCCTGCAACAAAGCAGTTTCCGTATTTGCAGGCACCGGTCTACTTTGATTACGGCTGCAATACGTACTTTGGAAAGTACAGCTTTGTCAACTTTAATTTTACCTGCTTAGATGTATGTGAAGTCCATATCGGGGACAATGTGATGATCGGGCCAAATGTCACATTGGCAACTCCCATGCATCCGCTTTTGCCGGAAGAACGGAATATCCAAAAGCGAGAAGATGGAAGCATTTATAATCTGGAATATGCCAAACCCATCACCATAAAGGATAATTGCTGGTTGGCATCCAACGTAGTGGTTTGTGGCGGCGTTACCATCGGAGAAGGCTGTGTGATCGGAGCAGGAAGTGTTGTGACAAGAGACATCCCACCCTATAGTCTGGCTGCCGGAAATCCCTGCCGGGTCATCCGCCAGATAACCGAGAAAGATCGTATGGAAGCTGCAGCTTGCCGGGAATAAGGCAAACGATCCCCCAGGAAAACGCTCCGGCTGCAAAGTGGAACGCATAGAACCAATCCAAAAACACAGCCCCGTTCTGGTGAAGTGATATGCTACCCCTAGAGTAGACAGAGTAAAAACAAAACTCTGAATACTCTGGGGGTATTTTCATGTCAAAGACGGCGAAGATGCCCTGAAAGACCGGCGAGGACGGCACAAGAAGGATTACAAACCGCAGACGGAAGAAGACTGCCTGCAATACGCAGGCACAATACCCCGGTTCCGGCTGGTAGCAATGGATCGTAAGGTATTCGTCCACCTCAGAGTTGTAATCGTGAAGGATGTGCTTTGTTCCGTTCAACGCCACATCTTTAATGCTGAAAGTTCAGAAGTCGTTGACTTTCGGGCATTTCCTGTGTATTCTGTAACATAGAAGGTCAAATGGTTTTTCACAAGATGCATAAAGCACATCCTCTTCCTGCGTATCTATAAGCCTGACTGGAATGCCCTGAGCGGCTGGCAGCCGCCCACGGTCTATGTAAAATAAACCCAGATATAAAGGAGGCAACCCACCATGAAGATGACCCGCAGAAACTTTCTTTCCACTTCAGCGGTTGCGGCGTTCGCCTGCGGCGCATCCCTGACCGCGCACGCAGCAGGCAGTACCGATGAAAACAGTCTGAACTTTATCACAGATATTTTCAAGGACTCTCCCCAACCGGGCGAGATCGAAGAGGCAACGGCGATCACGGCAGAAAAGAACGCCGAATGGTATGAAAAGCTGGATTTTTCAGACCGGCGGGAGTTTGCCAACGCAGAACGCGGCTGGCTGGACAATGCGGAAGGTAAGATCATCTACGCCGAGGATGGCAAATTTGCATGGGATCTGCAGAGCTACGGCAATTTGAACCGGGATGCTCCGGACACTGTAAACCCCAGTCTGTGGCGGAATACCCAACTCAACGCCAAAGCCGGTCTGTTTGAAGTATGTGATGGCATCTATCAGGTGCGCGGCTTTGATATGGCCAATGCGACCTTCATCCGCACCAACAACGGCTGGATCATTTTTGATGTCCTGATGTGCAAAGAAAATATGCAGGCAGCAAAAGCGCTGATGGAAAACCGGTTCGGACCGCTGGATGTCAAAGCTGTGCTGTACAGTCATAGCCATGTGGATCACTTTGGCGGCGCAGAGGGTGCGATCGACCGGAACAATGTAGCGGACCCCAGCCTTTCCGTCGACAAACAGCTTGCCTCGGGCAAAACGGTCATCCTTGCACCGAAAGGATTTTTGAAACACGCCATCAGCGAAAACGTCTATGCCGGCATCGCAATGGCCCGGCGTGCGCAGTATCAGTATGGTACGGTGCTGGAAAAAGGGGAGAAAGGAGCACTCTCCATCGGCATCGGCATGGGACAGTCTACCGGTCATGTGAGCCTTATTGCACCGACCTATGAGATTGGGGAAGATGTTCCGAAGCTGACCATCGACGGGCTGGAGATCGAATTCCAGCTGACCCCCGGCACCGAAGCCCCTGCCGAGATGAACGCCTATTTCCCGAAATACCGCGCCCTCTGGATGGCGGAAAACTGCACCGGTACGCTGCATAATCTGTACACCCTGCGCGGCGCAGAGGTGCGCGATGCCAACGATTGGGCAAAGTATATCATCGAGGCAGATCAACGCTTCTGCAGCAAGACCGACGTGGTGTTCCAGAGCCACAACTGGCCGCACTGGGGCGAGGAGATCCATGAATATCTGCTGAACACGGCAGCCATCTATAAGTTTATCCACGACCAGACCCTGCATTACATGAACCAGGGCTATACCTCCAACGAGATCGCCGCCATGATCTCGCTGCCGGATGCCCTCGAAAAAGTCTGGTATACCCGCCAGTATTACGGCACGCTGCCGCATAACGCCAAAGCCATCTACCAGAAGTATCTGGGCTGGTACGATGCGAACCCGGTCAACCTGGACCCGCTCCCGCCCAGCGATGCCGCTAAGAAGCTTGTAGAATATCTGGGCAGCACAGAGCTGGTGCTCTGCAAGGCAAAAAAGGACTATGCAAAGGGCGAATATCAGTGGGTGGCACAGATCACCAAGGAGCTGGTCTTTGCAGACCCATCCAACCAAAAGGCACGCAACCTGTGTGCCGATGCGCTGGAGCAGTTGGGTTATCAGGCGGAATCCGGTGCGTGGCGCAACGCCTACCTGATGGGTGCGGCGGAACTGCGGAACGGCAATCTGTCTGGGCGGGCCCGCACGGCGAATGGTCTCACCAACAGTATGCGAGCAATGACGGTTTCCATGCTGTTGGATTATATCGCCATCCTGACGGATGCCAACGCTGCACAGAATGATGACCTGACCTTGAATCTGACCGTAACGGATGAGAATGAACAGTTCTATGTGACCCGTAAGAATGGCGTCCTGCTGTCTTACCCCGGCGAGAACCATCCGGATGCGCAGGCTTCCGTCACCTGCAAGCGTCTGCAGCTCTTTGCATTGATGACAGGTCAGCAGGCCGGGCAGGTACAGATCAGCGGAGATTCCACTGTCCTGAAACGCCTGCTGGCATATGCGTCCAAGTTTGAAAAAACCTTCAATGTCATTGAACCGTAAAAACGATTCGGAATTTCAATTTTTTCAAAAATAGCTCTGGGGCTTTGATATGAAGCTCTGTCAAGAGGGCTGGCACCGTCCGGCCCTCTCTCTTTTTGCAAAAGTTTCCCTCGCTTTTTCTTGCGTCCTGCCGAAAATAGCGTGTTTTCAAAACTTTTTGTTGACGCCACTCGATTTTTGTGGCAACCTATCCCAACGATCTATAGCAATTCAACTTTTTAATGCAACAGCAACATCGTTGAATTGCATATCACAGAGATGCCGTTTCGGACAAGGCCGTTGGCAACACCCAGCAGCACAACGAGCGCGAAAAGGACTGCTATCAGAACCCCGACATTATCAAAGTTCAGCGGGAGCAGGAGCGACTAGATACCCTGACCGCCCAAGCCGACCAGCAGAAGCAGTCGCTTGCCCAAACCAACGCCGTTCTTTCCAAAAAAGAACAGGAGTTTGCTGCTGTTCAGAAAAAGTCCACTCTTACCAAGAACGCTCTTATCCATGCACAGGATGTTGCCAATCTGGGCAAAAAGACCCTGCTTGGCAACTATTCGCTGACCGAAGAAGAATTCTCCAAGCTGAAAAAACAGGCAGACCATGGCTATATGGTGGACGTGGAAAACCGTCAGCTCAAACAGCAGTTGTCCGCTGCACAACAAAATTCTATCAACTGGCAAACCCGCTACCGTAACCTGCAGAACAAGGTTCAGCCTTATCTGGACGCTATGCGCCACGCCCCGGAGCGTGTGCGCAATTTTTTTGAGAATCTTCTGGCACAGAAGCCGGAACGGATAGCAGATGCACCGTCCAAAGCTAGCCACCAGAAGAGCGCCGAACTTTAATGTTATCTGGATGTAAAAAAGGAGACTTGCCTATGATGAATGACCGCACTTTCCCTATCCCCAGCAATACCATCTCTGTAAAATCCGAAGATTATACGAATAAATCCTTGCAAATGGACTCGAATCCCGCTACAATGGAGGTGTCCGGAGCATCCTGTCGCTCCGTGAGGGCGAAATTCTCGGCTTACAGCCGAGTGATAAGGAAAGCAGGCTGTGCAAGCCATGCGCAGAAACACCCTCGATTCGGGCAAATGTGCAAACGGTGTGCAGAAAGTGTGCAGCCGCTTTCCTGCATAAAAAAAAAAAAAAAAAAACGCCAAATCTTTCGATTTGACGTTTAATATCTGGCGCACCTTGCGCACTCATATCCGAACTTTTCTCTGCTTTCACGGCTTCCCCGAAAGCGACCGTTTCCGTACCTTCCTTATAATTAAAGGTAATGAGAACCTTATCATCGTAGAGATAGATGGCATTGATGAAGGTATCCACCAGTGCCTGCCGCTGCTCCGGCTGGGTCATATCCAGCTTACGGAAGCGAAGCAGCCATCGCAATCCAACTTTTTAATCGTTTGCAACATCGTTGGATTGCATATCGCAAAATATGCCAGTCAGAACCGTATTCCAAACCTGCCCTTGCGATTGAACCGGACGAACTCCTCTTTCATCTTTGGCTTAGCCAGCCGTTCCTCTGCAATGCGGGCTTGCAGTTCTTTCCACTGTTCTTCCAGAGCTTCCAGCCGTTCCTTGGTAGAGCTGGTCAGAATGCCCATCTGGATGGCATTCAGCATATTGGTGATGCCGACTTCCGTTTCTTTCAACTGCTTTTCATAGATGAGCAAATCCGTGCTTTCCTGATTTTGCAGTTCCATGACCTTGGCGATGATGGATTCCATGGCGGCATCATCCCGCACAAGCTGCATGGTCTGGTTGACCACCAAATCTTCCAGCCACTGCTTCCGCACTGCCTTTTTATCGCAGGTCTTTTTCTTCTTGGCAGCAGCACACTTGTAGTAGGTATACATTTTCCCGGTGTGGCTGACACCGCTTTCTCCGAACATCAGTGCGCCGCACTTGCCGCAGTACAGTTTGGTGGTGAGCAGATAGCTTTCCTCTGCCTTATGACGGGCAGGGGCCTTTTTATTTTTTGCCAGCTTTTCCTGTACCTTGTTGAACAGGTTCGCGTTTGCGCAGCGAAGCGGAGCAATGAAAGCCCCAGTGGGGCTTTTAAGCGACAGAACGGTCTTGCGTAGCAAGATGGAGGGGCCTTGCCCCGACAAGTTCACCTGACACCAGTGCCGGAATCGCATTGGGCTGTACCACATCCCGCAAGCGCAATTCGCCGATGTACCGGCGATTACTCAGCATCCGCTGAATCGTGTTGTAGGACATCTCCCCGCCCATCGAATTTTTAATGTTGTGCGCCTTTAACCAATCCCGCAGGTCAGTCATAGTCGCGCCGTCTGCATACTTCTGGAACGTCTGCTCCACATACGGAGCCAACAACGGATCGGGCTGGTAATGCCGGGTCTCATCGATCATGTAGCCGAACGGAATCGTGCCGCCATCATAAATACCCTTGAGAGCGTTTTCGGTCATGCCACGCACGACCTTTTCAGACAAGTCAGCCGAGTAATATTCGGCATAGCCCTCCAGCACCGACTCCAGAATGATACCCTCCGGGCCAGCCGAAATGACTTCCGTAGCCGATACCAGCTTCACACCATTGCGTTTCAGCTGGGTCTTGTACCGTGCGCTGTCGTAGCGGTTCCGAGCAAAGCGGTCCAGCTTCCAGACAATGATAACATCAAAGATGCCGCGTTCGCTGTCTTTGATCATCTGCTGGAACTGCGGGCGGTTGTCCGTTTTTGCAGAGACAGCACGGTCAATGTAGTGTTTGACCACCGTAAAGCCGTTCTTCTCCGCATAGGCGGTGCATTCTCGGATCTGACCCTCGATGGATTCTTCGCGCTGATTGTCACTAGAATAGCGGGCGTAGATCACGGCAGTCATGGTGAGCACCTCCATTTATACATCATTGAACGGTGGAACGTTCATCTTAAACAATGTTTCGTATAATGGATATGCCACATTTTGGGGCAGATTACAAGGCTTTTTCCAAATAAATCTGCACGCTTTCTCAGATCGTCCAATTCCGGCTTGCCGACTGCAGATCCACCATGTGGGTGTACAGTCCCTTCCGGGCGTACAGCTCTGCCGGGCTGCCCTGCTCGGCCACGATGCCACTCGACAGCACCACCACCTGATCCGCACCAGCTACGGTGCGCATCCGGTGGGCGATGATGAGGACGGTCTTGTTTTTTATGAGCCGGGATAGTGCCTCCTGAATGGCAGTTTCGTTCTCCACGTCCAGACTGGCGGTGGCCTCGTCCAGCAGAATGATGGGCGCATCCTTCAGGAAGGCGCGGGCGATGGAAATGCGCTGACGCTCACCGCCGGAAAGAGCGCAGCCGTTCTCGCCGATGTTGGTGTTCCACTTGTCCGGCAGCTTCTCGGCAAATTCCTCGCAGTTTGCCAGCTTTGCCGCCGCAAGGACCTCCTCGTCGGTGGCACCCTTGCGCCCCAGACGAATGTTTTCTAGGATCGTGTTGTCAAACAGCGTCACATCCTGAAACACGATGGAATACAGGCTCATGAGCTTTTCCGGGTC
>OGRP01001250.1_pt1 | contig 17947 bp, 19 predicted proteins | sample 1553531 | NCBI WGS metagenome assembly OGRP01 (sample SAMEA2580045, study PRJEB22360) | human gut metagenome | biome: human gut; feature: human-associated habitat; material: faeces | place: Denmark | collected 2008/2010 | reverse complement strand
TTCTGCACCTTTCGCTGTCGGATGGAGTCCGAACCGCTTGGGCCGGAGCCAATATCGTTTTTGTCCTGCTGGGTCTGATCCTTTCGGTGGTATGTGTGCGGAGCAGGGAAAGCCGCAGCATAATCAATATTGTATCAACTGCAATCAGCGTTTTTTGTCTGCTGCTGATGGTGGGAATTGTTGCGCTTGCCATGTTCCTTACTTTCGTTCAGTGAGGAAATTGCTATGCGGAAAATTGGGAAAATTATTGGATGTTGCCTGATTGCTGTTTCTTTACTGGCCTGTACTGCCTGTTCCGGCCTCGATACGATATAATCTTCAAATTATATCAACTTCCACAGGGCTGATATTGCGGCATTTCGGAGCGGGCCGGAGCTGCCGCACCAACGTAGACACAAGGGGCAACGCAACTAGCCCCGGCTTCTCACTCTCCCGCGGATCGGGGGTGAGAAGATGAAGTATAGCTCTGATAGTTATGGAGAACGACGTCTTTGCCAGCCTGCCGGAGCGGGAGAAAAGCATTTTGATCCTGTATTGTGTGTTGGAGCTGACAGATGGTGAGATTGGTCGTATTGCAGAAATATCCCGCAGCGCCGTCCAGCGGCACAGGACAAAGGCACTGAATGAACTGCGAAAAGATTTACAATCCAAGGGAGTGAGGCACTAACATGAAGGAACCAACTTTTAACGGCAGAGTGCTTTTGTCAATGGACGTGATCGAAGCGGCCCGCGCCGGTGATCCGTTAGCATTAGAGCGCGTCTTGCGGTACTACGACCGCTACATCAACAAGATTTGTACGCGAACGCTCTATGACAAAGATGGTTTGCCGCACATCGAAATTGATGAGTACATGAAGCATCGCTTACAGGCAAAATTGGTGGAAGCCATTGTAGTCAAGGAATAGCAAAGACAAAGGAAGCCATCAAGGGTCAAGATGAACACTTCGCGCCCTTGACGGCTCCCTTCGTCTTTGCTGTGTGGTAACCAAGCGGGCGCAAGCAGAAATCCGCTTGCGCCCGCTGCCATTATGGTGTTTATGTCTACGCATTTAGAGGGCCGAAAAGCCCAATGTTACCGAGGCTTTTGGGCATGGTTGGATAGCCGGAAGTATCTTACCATTCTTATTCCTGCAATGCCGTTTGAAATGCGTAGAAAACCGGCGTGTCATTTCATTGCGAAATAACACGCCGGTTTTTTAGCAACCCTGTTTGTCAGCCGTTAAGTTAGTATGTCTTTGATACTTCCTTATCGGCGTTCACCAAAGGCAGCTGCATTTTTTGTTTAATGAATAGAATACACTGACCTGCATACGGTCCAGCCATTATAATTGTGGCTTGACAAATACAGTCGTTTGTTTTAAGATAATGTCGTTATTGGATAATATAATTATCGAAAAGAGGCGAAAGAAATGCGTCCTGTAAACGAAAAGCTGCGGGTGGATTTGTTGGAGGCCGGGAAGCGGGAGTTTATGGAGAGCGGCTTTCGAGGGGCATCCTTAAAGAGCATCGCGGCTTCTCTTGGAGTAACGACTGGAGCGATTTACCGCTACTATACGGACAAGGAGGCATTGTTTGACGGATTGGTGAGAGAGCCAGCCCAAGAACTGGTAGAGCGTTATCGGACCCTTCAACAGACCTTTGCCGGCAGAAGTTTGGAGGAGCAGCTTCAAAAGCTTCCGGAGGTACCGGACAAGGAAGCCTCCTGGATGATGAACTTTCTCTACGACCACTTTGACGCATTCAAGCTCATCGCCTGCTGTTCCTCTGGAACAAAGTACGAGCATTATCTGGATACCTTGGCGGAAATCGAAGATCACTCCGGACGGCTGCTGGTGGATCGAATGGTGGAAGCCGGCTATCCCATTCGCCGTCTGGATGATGAACTGATCCACATCATGTCTACCGCACTCTTCAACGGCATGTTTGAAACAATCCGCCATGATATGCCACGGGAGAAAGCGATGGTTTATATGGATGACCTACGGAATTTTTACTCCGCGGGCTGGTTCCGTCTCCTTGGAATACCCTTTGAATAAAGGGTTTTCCTTTTGATTTTAAGTTAGCATTTGCTAACCGCAAGAAAGGGGTTTTAAGCTATGGATAACAAGAAAGCGCCTTCACCCTTTGCTGTGCTGTGGGGGTGGGCAAGTGGTGAGCACGGCGGATATTATGCTTCGGTAGCCCTGGCGGTGCTGGGGGTGGCCTGCGGTATGGTGCCATACTTCTGCGTGGCTGCTATGATTGGGCTGTTGCTGGAAGGAGGCGGCCTTGCGGAATGCCTGCCCTGGTGTGGTCTGGCCCTGGCAGGCTATGCGGGAAAGGCACTGTTTTCCACATGGTCTACCAGCCTGTCCCACACGGCCACATATCACACGCTGCGGCGTGTGCGGCAAAATCTGCTCTCAAAACTGAGCCGGGTGCCAATGGGGACGATTCTGGACACGCCCTCCGGCCAGTACAAGACTACCATTGTGGACCGTGTGGAAGGCATGGAGCCCACTCTTGCCCATCTGCTGCCAGAGATGACCTCCAATTTGCTGGTGCCAGTGAGCATCGCGGTCTATATCTTCGTCCTGGATTGGCGAATGGGGCTCGCCTCCCTGGTGACCACGGGGATCGGGTTCACAGTAGCCTCCCAGAGCGGCAAGACTTACGCCGACCGCTGGCAGGGCGCCGTAGAGGTGGGCCGCTGTATGGCAAATGCCATCGTGGAGTATGTAGGAGGCATCCAGGTGGTCAAGGCGTTCAGCCAGTCCGCTGGGTCTTATAAGCGGTACTCCGATGCTGTGACCGAGAACGCCCAATACTATGTGGACTGGATGGCGGACAATCAGAAGTATATGGCGATCATGCAGGCAGTCATCCCCTCGGTGCTGCTACCCGTCCTGCCGGTGGGACTGCTACTGTGGGGCGATGGAAGCCTGAGCACTGCTGTATTCCTCACCATCGTAGTGCTGTCCCTGGGGCTTACCGGTCCTCTGGTATCGGCCATGACCTTTGTGGATGAATTGGCGGTGGTGGGTACCAATGTGGGTGAGATTTCCGCCATTCTGGAGGCTCCGGAACTGGAGCGCCCCGCCGCAGAGATGAAGCTGAATGGGCTGGGTATCCGAATGGATCATGTGTCCTTTGCCTACAGGCAGGAGGACGGTGAAGTGCTCCACGATGTAAATCTGGACATCCAGCCGGGGACGGTCACCGCTCTGGTGGGTCCTTCCGGCTCCGGCAAAAGCACCATCGCTAAGCTCATCGCTGGTTTCTGGGATGTGACGGGTGGCTCTGTCGCCTTGGGCGGTGTGAATCTGCGGAAGATCCCGCTGGAGCAGCTCAACCGCCAGATTGCCTATGTATCTCAGGACAACTACCTCTTTGACCGCACGGTGCGGGACAACATCCGCATGGGCCGCCTGAACGCCACCGATGCGGAAGTCGAGGCGGTAGCCAAGGCTGCCGGGTGCGATGATTTCATCCGCCAACTGGCTCAGGGCTACGACACCATCTGCGGCGGGGGCGGCGGCCATCTTTCCGGCGGAGAAAAGCAGCGCATTTCCATTGCCCGCGCCATGCTGAAGGATGCACCCATCGTCATTCTCGACGAAGCCACTGCCAGCATCGACCCGGAGAATGAAGCGGTCATTCAGCAGGCTATCTCCCGGCTGACAGAGGGCAAGACGCTGATCGTCATTGCCCACCGGCTGGGTACGGTGGCCGGCGCAGACAACATCGTTGTGGTGGAAGATGGCCGATTCGTTGCTCAGGGAAAGCAGGAGGAATTGCTGGCCTCCTGCCCGCTGTACCGGCAAATGTGGCAGTCCTATCTGGGCGTGCGGGACGGAGAGGAGGAATAAAAGATGTTCAGCGTACTTCGGAAAATTTCCGCTTTTGCAGGCAGCCGCAGAGGTCTTTTAAAAAAATCTATGCTCGTGGCTTTCCTGGGAGCTGTGTTCACCGCGTTCCAGTTCTGGGCCTTGATGCTGACCTTGGAGATCCTGGTGGCCGGCGCGAGCTTGAGCATATGGCCGGTGATCGGCGTCATGCTGGTCTCTGTGGCAGGACGGACCGCCTGCTCCTACTGGTCCACCAATGCGGAGACAGAGACAGGCTATTTCATGGTGGCGGAAAAGAGGATTCATATCGGAGACCGGCTGCGCTATATCCCCATGGGCTACTTCAATGACAACTCCTTGGGCAACATTACCGCCGTAGTCACCACCACACTGGGAGATGTGGAGAATAACGCCGCCCGCTGCCTGGTCAGTGTCATCGGCGGGTTCCTCAACACTCTGGCCATGAGTCTTGCAATCCTGCTTGTAGACTGGCGGCTCGGCCTGCTGGCTATCGGGGGGATTCTTGCCTATCTGCTGGTTGCGGAACTGAGCCAGCGGTCTCTGTTCAAGACGGGGCCTGCCCGCCAGCGCGCCCAGATGAAGCTGGTGGAGGCGGTACTGGAGTACATCCAGGGCATGAGTGTGGTAAAGGCTTACGGCTTGGATAAGGACAGCGGCCAGGCTGTGCAAAAAACCGTGGATGAAAGCTGTGAAAAGGCCTTGGGGCTGGAACGCTCCGTAGTCCCCTGGATGGGGGCGCGGCAGATCACAGTGCGCGTATTTGCCGTGGCGCTGGCCGTGTGCGCCCTGGCACTCTATTCCGAAGGGAGCCTGCCTCTGACACGGTGCCTGCTGATGCTTGTTGCCTCTTTCATGCTTTACGCGGAGCTGGAGAGCGCCGGGAATATGGCGGACAATCTCCAGATGCTGGGTGCCTCTATGGATAAGGCCAATTCCATCGATGATACGCCGGTGATGGATATTGACGGAGCGGAACTTTGTCCAGAGGATGCTTCTGTCCGGTTTGAGGATGTCTCTTTTTCCTATGGGGAGCGGACCATTCTGGATCATGTGAGCCTTACAGTCCCCACCGGCAGCACCACCGCCGTGGTAGGCCCCTCCGGCGGCGGCAAGACCACTCTGTGTAATCTTATCGCCCGCTTCTGGGATGTCCAGGGCGGAAGGATCACCGTGGGCGGCCATGATGTGCGGGAGTACAAGCTGGACAGCCTGATGAAGAACATTTCCATGGTGTTCCAGTCGGTGTATCTTTTCAACGATACCGTGGAGAACAACATCAAGTTTGGTCGCCCGACGGCCACCCATGAACAGGTGGTGGCCGCCGCCAAAGCCGCCTGCTGCCACGATTTCATCACGGCTCTGCCGGATGGCTACGACACAGTTTTGGGAGAGGGCGGCGGTTCTCTCTCCGGGGGCGAGAAACAGCGTATCTCCATCGCCCGGGCCATGCTCAAGGATGCGCCCATCGTAATTCTGGACGAGGCCACGGCCAGTGTAGACCCGGAGAACGAAGCGGAACTCCAGGCCGCGATCTCCTCTCTGACAAAGGGGAAAACCCTGATCCTGATCGCCCACCGGCTGAAAACGGTGCGTAATGCCGACCAGATCCTGGTTCTCAATGGCGGGCACATTGTCCAGCGGGGTACTCATGAGGAACTGATCGCCCAACCGGGCCTATATGCCGACTTCGTATATGTCCGGGCCAAGGCCAACAGCTGGAAGCTGGAGGCTTGATGCGGAGGCTGCTCTCCATTCTTTTGGGCCTTGTGTGCGTGGCTTTTCTTTGGAGCATCCGGGAACTGAAAGAACAGGCACGGCGGGTAGAGCGGGGGTGGTTTCCCCAAAATCCTAAGCGGACTTAACACAGGAGCGCCGAGGTATGTTTTTTGCAGCGCATCAGAGGAGGTGGTGTGGTTGATGGAGTACAGCCAAGAGAAACGAGGCGGCTTGAATCATGTCCGCTTTGCGGACGAGGAGCTGATTAAAACCCAGGTTCTGCAGGGGGAGGCGGCTCAAACTATCATTCAGGGAGAGAATTGTTCTGTCTACAAGATGGAAAACGAAACCGGGGAGGGCGTCATTACCCGCTACCCAGTGTTCCCCGGAATCGAATTGCTCTATGATGATATTCATATGTCCTGCGGAGTGGCGCACCGGGAGGACCCACGGGCCGACTTGCTGGAGATCAATCACTGCCGGCTTGGCCGGTTTGAGTGTGAATTTTCAGATGGGAGTGCGGTCTATCTGGGAGAGGGTGATCTGGCCGTCAATGTCATGACCAACCGGACCCGCGAGACCTGGTTCCCCCTGTCCCACTACCACGGCATCACCATCGCGGTGGATATTCCGGTGGCGGACAGAGTGCTGCGTCAGACATCGGAAGCACTGGGTGAAGGGCTGTACTGCGACCTCTTCGCCATGCGGGACCGTCTGTGCGCCCGCAACTCCTGCTTCATCATGCGGGCCACTGAGTCCATTCAGCACATTTTCTCTGAACTTTACCATGCGCCGGAAAATCTGCGGGCGGGCTATTTCAAGCTCAAGGTGATGGAGCTGTTCCTCTTCCTCGGCTCCCCGGAGATCACAGCACGCGGAGAAGAACGGCCGTATGTAGACCGGACCCAGGTGGAACAGATCAAATCAGTCCGGCAGTATCTGGTAGAGCACCTGGACCGCCGCATTACCCTGCAAGAACTCTCCCAGACCTTTTCCTTTCCGCTGACCTCCATGAAAAAGTGCTTCAAGGAGGTATATGGGACCACCATCAATGCCTACCTGCAGTCTTACCGCATCCACACAGCGGCGGGGTTTCTGCGGGAAACGAAGCTGGATGTGACAGAAATCGCCGGCAAGGTGGGGTACCAGAACGCCAGTAAGTTTTCCGAGGTGTTCCGGCAGTACACAGGGCACACCCCAACGGAGTACCGAAAAACTTTTTGTCTTATAGGAGCAGACAGCGTCCTGCGGGAGTGGTGAAACAACTGAAAATCGTCTATAATGCCCTTGTACGCGAGGACATTTGCCAGAAAGCGCATCGAGTTCGGTGCGCTTTTTCCTTGGCAGGTGATTAGCAGTAACTAACTTTTGGAGGTGATCTTATGGCACAGCGGACCAGACGCTATCTCATTCGGCGGGCTGTTGTCGTCCTGCTGACCTTGTTTGCGGTCACGCTTCTTTCTTTTCTGCTGATGCGCCTCTCTCCCATTGATCCGGCCACAGCGTATGTGAAGCGCAATTCCGCCGTCGTCACCCAGGAGCAGATCGACGAAGCACGCGTCATGCTGGGCTTGGACAAGCCGCTGCCAGTGCAGTATTTCGATTGGGTGGTGGACGCGCTCCACATGGACTTCGGTATTTCCCTGGGGACAGGAAACTCGGTGACGGAGGAATTGGCGAAAACGGTGCCGGTTACCCTGACGGTGGTGGCGTATTCCGCCGTAATCATGTCCTTTGGAGTCCTGGGGGTGGGGATGCTGGGGTATCTCTGGCGGCAGAAAGCCGGAGGCATGATTCTCTCATTCCTGACCATGATCGGCATTTCCGTGCCCGGCTTCTATCTGGGCACCGCTTTCATCGACCTGTTTGCGGTGCGGCTGGGCTGGATCAGCGTGTCGGGGAACAGTGGCTTTGCCCGCTACTTTCCGGTGGCGCTCTGCCTGTCGGTCCTGGGGATCTGCTTCTATGGGCAGATGCTGGCGGCCTCTTTGGAACGAGAAATGGAGCAGGACTATGCCATGTACTTACGGTGCCGCGGACTGAGGGAAGGGCGCATCCTTCTGTTTCACGCATTCCCCCACGCCGTGGTGGACCTCTTACCCAGCTTCGCCCAGATGCTGGGGCTGTGCCTTGCCAATGCAGCCATTGTAGAGCGGGTGTTCTCCCTATCCGGGCTGGGCTACCTGATCATTGACGCGGTGGTAAAGCGGGATTCGCCGGTGATCCACGCCGCAGTTCTGGTGTTGGCGCTGACACTGGTGCTTTTGGACACAGCGGCGGAGCTTTTACAATATGGCCTGAGAAGCGATATGCGGGCCGTGGGAGGCCAGGCATGAGAAAACATTCTTTTGTGGCAAAGGCTGGGCTGATTCTGCCGCTTCTGGTGCTCTGCGGCTGTGCTTTTGGATTCCTGCTCGCCCCTAATGACCCCGATCTGGTGGATCTGACCAAGAAATTTCTATCCCCCTGTTCGGAGTTCCCTCTCGGCACGGACAACCTGGGGCGCTGTGTACTGTCCCGCCTGCTCTATGGCGGACGGACCACACTGGGGATCGTCCTGGTGGGCTCCGTCACAGTCTCCGTATTGGGAACGCTGGCCGGCCTGCTCATGGGCGGCGGAAAGAACGGCAAAAACCTGATTTTGGAGGGCGTACTGAATGCGGTCACCGCAATCCCGCCCATCGCTTACCTGATCATTTTTATTGCCGCCTGGGGCAACAGCGTGTTCACTATGGTAGTGGCGGTGTCCGCTTCCCTGATGCTGCGGGTTATCAAGCTGGTTCAGACACGGACTGGGATCGAACAGGGGAAAGCCTATGTGATGTGTGCGGTGGCCTCCGGTGCAAGGCCGCGCCGCATCCTGTTTGTCCATATCCTCCCGAATCTGGTCTGGGATGTCCTTCACTTTATCTGCCTCTCCTGCGCGGATATGACGCTGTCCATCGTCAGCTTTTCATTCATTGGCTTGGGCATGGGCGACAATGTAGTGGACTGGGGCAGTATGGTGTCGGAGACGCACCACTATCTGCTCTCTTATCCCGGCCTCACGCTGTACCCGGTTTTGATGATCGTGGTGTGTACCATGGCATTCCATACGCTGGGGCGCTGGATCGAAAGGAGGGTGTCTGCTCGTGCTTGAGGTACAAAACTTATCTGTAACGGCCCGGAACGGCGCCCAGCTTTTGAAGCAGATCTCTTTTCAAATCGAGGCCGGAGAGGCTGTTGGCCTGACCGGGCAGAGCGGAGCGGGCAAGACCACGCTGCTCAAGGCCCTGCTCGGCATTTTAAGCGGCGGCTGCCAGGTCAGCGGCGGTACGATCCAGGTGGACGGACAATCGCTATGGGCCCTGTCCCCACGGAAACGCCGGGAGCTGTGCGGAACGACCCTGGGCTTTATCCCGCAAAACCCAATGACCGCCTTTGACCCCAGGCTCAAGCTGGGGCGGCAGATGGAGGAGACCCTGCGGCTGAGAGCAGGCGTCTCCGGGAAAGCGGCGCTGGAGCGGGCGGAAACGCTTTTGACGGATTTGGGATTGTCCCAGCCCCGGCGGGTGCTCGACAGCTACCCTGCCCAGCTCTCCGGCGGGATGCTGCAACGGGCGGCGGCCGCTTTGCTGCTGGCCCTGCATCCCAGATACATTTTAGCCGATGAGCCCACCTCCGCACTGGATGCGGAAAATCGGACGCTTTTGCTGGAACTTCTGGAACAGCAGCGGGAAAGCGCCGGCATCTTGTTTATTTCCCACGATGTTGCCGCACTCCGCACTCTCTGCGGGACGGTTTATGTGATGGAGCATGGAATGCTGACCGAACAGGGGACGATGCAGGAACTTCTGGGACACCCGAAACAGGCGTGGACAAAGGAATATGCCGCAGCAAATCACCCGATGAGCAGGGAGGGATGGACATGGACGGACTGATTGCCGAGAACATCAGCAAAACCTATACCGGCACACACGGACTCTCATTTTCCGCACTTCGGAATGTATCCATTCGTCTGGAACCCGGCTCCTTTACCTCTCTGGTTGGAGAGTCCGGCTCCGGGAAAAGTACCCTGGCTCGTCTGTTGGTCGGCCTGGAACCCCCGGATCAAGGGACGATTTTCCTGGATGGAGAGGACACCTCCAGCTGGAGCACCGAGGACTGGCGAAAACGGCGTACAAAGCTCCAGGCGGTTTTTCAGGATGCCAGCGGAACACTGAACCCCATGCGCTCTGTCCGCAGTAATGTAGAGGAGGCGATGGTCAACCTTACCTCTCTCTCAAAGCGGCAGCGCCGGGAGCGCATTGGCGAACTCATGGAACTGACCCACATGGAAGAACGGCTTTTGGAGATTCCCGCCCGGCAGCTATCTGGCGGGGAGCAACGGAGGCTCTCTTTGGTGCGGGCCATGTCCATCCGTCCCAAGTACCTTATTTTAGATGAAGTACTCAGCGGCTTGGACCTGATCTCCGCTGATGCCGTCATGCACGTCCTGGAACAATATCACCGGGAATTCGACTGTGCTTTTCTGCTTATCACTCACGATATGGACAGCGCCTATCGCCTGTCCGATACCATTCTCACGATGCAAGCCGGACAAATCGTCCGTGTTGGCATAAAACAGTAACGAAAGGAAGTAAACCATGAAAAAGAGACTGCTTTCTCTTGCCCTTTGCGGCGCTCTGCTCTGCGGCGCACTGGCAGGCTGCGGTGGAAATGAAACGACTTCTGCCTCGCAGGAACCGTCCTCCAGCCAGGCGGCAGAGGAATCGAAGATTCTAACCACCGCGGTCGGCGCAGAGCTGAACACCCTTTATCCACTCAACATGGATGTGCAGAACAATATCGGAACAAAGCTTTGCTATGAGGGCCTTGTCAACTATGAAATCGGGGACATTGTCCCCTGTCTGGCGGAGAGCTGGGAGTTTTCCGATGACGGAACGGCTCTGACCTTCCATCTGAAAGAGGGGGTTACTTTCCACGATGGGACGCCGTTCAATGCAGAGGCTGTCAAGACAGACTTTGAGTTTGCACACCCCAATCCTAATTTCAGCAACATTTCCGCTGTAGCCAAACTGGAGAGCATTGAGGTCGTGGATGAGTACACAGTGACATTCCACTATCCCAATGCCTACTTCGCCTATCTGATGGACTTCTGCTATCCGGAAACCATGGTCCTGGTATCTCCCGCCGTACTGGAGGAGGGGAACTACCAATCCATGAATGGCGTGGTAGGCACCGGCCCATATGTGTATGAGGAAATCGTGGACGGTGATTATGTCCGCTTTGTCCGCAACGAAAACTACTGGGGAGAACAGCCCTACTACGATGAAGTCATTGTCAAATACATCCCCGACGCTTCAGCACGGCTCCAGGCACTCCAGAGCGGTGAGATCGACCTGATCTACGGCAGCGCGCTTCTGACTTGGGATGACTATCAGCAGGCTACCTCCCTCCCCAATATCGCCGGAGCGGTGGCGGAGAGCGATTCCAAAACTCGTAACTTGGTGCTCAATGCATCCGGCGTTCTGTCCGATTTGAAAGTGCGCGAGGCAGTAGCCTATGCCATCGACAAGGAAACCCTCTCCGAAGGGCTGACCTACGGCGAGGAAACGCCCGCCGACCACCTGTTCCCCGATGGCATCCCCTATACAGATGTGGAGCTGAATGTGATCCGCACCTACGACCCCGAAAAAGCCAACGCGCTTCTGGATGAAGCTGGATGGGTGATAAATGAGTCCACCGGCATCCGGGAAAAGGATGGGCAGGCGCTGTCCCTGAAATACACCTATGACTCGGGAGACGCTCTGAACAAGTCTCTGGCCACAGCAGTCAAGAGCCAGCTGGCGGCGGTGGGCATCAATGTAGAGACGGAAGGCCAGGAAATGATGACCTGGTGGCAGGAGGGCGTTGCCGGCAACTACGATCTTATCATGTGGAACACCGAGCAGCCCTATACCAGTCCTCACAACTACTTCATTCCCATGCTGTCTCGGTCTCCCCATGTGCCCAGTCTCCCCGCTGTGGAAGGCAGCGACGAGTTTCTGGCACTGATTGAAGAGTTCCAGACCACAGATGATTCCGCCAGAGTTCAGGAAATTTTTGATCAGTTGCTGAACTTCGACAATGACAATGTACTGGATCTGCCTCTGCTGTTCGTTAAGGATATGATCGTCTACAACACGGACAAGATTGCGGGCTACGATTTCTCCAGCACCCCCATGTTCTTTGATGTGCGGTTGATCCAGCCGGCGGAGTAACGGAGCGTAGCATCCATTATTGAGCAACAGAATATGCAACAAGGAGCCGGTCTGCTTAGATCGGCTCCTTGTCAAAGGATGTGTTTCCAAAAAAAGGGGGAGATTGTTTGGCGTTGCACCAGTCCGGTGAAGACTACCTGGAAGCTATATTGATGCTTCAGAAAGAGAAAGGCATGGTGCGCTCCGTAGATGTGGCCCGACACATGGATGTGTCGAAGCCCAGCGTGTGTCATGCGGTGGCGACATTGCGGGACGGGGGATTTCTCACGATGGACGAGGATTATTTCCTTCACCTGACCGATGCAGGTAGGGAAGTGGCGGAACAAATCTACGAAAAGCACCGCTTCTTTACAGAAATGCTGACAAATGCTGGGGTAGACCCCATTACTGCCGAGCGGGACGCCTGCCGGATTGAGCATGTCATCAGCGAGAGTAGTTTTCAACACTTAAAAAAGACTTTGACAGAAAAGAAATAATGGGGGAGGTGAGACTGTTGACCGGGATGGCAGTGCTGCACTATGACAATCTGTGTATAGACCCAAACCAACGCAGAGTCTATGTAAATGGTCGCGTCATAAAGATGACTACAATGGAGTTTAACATCTTGTATTATCTGGCTTCACATCCCGGTTGGACTTTTACCCGAGAGCAGCTTTATCAATATGCTATGCCGGATGATTTTGCTGCTGGCCCGGAAAGCGTCACCAGCAGGATATGCAAGATACGAAAAAAACTAAATATCAATGCGATTCAAACTGTATATGGATATGGCTATCGCTTTGAAAAGTATAACTGAAAATATTATAAAACCCGGTCGAGATCTCGTGCATGAAATCTCGACCGGGTTTCTGTTATTGGAGAATAAACTTAATATTATTTCGACTCTTTGCGGAAGCACATGAACCAGTCCAGACAATACTGATTTTCGTTCTGGTTGTCCATCCGCTCCTTGGCTACGCCGCAGCTGCCGGCGGTGGGTACGATGACATCATCGCCGGGTCGCCAGTCGGCCGGGGTGGCGCAGGCGTCGGCATCTGCCTTCTGGAGCGCCAGGACGATGCGCTTGATCTCGTCAAAGTTGCGGCCCGTGGACAGCGGATAGTACAGGATGGTTCGTACCACGCCGTTGGGGTCGATGACAAACACCGCCCGCACCGCCTGGGTGTTGGACTGTCCCGGCTGGATCATACCGTACTTGTTGGCCACCTCCATGCGGATATCCTCGATGAGAGGGAAGGTCACATTGATGTGTTTCTTGCCGTTCCACTCCAGCTCCTGGATCTTCCGCAGCCAGGCAATGTGGGAATAGATAGAGTCCACCGAAAGCCCCACCAGCTCAGTATTGAGCGCCTTGAACTCGTCGATCATAGAGCCAAAGGTCATAAACTCCGTGGTGCAGACCGGGGTGAAATCCGCGGGATGGGAGAAGAGGATCACCCATTTGCCGGCGTAATCCTCCGGGAATTTGATAGGGCCCTGCGTAGTGACAGCCTCGAAGGACGGGGCCTTGTCGCCAATAAGAGGTATTCTGTTTTCCTGATCCATGGTATGCGCTCCCTTTGTTAGCAGTCAAGTTGGATGAAAACGATATATGAGTTCTTTGGAGAAAGGCCGTAATACTCTACTGAAACAGCGTTAACCCAGCAGCTCGCTCTCCAGATCCTGCAGCATGATGTCCAGTGCGGTGATACCGCCCTCGGCAGTGTACCACACGGCGGGGTGAGCCAGATAGATGAGATGGCCGTTCTTGTAGGCCTCAGTGCCCATCACCAGCTCATTTTCCATAATATCCTGCGCCAGCTGCGCGCCGTCAGTGCCGATGGCGGCATCCCGGTCCATAACGAAGATGTAGTCGGGGTTTTTGTCCACGATGAACTCGAACGAAGCTTCATTACCGTGGGTGGAGGTATCGATGTTGGCGTCCACACCGATGTTCTCAAAGCCGACTTCCACGCCGATAATGGAGCAGCGGCCATCGTTGCCCAGCACATTGAAGCTGCCGCTGGTACACATACCCACGATGGCAGTCTGGCCCTCGGAGACGGCCTGGAGAGCGGTGATACGGGCATCGAAGTCAGCCATCAGTTCATCCACCTTATCCTCCAGGCCGAACATGGAGGCGATGGTGGTAGCATTCTGTCGCACGCTCTCTACCACGCCAAGTTCGGTATCCGTGGCCAGATAGACCACGGGAGCGATCTCGCTGAGGGCGTCGTAACTGGAGGAAAGGCGACCGCCGATGAAGATGACGTCCGGCTCACAAGCCATGACAGCCTCCAGATCGGCTTCCTTGATGGTGCCCAGGTTGGCGATATCGTCATTGATGTAGTCCTGGAGGTACTCCAGGCTGGTGGAGGCGGTGCCCACCACCCGGTCGCCCACGCCAAGGGCGTTCAGAATGTCCAGGGACGCCATATCCAGGATAGCGATGCGCTGGGGATCGTAAGGCACTTCCAGCTCCGCCGCCTCCTTGTTGGCATTGAGGCTGGTGATGGTCACGGACTCGGGGGTCTCGTTGTTCTGTGTTTCTTCACTGGACTGGCTGCTGCTGGGCGAGGAGGTATTCTCGGAAGAATCGCCGCCGTTCTGCGCAGAGCAGGCCATAAGGCTCAGGGCCATCACACCGGCCAGGGCAAGAGAAAGCATCTTTTTCATGTTCATTTTTGGTTACTCCTTTTCTGAAAAGTACTGAAAATAAGGGTCAATAGTAGATGGACAGTGGCTTACCTGCAATGGTCAGGATCTCAAAGTCCACCTGATAGATCTGCGACAGATTCTCTTTCGTCATCACCTCCTCCACAGTGCCGAACTTGGCGATTTTTCCGTCCTTGAAGGCACAGATGTAATCAGAATAGAATGCTGCATAATTGATCTCATGCAGCACCAAAATCACCGTCTTCCCCAGCTCGTCGCAGAGGCGGCGGACGATTTTCATCATATTGGTGGCGTGGTAGATGTCCAGGTTGTTGGTGGGCTCGTCCAGCAGCACATACTCGGTGTCCTGGGCGATGACCATAGCGATCAGAGCCCGCTGCCGCTGGCCGCCGGAGAGTTCGTCGATGAAGCGATCCTGGAACTCCTCCAGTTCCATGTAGTGAATAGCCCGGTCGATAATCTTCTGATCCTCTGGGGTGACCCGGTTGCCCGAATAGGGAAAGCGCCCGAAGGTCACCAGCTCCCGCACAGTCAGCTTCATCTGGATGTTATTGGACTGGGTCAGGATGGCAAGACGCTTGGAGAGCTCCTTACTTTTCCATTTGCCAATGTCCTTGCCCTCAAAGTCTACCAGTCCGCTGTCGTGGGCAATCAGCCGGGAGATCATGCCCATGACGGTGGACTTGCCCGCGCCGTTGGGGCCGATCAGGGAAATCACCTTGCCCTTGGGAATGGCGAAGCTCACGCCGTCCACCACGGTTTTCCCGTCATACTGTTTTGTCAATTCTTGTACACGCATGGTCACACCTTCTTTCTTGTCAGGAGGAGGTAGAGGAAGTAAAGACCGCCGCCCACGGTGATGAACACGCTCACCGGCACGGAATAGGAATACACATGCTCGACGATGAGCTGCCCGCCCACCAGCACGATCATGCCAAACAGGGCCGAACCCAGCACCAGCTGGGTGTGGCGGAAGGTCTTGAGGAGCTGCCGAGACAGGTTGGCGATGATGAGCCCCAAAAAGGAGATGGGTCCCACCATGGCGGTGGCCACGGCGATGCAGAGGGTAACGCCCAGCAGCAGGCGGCGAATGCAGCGGTCATAGTCCACGCCCAGGTTGATGGCCTGCTCCTTGCCCAATGTCAGCACATCCAGCAAGGCCAGCTCCCTGCGCAGAGCGAAGATGACACTTGCCAGAAGAATCAGGGAAAAGACGATGATCTCGGAATTGATATTGCTGAAGCTTGCCACCAAGGTATTCAGCAGACTATCGTACTCATTGGGGTCCATCACTCGGGTCAGCGTCGTTTGAATGCTGCCAAAGAAGGAGGTCAGTACTGTACCCACCAGCAGCACATACAGCACATTATGCTTTGTCTTTTTGAAGATCCAGCTGTAGATTACTGTGGCGGCGATACCCATGAGCACCACATCCACTGCAAAGGACAGATTGGCGTTGGAGGCCACCACGCTGGCAGATCCAAGAAAGAACACCACCGCTGTATGGATGAGGGTATAGAGGGAATTCATCCCCAGCAGGCAGGGAGTCACGATGGTGTTGTTGATGATGGACTGGAACACGATGGACGCTCCGCCAATGGCAAAGGCCGTGATCAGCATGACGATGAGCTTGGGGGTACGGATCTTCATGGCGTAGGCCAGAAGCTTGGGATTAGAAAAGTTGACATTCACCAACATATATCCTGCCGCACAAAGAAGAACAATCGCAGCCAGGATCAGGAGTTTGCGCCGGTTGGCGCGCACGGCAGCGGTGTTCACTGGTCCGCACCTCCCTTCAGATTAGGCACAGCGGAGCAGCAGCCTGTTCCGGCGCTGCCCAGACGGATGGCTTTTCGGCCGTGCTTGAGCCGGTAAAAGAGCAGGCCGATAAAGATCAGGCTTCCCAGAATGCCCACGATCAGCTCGATGGGCAGCTCGTAGGGGGCGATTACGATCCGGCCGATCATGTCGCACACCAGCACGAAAATGGCGCCGAACAGAGCGGTATCCACCAGCGTGCCACGGATCTTGTCTCCCTTGTACATGGCCACCACATTGGGCACGATCAGTCCGATGTAGGAGATGGAACCAACCACCACCACAATGCTGGCGGTGATCATGGCAGCGATGGTGAGCCCGGAAAAGAGGACCAGGTTGTACGGGACACCCAGGTTCTTGGAAAAATCCTTGCCCAGTCCCACAATGTTGAAATGGTTGGCGAAGAGGAAGGCCAGCACCACCAGCGGAACCGTCAGCCAGACGATCTCATACCGGCCTTTCAGCACCAGCGAGAAGTGGCCCACCAGCCAGGAGGACAGAGCTTGGGTCATCTCATATTTGTAAGCCAGATAGTTGGTAATGCCGCCGATGACATTGCCGAACATGATGCCCACCAGAGGGACCATCACCACATCCTTGAACTGGATGCGCTGAATGAACCAGACGAAGATCCAGGTGCCCAGAATCGCCGTGGCAAAGGCGAAGATAGCCCTGCTCCATAGGGTGGAGGCCGGCATAAACAGCAGAGCCAGCAGGATGCCGAACTGCGCCGAGGAAATTGTCGCGCCGGTGGTGGGCGACACAAATTTGTTGCTGCACAGCTGCTGCATGATGAGCCCCGCCACGCTCATGCCGATGCCGGTACACAAAATGGCCAGCAGACGGGGCAGCCGGGAGATGATGAAAATCTCCAGCTGCTCAAAATTGCCTGCCAGAAGCTCGCCCGGCGTCAGATCGATCACACCTACAAACAGCGAGCAGCAGGACAAGACAAGCAACAGAGCCAAGAGAACTATGGTAGAACGATACGGTCTGATACAATCCTCCCCTTTCTTCAATACGGTTAGCTATGGCTAACCGTATTGTAAAAAACGATGCGCAGCGGCGATTGGACTTACCATGCATCACGCACTGCGCATCGTGAGTGTATTATAGCACACGGAGTTAGTCGTGTGCAACCACGCAAAAAGCACAAGCTACCAAGCGGAAAGGATTCTTTTTTTATCCATTATGCGAATTGTTGCCCCGAGCGGACTGCGTCTGAGCAGTCAGCCGGCCCATGCTCCGCAGGCTGACGCCCAGGGTGGAGAGATTGTGCAGCGTGGCAGAGGTGGCGGGCGGCAGAACACCGGCCACACCAAGGGCAATCAGGGTGCCGTTGAAGCCGATAACGAAGCGGTAGTTGGAGTGGATGCGCGCCATCAGCGCCATGGCGATCCGGCGCAGCTCTACCAGTTCCCAGAGACTGTCGGCAGCGATGGTGATGTCCGCGATTTCCCGGGCGATGGCGGCCCCGTCGCTGATGGCGATGCCCGCATCCGCCTCGGACAGGGCCGGCGAGTCGTTGATGCCGTCGCCCACCATCAGGACAGTATGTCCCTCCCGGCGCAGCCGGGCCACATAGTCCGCCTTATCCGCCGGCAGTACCTCGGCGCGAAACGCGTCTACCCCCACTTGCAGGGCGATGGCCTCGGCGGTGCGGCGGCT
>OGRP01001179.1_pt1 | contig 18836 bp, 20 predicted proteins | sample 1553531 | NCBI WGS metagenome assembly OGRP01 (sample SAMEA2580045, study PRJEB22360) | human gut metagenome | biome: human gut; feature: human-associated habitat; material: faeces | place: Denmark | collected 2008/2010 | reverse complement strand
CGGAGGAAAGCCGGGACCACATAAAATTCAGGGAATTGGAGCCGGATTTGTACCGGATGTTTTGGATAAAGAAATTTTGGATGAAATTATTCCGGTTGAAAATGATGATGCTTTTGAAACATCAAGAAAAGTAGCAAAGAGTGATGGATTGTTAGTTGGAATTTCTTCCGGTGCAGCACTTTATGCAGCTACACAGTTAGCAAAACGCAAAGAAAATGCAGGAAAAAATATTGTTGTTTTACTGCCGGATACCGGTGAGAGATATTTGTCCACTTCTTTGTTTGTGGTAGAAGAGTAAAGGAGCAGGCGATGAGAAAAAGAAAGAAGAGTGTCCTTCTTTTTCTGGTACTTGTGCTTATCCTAAGTGGCTGTGGAACGAAGTCAGATGTTATCACGATAACGAATGTTTCGTATGACCCGACAAGAGAATTTTATGAATCTTATAATACGATGTTTGAAGAATATTATAAGAAGACTTATAACAAGGAAGTTCAGGTGATACAGTCGCACGGCGGCTCCGGCAGTCAGGCGAGGTCGGTTGTGGAAGGGTGTAACGCGGATGTTGTTACACTTGCATTAGAGCATGACATTTCTCTGATTGAGAAGACGGGGCTTGTTGATGCCGGATGGATTAAAGAATTTCCAAAATCTTCTGCCCCTTATACATCGACCATTGTGCTGTTAGTGCGAAAAGGAAATCCAAAGCAGATTCACGACTGGGATGACTTAACGCGAAAAGGTGTGGATGTCATTACACCGGACCCGAAAAGCAGCGGAGGTGCCTGCTGGAACTTCTTAGCAGCTCTTGGTTACGCAAAGACTAAATGGAGCGATGAGAACAAGCAGAAAGAATTTATGAGGCGTTTGTATCACAATGTATCAGTTATGGATTCCGGTGCCAGAGGTGCGACAACAACGTTTGTGGAAAATGGTAAAGGCGATGTGCTGATTGCATGGGAAAATGAAGCGATTGCAACCATGAAATCCTACGGCGGTAAGTATGAAATTGTAAATCCGTCTGTCAGTATTTTAGCACAGCCAAGTGTTGCGATTGTGGATGATAATGCAAAAGCAAATGGCTCAGAAGAAGTGAGTAAACGGTATTTGGATTTTCTTTATACGAAACAGGCACAGCGGTTAATTGGAAAAAGCGGATACCGCCCAACCGACAAGGAAATTTTGCAGGAATTTGGAAATGAGTTTGATTTGTCTATAAAATTATGGACGATTGACGATTTTGGCGGCTGGGAGAAAGCATATCAGAAATGTTTTGATGATGATGCCATGTTTGATGAGATTTATAACTATTAGAAGAGGAGTTTTTCGGATGAGGAATACGGTAAGACAAAAGAGAGTGAAAAAAGCAAGGGTGATTCCCGGATTTCGCTGCACATTTGGAATTGTTGTGTTAATGCTTTCCCTGATTGTGCTGATTCCGCTGGCTTCAGTGCTTGTGTATTCCTTGAAAATTTCACCGGGAGAATTTTTCTCTCTTCTTTGGAAATCAAATGTAAGAAATGCTTTTTTAACAAGTATTGGCTGTTCACTTGTGGCGGCAGGAATCAATACGGTGTTCGGCGTTATCGTGGCATGGACTTTAGTAAAATATGATTTTCCGGGCAAGCGGATTGTGGACGGGCTGATTGAACTTCCCTTTGCACTGCCGACAGCCGTAGCCGGAATTACACTTTCCAAATTATATTCGGAAACCGGATTTTTTGGAAAAATGTTAGCAGGTATTGGAATTAAGGTGACTTATACGAAAACCGGATTGGTTATCGCACTTGTGTTTGTCGGACTTCCTTTTGTAATCCGGGCGGTTCAGCCGGTCCTTGAAAAACTGGATGGACAGTATGAAGAAGCGGCTTATATGTTAGGTGCAAGCCCATCGAAAACATTCAGACGTGTGATTTTACCGGAATTAAGACCTGCGATTTTAACCGGATTTGGTCTGGCACTTGCCAGAGGAATTGGTGAATACGGCAGTGTCATTTACATATCGGGCAACAGTGCAAAAGAAAAGACACAGGTTGTTTCCTATGTAATTATGCAGAAATTAAGTTACATTGATTATGAGAGTGCGACAGCAATTGCCCTTGTGATGTTAGTGCTGTCCTTCGTGTTATTATTGTTTGTCAATATTGTACAGGCACGGCAGGCGGCAAGAACAAATCTGTTATAGGAGGAAAAAAGGATGGAACGACGAAAGAAAATAACAAAAATTATTTTAATCACGATTACCCTTTTATTTCTTCTGCTCATGCTTGCAGCACCACTTCTTTCGGTTCTTGTCAATTCGCTGAAAGAAGGAATCGGATTTTATGTGCAGGCAATTTCAACACCGTATGTGGTAAGTGCTTTGCTTGTTACTTTGTTAGCAACGGTGATTGCGGTTGTCGTAAATACCTTTTTTGGAATTTGTGCGGCATGGCTCTTGACGAAGTTTTCGTTCCGGGGCAAACAGATTTTAGCGACGCTGATTGATATACCATTTTCCATTTCTCCGGTTATTGTAGGTCTTTCCTATTTGATGACATTTGGAAGACTGGGATGGTTTTATCCGGCGATTCGGGCGTTTAACCAGTTCTTTGGTACGAATATCCGAATTACATTTGCAATACCGGGTGTTGTGCTCGCAACCATTTTTGTTACCTTCCCGTTTGTATCGAGAGAGATTCTTCCGGTGCTGAATGCACAGGGCAAAGATGAAGAAGAAGCGGCGGCTCTGATGGGTGCCAAAGGTTTTACGATTTTTCGTAAAATTACACTTCCACAGATGAAATGGGGACTGATTTATGGTATTATTTTATGTGCGGCGAGAGCACTTGGTGAGTTTGGCGCGGTAAATGCTTTGTCGAAAACGAGGGGCGAAACCTTTACCCTTCCGCTTGAAATCGATGCGTTATATATGTCGGGAACCGACACATCCGTAACAGCATCGTTTGCGGTATCGTCACTGCTAGTGATTATCGCAATCGTCATATTGTTTGTGAGAAATGTATTAGAACACCGAGATGGTAAGGAGAAAAAAGTATGTATGTAGAAATGAAAAACATTGTAAAAAAATATGGTGATTTTCTTGCTTCTGACCATGTAAGTCTTGGTGTGGAAAAAGGAAAGTTAGTTGCTTTGTTAGGACCGTCCGGCAGCGGAAAGACAACTTTACTGCGGATGATTGCAGGACTTGAGAATCCGAATGAAGGAGATATTTACATTGATGGCAAGCGGGTGAATGATGTACCGGCTGCCAAGCGTGGGATTGGTTTTGTCTTTCAGAATTATGCGCTGTTCCGTTATATGACGGTATACGATAATGTGGCATTTGGACTGGTGCTTCAGAAGATGCCGAAAAAGCAGATTAAGGAACGGGTTACGGAATTGTTGGCGATGACCGGTTTGTCAGGAATGGAAAAACGGTATCCGAATCAGTTGTCCGGCGGGCAGAGACAAAGAGTTGCTTTTGCCAGAGCGTTAGCACCAAATCCAAGAGTTCTCTTACTCGATGAGCCGTTTGCTGCGATTGATGCGAAAGTGCGTACCGAACTTCGCTCATGGTTGAAAGAGATGGTCGTAAAACTTGGTATTACAAGTATTTTTGTCACCCATGACCAGGAGGAAGCGGTCGAGGTTGCAGACGAAATCATTATTACCAATCATGGAACGATTGAGCAGATGGGAACGCCGGTTGAAATTTATAAAAGTCCGGCAACACCGTTTGTAGCAAGATTTATCGGCAGGTCTTCGGTTGTTGAGGATTACGATAAATTAAAAGGTTTCGAGCGGATTGAACATGCCAATCAGGCGGTCATTCGTCCGGAATTTGTGAAAATCTCAAAGAGTGGAAAACTGGACCAATATATCAGTGCCGCTGAAACCGGTGTGGTAACGGATGTCGTGTTCCGAGGAAACCGAATGGATGTTGCCGTGGACATCAATGGTATTTTGGTTGTCGGAGAACGTTCTTTGGAAAAAGATTTTGTTTCGGTTGGCGAGACGGTTCATGTATTGATTTACCGATTATATATCTTTGATTCGACGCAGACTTATTTGATGGAAAATAAAGAGATGCAGGAAAGAGAAGATGTATTTTACATTTAACGGGGAGGATACACCATGCAGATTGAGAACAAAAAGATATTGCATACGGACATTCTTATCATTGGCGGCGGAACGGCAGGGTGCTATGCGGCACTTACGATTCGTGAACAGTCCGATTATTCGATTGTCATTGCGGAAAAAGCAAATATCAAACGAAGTGGCTGTTTAGCGGCCGGCGTTAATGCCATTAATGCTTACATTGTGGATGGAAGAAAACCGGAAGATTATGTGGAGTATGCGAAAAAAGATGCGGACGGCATTGTGAGAGAAGATTTGCTCATGACGATGTCCGAAGGGCTAAACCGTGTGACACATAAAATGGAAAACTTAGGACTTGTTATTTTAAAAGATGAAAATGGAAACTATGTTGCCAGAGGAAACCGCAACATAAAAATAAATGGAGAAAATATGAAGCCGCTTTTGGCAAAGGCGGTAAAAGAGTTAGAGGATGTCACAATTTTAAACCGGATTAACATTACCGATTATATTGTGGAGGAGAATGAAATCAAGGGAGCCTTTGGCTTTTCGATTGAAGAGGGCACTGCCTATGAAATACGGGCAAAGAAAGTGCTCTGTGCGACCGGCGGTGCGGCAGGATTGTACCGGCCGAATGTGGTATCCGCCCTTTAACACAGGTGCAGGCTACGCAATGGGAATCAGAGCCGGTGCAGAGATGACAACCTTTGAAATGCGTTTTATCGCACTTCGCTGTAAAGATACAATTGCACCGACCGGAACGATTGCTCAGGGTGTTGGTGCGAAGCAGGTGAATGCCAAAGGAGAGGTGTACGAAGATAAATACGGTCTGACAACATCGGAGCGTGTCTACGGCACGGTGATGGAAAATTTAGAGGGGCGCGGACCGTGTTATCTGAGAACAGAGGGCATTACCGCAGAGCAGGATGAGTCGCTGAAAAAAGCGTACTTAAACATGGCACCGAGCCAGACACTCAAATGGCTTGAATCGGGTAAAAATCCGAGTGAGCAGAATGTCGAAATCGAGGGCACTGAGCCTTATATCGTCGGTGGCCATACAGCGAGCGGCTACTGGGTTGATACCGACAGAGAGACTACGATTCATGGTTTGTTTGCCGCAGGAGATGTGGCAGGCGGATGTCCGCAGAAATATGTGACCGGTGCGATGGTTGAAGGTGAAATCGCAGCCAAGAAAATAGTTTCTCAATTGAATGAGGAAAGAGATAAAGAGAAGGCATCTGATGAGAGTACAGAGAAAAAAGCTCTTGATGCAAAGATTACGGAGTACAACCGCTATTTATCAAATGAAGGCGGTATGTATGAGACGGAAGCGCTGGAAGAGGCAATGCAGAAAGTAATGGATGAGTATGCCGGAGGTATTTCCACGCATTATCAATTCAATGAAAAACAGCTTGCGCTTGCGAAAGAAAAGATTGAAAAGATAGAAAAACTTGCTGAAAATGTAAACGCTGGTGATATGCATGAGTTGATGTTTGTGTATGAATTGAAAGAACGTCTTACCGTGTGCAAATCGGTAATTGCTCATCTTTTTGCAAGAAAAGAGACAAGATGGCACAGTTTTGATGAAAATTTAGATTATCCTAAAAAGAGCGGTGACTGGTTAAAGTATGTTAATTCCAAAATGGAAGATGGCAAAATCACCGTATTTACCCGCAAATTAGTTGGAAGGGAGGAGCATTATGAGCATCACGATGAATCAGGCGCTCTGTAAAGGCTGTAAAGCCTGCGAGCAGGTATGTCCGGGAAGCCTTATTAAAATGAATGAGGCAGGGAAAGCCTATATCAAGTACCCGAAGGACTGCTGGGGATGTTCCTCTTGTGTGAAAGAATGTCACTTCGGTGCGATTTCCCTCTACTTAGGAGCCGATATCGGCGGTATGGGAAGCAAAATGACAGTCGACAAAAAAGGAGACAAGCTGTACTGGCAGATACACAGACAGGATGGCGAAACCGAGCAGATTGTTCTAAATACGAAAGAGTCCAACAAATATTAACGAGGAGAGAAGAAAGGAAGGAAAACGATATGAGTGAATTATCACATCTGGATGAACTGGAGGCAGAGGCAATTTATATCATTCGCGAAGTTGCGGCGGAATGTGAAAAACCGGTTATGCTGTATTCGATTGGAAAAGACAGTTCGGTTATGTTACACCTGGCAATGAAAGCTTTTTATCCGGAGAAACCGCCATTTCCGTTTTTGCACGTAAACACGACATGGAAATTTAAAGAAATGATTGAGTTCCGTGACAGAAGAGCGAAAGAACTTGGCATTGAAATGATTGAATATATCAATGAGGAAGGAGTAAAGCAGGGCATTAATCCATTTGATCATGGTTCTGCTTACACCGATATCATGAAGACACAGGCATTGAAACAGGCGCTTGATAAATATGGTTTTACCGCAGCATTTGGCGGCGGACGAAGAGATGAAGAAAAGTCCCGTGCGAAAGAGAGAATCTTTTCTTTTAGAAATGAGCATCATGCCTGGGATCCGAAAAACCAGCGTCCGGAGATGTGGAAATTATATAATTCCCAGATTCAGAAACATCAGGAAGTGAGAGTGTTCCCACTTTCCAACTGGACAGAGACGGATATCTGGCAGTACATAAGACGGGAAAAAATTGAGATTCCTTCTTTGTATTTTGCAAAAGTCCGCCCAGTTGTTTACCGCGATGGCAACATTATTATGGTGGATGATGACCGCATGAAATTACGTCCGGGTGAAAAAATTGAGCATAAGAGTGTACGTTTCCGTACATTGGGATGCTATCCTCTGACCGGAGGATGCGAGTCGACGGCGACTACATTGGATGAAATTATTGATGAGACACTTAGTGCCGTATCGTCAGAGAGAACGACACGAGTAATTGATAATGAGGCAGCAGGAAGTATGGAAAGAAGAAAGAGAGAGGGGTATTTCTAAGATGAGTGGATTATTAAAATTTATTACATGCGGAAGCGTGGACGACGGAAAATCAACCTTGATCGGTCATATCCTGTATGATTCAAAACTTCTTTATGCCGATCAGGAAAAGGCACTGGAACTTGACAGTAAAGTCGGAAGCCGCGGCGGTGCGATTGATTATTCGCTCTTGCTTGACGGATTGATGGCAGAGAGAGAGCAGGGAATTACGATTGACGTGGCATACCGCTATTTTACGACAGATAAGAGAAGTTTTATTGTAGCAGATACGCCGGGTCATGAAGAGTATACAAGAAACATGGCAGTAGGTGCTTCCTTTGCGGATTTGGCAGTTATTTTGATTGATGCCACACAGGGTGTTTTGATTCAGACAAGACGTCATGCGAGAATTTGTGCGTTGATGGGAATCAATTCGTTTGTATTTGCTGTTAATAAAATGGATTTGGTTGATTACAGCAAAGAGCGCTTTGATGAAATTGAAAAACAGATTCAAGAACTTGCCGGTGAACTGAATCTTCAGACAATTCAGATTATTCCGGTTTCCGCAACGGAAGGAGATAATGTAACAAAGAAATCCGATGCGATTGACTGGTATGAAGGACCGACTCTTCTTTCTTATTTGGAAGATGTGGATGTGGCAGAGGATTCTCATGAAAAAGGATTTTATATGCCGGTACAGCGTGTGTGCCGTCCGGACCATACCTTCCGTGGTTTCCAGGGACAGGTAGAAAATGGAAATATCCATGTGGGAGACGAGCTGACAACGCTGCCAAGCAATGAAAAGGCAAAAGTAAAAAGTATTTATGTTGGTGATAAGGATAGTAAAGAGGCGAAAAAAGGCCAGCCGGTTACCATTCAGTTAGATAGGGAAGTGGATGTTTCCCGCGGCTGTGTACTTACGGTAGATTCCGGTGTGAAAACGGCATCGACTCTGACTGCTACGATTTTGTGGATGGACGATGACGAATTGTTCCGTGGCAAAAACTTCTTCTTTAAACTCGGAACGAAAACAATTCCTTGTTCTGTGACAGAAATTTCTTATGCGGTAGATGTTAATACCGGTGAGAAAAAGGATGTAAAAAATCTTGCTAAAAATGAGATTGCAAGTTGCAAAATTTCACTGGCAGACCGCATTGTCATCGATGAATTTAAGAATCATAAAACGATGGGTGAATTCATTTTGATTGACCGTGTGACGAATATGACTTCTGCCTGCGGTGTCGTGGAAGAAGTGCATGAGAAAGAGCACAGTGTCTACGAAGGACGTGTGGACCGGGCTGTTCGTGCGGCAACCAATGGACAGAAAGCAATTACAGTTGAATTTGTAAAAGATGACAAGAAGATAAACCGTGCGTTTGTGGAAGACGTCGAGAAAATTCTGAATCTGGATGGCAGACATACATATTTGTATGCCCCTGGAAAAAATGATGATATTGACTGTGTGATTAAACATTTACATCGTGCCGGTATTGTTGTATTATTGTTAGTTGATAAAAAGCAGGCAGATACCATTCAGAATAAGAGTGAATCGTACTTAAGTAACTGGCTTGACGAGGGCGCAGATGCGAAGTGGGCAGCGGATTATATCCGTGAGCAGTCCGTCTTTTTGGGTAATGAAGCAAAACGCGGTGATTACATTTAGAGGAGGACGCCATGAGATTTAATACAGCACTACTGCATCAGGTAGAAAAAGGGGATAAGGTGACCGGTGCTACACTGACTCCGATTTATCATTCCAGTGCTTTTTACCAGTCTTCGGCAGAACAGCATGAAAAGTTGTTTCATAATAAAGCAAACGGATTTTCCTATACGAGAATTAATAATCCGACGATTTTAGCTTTTGAAAATGAAATGACGGCATTGGAAGGTGGAATTGCATCGGTTGCCTGTGCATCCGGTATGGCAGCGATTACGAATGCGCTGTTAAATGTTGTCCGTGCGGGCGAGGAAATTTTAGCGAGTACGAGTTTGTACGGCGGATCCATCGATGTGTTTCATGACTTTGAGGCATTTGGCATTAAAACAGTATTTGTGGATATTCACGATGAGCAGGCGGTGGAAACCGCCATCAATGAAAAGACCCGCGTGATTTTCGCAGAAACGATTGGTAATCCAAAACTTGACGTTGTGGATATTGAGAAGTTAGCAGAGACAGCACACAAACATAATCTGCCACTTGTGATGGATAACACGGTAGCAACGGCATATTTAGTACGCTCGATTGAAAAAGGAGCGGACATTGTAGTCAATTCGACCTCGAAATACATCAATGCCAACAGTGACGCCATCAGTGGTGTGATTACCGACAGCGGTGCCTTTCGCTGGGACAAGGAGAAATATCCGGGCATGGCAGAGTATGCGAAGTTTGGCAAATTTGCTTTTACGGCAAAACTGCGAAACGGTCTGTTCCGTAATACGGGAGCCTGTTTGTCTCCACAGACAGCGTTTTATAATCTCTTAGGTATGGAAACTCTGGGTCTGCGCATGGAGCGGGCCTGCGATAATGCGAAAAAACTGGCTGAATTTTTAAACACGTATCCGGATGTAACAGTAAATTATCCGGGACTTAGTGACAGTTTATGGCATGCACAGGCAGAGAAAGTTCTGCAAAATGGATATGGAGCAATTCTTACAATTCGAGTTGGCTCCAAAGAGCGTGCGTTTGATTTGATTAACACATTGACAATACCGAAAATAGTGTCGAATATTGGCGATACGAAAACGTTAATCATTCATCCGGAATCAACGCTGAATGCACACAGTACACAAAAAGAAAAAGAAGAGGCGGGCGTTTTTGATGATTTGATTCGCATTAGTGTCGGAATTGAAGATGTGGAGGATTTAATCGAAGATTTTAAGCACGCACTCAAGTAGAAAGAGCAGGAGGATAAGAAAATGGCAGTCGACTACAGTACACTGAAAAAGGGCGGATTTATGCGCCAGAAACAAAAAAATTGTTTTTCTCTTCGATTGGCAGTCGTAGGAGGAAACTTAACCGCAGAGAATTTGAAGACAATTGCGGAAGTAGCAGACAAATATGGAGATGGACATGTTCACTTGACCTCCCGTCAGAGCGTGGAAATTCCATTTATCAAATTAGATGATATTGATGCCGTAAAAGAAGATTTGGCAAAAGGTGGCTGTAAGCCGGGTGTGTGCGGACCACGTGTGCGTACGATTACTTCCTGTCAGGGAAATCAGATTTGTCCAAGCGGCAACATTGACACATATGATATTGCAAAAAAACTGGATGAGAGATATTTCGCCAGAGAACTTCCACATAAGTTTAAATTTGGTGTGACCGGCTGTCAGAACAATTGCTTAAAGGCAGAGGAAAATGATGTTGGTATCAAAGGTGCAACAAAGGTGCAGTGGAAAGAAGATGCCTGTATTTCCTGTGGTGTCTGTGTTAAGGCATGCCGCACCGGTGCGATTACTCTTGAGGATAATAAAATTAAAGTGGATGAGAGTAAATGTAATTACTGTGGACGCTGCGTGAAGGCCTGCCCGACGGATGCATGGGATGCAAAAAGCGGTTATCTTGTATCATTTGGCGGACTGTTTGGTAACCGGATTCACAAAGGTGAGGAAATTTTACCAGTGATTGAATCCGAGGAAGATTTGTTCCGTGTAACGGACGCAGCAATTCAGTTTTTTGATGATAACGCAAATCCAAGCGAACGTTTCCGATTCACAATCGAGAGAGTTGGCGAAGATAAATTTATAGAAAAGATGAAGGAGGCATATCATGGCTGAGTTTGAAGTAGATGAAAGAGTAGATATTACGGATGTTGTCTGCCCGATGACATTTGTAAAGGCAAAAGTGGCAATGGAAGAGTTGGAAATCGGACAGGTGTTAGCGGTTACGATGAATGATGGAGAACCGGTTCAGAATGTGCCAAGAAGTTTTAAGGAAGAAGGACAGCAGGTTCTGAAATTGATTGACAATGAAAATGGCACCTATGATTTGATTGTTAAAAAGGTAGAAGAATAGGAGGCAGGACATGGCAAAGCGAGTGAATGCAGAAGAGTTTGAAGCCGAAGTTCTTAAGGCGTCTCTTCCGGTTATCGTTGAATTTTATTCGGATAGCTGTATTCCATGTAAACAATTATCGCCGGTTTTAGGCGGAATTGAAGATGACTATGAGGATAAACTTATCGTCGTCAAAGTAAATGTGAATTTTGATGCCGAACTGGCACAAAAATATGAAGTAGCAGCTTCCCCAACCCTTTTGTTTTTCAAAGAGGGAAAAGAAGTAAACCGAATCCGAGGTCTTGTAAAGCGGAAAGAGTTAGAAGAAGCTGTAGACGAAGTTTTATAAAGGAGGATATGAAAATGGTAGTAACCGTAGCTGGAGAAAAGAAAACATACGATGAGGGTTTGACAATCGCAAAACTCATTGAGGTTGAGAAAGTGGAAAACCCGGATTATGTAACCGTAACAGTAAACGATGAATTTGTGGAAAGCACAGATTTTGCTACAACGGCACTCAAAGAAAATGATGTCGTAGAATTTCTTTATTTCATGGGAGGAGGCGCAAATTAATGGCGTTTACAAATGAGCAGATGGAGCGCTATTCCCGGCATATTATTTTGCAGGAAGTAGGTGTGAAAGGACAGAAAAAGCTGTTAAACGGCAAAGTCCTCATTATCGGAGCCGGCGGACTTGGTGCTCCGGCAGCAATGTATCTGGCAGCAGCCGGCGTTGGAACCATTGGTATTGTCGATGCGGATGAGGTAGATTTGTCGAACTTGCAGCGTCAGATTATTCATGGCACGGCAGATGTAGGCAAAGCAAAAGTAAAATCGGCAAAAGAGACGATGAATGCGATGAACAGTGATGTGGTAGTAAATACATACCGCGAGTTTGTAACATCGGAAAATATTATGGATTTGATTGCGGATTATGATTTTATCATTGATGGTACAGATAACTTCCCGGCGAAATTTTTGATTAACGATGCCTGCGTAATGGCAAAGAAACCATTTTCCCATGCAGGAATCATCCGCTTTAAGGGTCAGCTTATGACCTATGTTCCGGGAGAAGGACCATGCTACCGCTGTGTCTTCAAGGATCCGCCTCCGAAGGATGCTGTTCCAACCTGTAAACAGGCCGGTGTTATCGGTGCTATGGGCGGTGTTATCGGAAGTTTGCAGGCGATGGAAGCAATTAAGTATCTGATTGGTGTTGGTGATTTGCTGACCGGAAAACTTTTGACTTATGATGCCCTTAAGATGGAATTTCACACGATTAAACTGCCAAAGGCAAATGGCACCTGCGCAGTCTGCGGTGATCATCCGACAATTACGGAGTTAATTGATTACGAGCAGGTAGAGTGTGACGGAAAGTAGGCGGAAAGGAAGAAAAGGATATGTTATTTTTGACAAAAAGTGATTATGAGAAAATGTTAGCTCACTGCAAAGAAGGTCTTCCGAATGAAGCCTGTGGTTTGATTGGCGGTGTTGTGGAAGGGGAAAAACAGTATGTGAAAAAGGTTTATCTTCTGACAAACATTGATGAGAGCAACGAGCATTTTTCCATGGATCCGAAAGAGCAGCTTGCGGCAGTCAAAGATATGCGTAAAAATGGCTATGTGCCGCTTGGCAATTTCCATTCTCATCCGGAGTCTCCATCGAGACCATCGGAGGAGGACAAACGGCTTGCCTATGATTCCAAGGCAAATTATCTGATTTTATCGTTGATGGAAGCAGACAATCCGGTATTGAATGCGTTCCGTGTCGATGAGGAAAAACAGGTGACAAAAGAGGAATTAGTAATTTCGTAATAAAAAGGAAAGAAGGTAGCGTCTGCCTTCTTTCTTCTATATCGAGGAGGTCGAAATGGCATTTTTCCCATTTATGATTCAGATGCAGGATAAGTTATGTGTTATCGGCGGCGGTGGCAAAGTGGCATACCGAAAAGTTTCTATGATGCTGTCGTTTGGGGCACGTGTTACGGTGATTGCACCAAAAATTTGCGATGAATTGCAGAAAATTGAATCGAAACAAGGTGCCCTTTTATTGGTTCAAAGACCATTTGAGGATGGTGATATCGAAGGAGCCGATGTGGTGATTATGGCGACGAATGACAGTGAAGTCAATTCCCATATCGCTGCCATTTGTAAGGACAAACGGATTCTTGTCAATGTGGTGGATGTCAAAAAAGACTGCGGTTTTTATTTTCCGGCAATTATAAAGCAGGATGATGTCGTAGTTTCGGTTTCGACCGGTGGCGGTGCTCCGGCGTTAGCTTCTCAGATAAAAAAGAGTATTAAGAGCCATCTGCCGGATAACTGCGGAGATATGGCAAAGACGCTTCTTGAAAAAAGAAATGCGGTTTTGAAAACAGAGCCGGAGGAAGAAAAACGGAAAGAGATTATGTTGGACATGGTAAAAAAAGAGTGGAAAAAATCAGTCATTCGGATTGGCACAAGAAAAAGTGAACTGGCAAAAATTCAGACCGGACTGGTTGTTTCAAAATTGCAGGAGGCATTTCCGGAGTACGAATATGAGATTGTGTATATGACGACCAGGGGTGACAAGGAAAAGGATTCGCCGATTCCTTCCTTTGGTGGAAAAGCTGTGTTTGTTGAAGAATTTGAGCAGGCGCTTTTAGACGATACGATTGATTTGGCGGTGCACAGTGCAAAAGATATGCCAAACCCGTGTAAAGACGGACTTACGGTTGCCGGTGTTTTGGAGCGTGCCTGTGTGCAGGATGTACTCATTTACAAAAAGGAAACTTCCTTTACAAAGGATTCTGTTTTTACCATTGGAACAGGGAGTCTGCGCAGACAGTGCCAGATTAAAAAGATGTATCCGAATGCCGTCTGCAAAAGTCTTCGAGGAAATATCGGCACAAGGCTCAATAAACTGCGGGCAGGCGAGTACGATGCGATTGTGTTGGCGGCTGCCGGAATTAGGCGGCAGGGTATTGACAACGATTCGGATTTTGTTTACGAGTATCTTTCTGTAAAGGAGATGCTTCCGGCGGCAGGTCAGGCAGTGATTGCGATGGAGACAAAAAAAGGAACGCTTGCTAATGAACTTGCCGAAAAAATTTCGGATGTTCATACAGCAGAGTGTCTGCGGACAGAGCGCGCGGTCCTCACGAAATTAAATGCCGGATGCCATGAGCCAATTGGTGTTTTGTGTACCCTCGATGGACATAGGATGAATCTTTCTCTGATGGAAGAAAAAGAGGGAGAAGTAATCCGGCGGTCGGTGCAGGGCGACAGAGGAGATTGGCAAAGCCTTGTAGAAAAATTGTGTCAGGAGAGGAAATCATAGTATGGTTTATTTAATCGGAGCGGGTCCCGGAAATCCGGAGTTAATTACGGTAAAAGGACTTCGTCTGCTGCAAAAATGCGATGCGGTCATATATGACAGGCTTTTGTCGGAGGAACTGCTTTCTGTGGTCCCTGAAAACTGCCACAAAATATATGTGGGAAAGAAACCGATGAGCCACGCAAAGAAGCAGGAAGAGATTAATGAAATACTGATTCAGACGGCAAAACAATATAAAAATGTCGTCCGTTTAAAGGGCGGTGACCCATTTGTTTTTGGGCGTGGCGGCGAGGAAGTTTTAGCACTGCAGAAAGAGAAAATCCCATTTGCTTTGGTGCCGGGGGTGACAAGTGCGGTGGCGGTGAGTGAACTTGCCGGAATTCCTTTGACACACCGCAAGGAAAGCCGCAGTTTTCATGTATTTACCGGTCACACAAAAGAGGGGGCAGAGCAATCCTTTTCTCATATTACGAAACAGGATGGCACGAGTGTATTTTTGATGAGTGTCGCAAATATCCGTACGATTGCAGACCGGCTGATGGAACAGGGACAGGATGCATCTACACCTGTTGCGGTGATTTCCCACGGAACGATGCCGGATGAGAAACGTGTCCATGGAACACTTTTTGATATTGCGGATAAAGTAATTGAAAATAAAATTACTTCCCCGGCGGTTTTTGTTGTGGGACAGACGGCAAAATATCATTTTGTCAGTGAGGATTTTGGTGTGCTTGCCGGAAAAAAAATCGGTACAACAGCAACGCAGAAACTGCATAATAAACTGCGTGAGATGATGGAAGATAAAGGGGCTTTTGTTTTTCCTCTTTGTGAAATGAAAGTTGTCCTTACGGATGGCACAGAGAAACTTTTGGATGAATTATCTCAGATAAAAAAATATGACTGGATTGTTTTCACAAGCCAGAATGCGGTTCATTTATTTTTTGCTGAGGCAGATAAGAAACAAATTGACAGACGGGAGTTTGCGAAGGTTCGTTTTGCTGTCGTTGGCAGCGGAACGAAAAAGGCACTGGAAACGTATGGATTTTATGCGGATTATATGCCAAAACAGTTTACGACAGAGGCTCTTGCCAAAGGGCTTACAGATGTCGTGAAAGCGGGAGAACATCTGCTTCTTCCGAGGGCTTTGCAGGCAAGCGAAGAACTTGTTTTAGAACTGCAAAAGAAGCCTGTTACGATTACGGAAATCCCTTTTTATGATGTCGAGGGAACCTTTTCGGGGGATTTGTCCATGTGGAAGAATATGGACGTGGCTGCATTTTTCAGCGCATCCGGCGTTGAGGCGTTTGTTTCCCGAATGGGTAAGGACAAGATAGGAGAATGGGAGCGTGGCCGCAAAAAAGAGCATGTTGCGGTTGCGGCGATTGGTGAAGTGACGAAAAAAAGACTGCAGGCGTATGGAATCGATGTGGATGTGGTTCCAGAGCAATGCGATTTAGAACATTTAGGCAGGGCGCTTGAGCAGTTTTATCAATAGAGAAAGGAAGTAAGGCTATGACACAGTCGGAACAGTTATTTGAAAAATCCGAACACTTTCTGCCCGGTGGTGTAAATTCGCCGGTTCGTGCATTCCGCAATGTGGGCGGGACGCCGGTATTTGTAAAAAGTGGAAAAGGTTCTCATATTTTGGATGAGGATGGGAATGATTATATTGATTATGTTTGTTCGTATGGTCCGGGAATTTTGGGACATGCATATCCGGCTGTGATTGAAGCGGTGAAACAGGCATGTGAACAGGGACTTACCTTTGGGGCGCCGACGAAAAAAGAATATGAAATTGCGTCGTTAATTCATGACATGATGCCATCGATGGAAATGATGCGTATGGTAAATTCCGGAACGGAAGCGGTGATGAGCGCCATCCGTGTGGCGAGAGGATATACCGGCAAAGATTACATTGTAAAATTTAAGGGTTGTTATCATGGTCACTCAGACGGACTTTTGGTAAAGGCAGGTTCTGCGGCACTTTTGCAGGCTGTGCCGGACAGTGCCGGTGTGCCAAAGGGTTATACAGAGACAACATTGATTGCTGAGTATAATAAACCGGAATCGGTAAAAGCATTGTTTGAAAAATATGGTGATAACATTGCGGCGTTTATTGTGGAGCCGGTGGCAGCCAATATGGGTGTGGTTTGTCCGGAAAAAGGTTTTCTGCCTTTTTTACGGGAGATTACAAAAAAGTATCAATCTCTTTTGATTTTCGATGAGGTCATTACAGGCTTTCGTCTGGCAAAAGGAGGTGCGCAGGAGTATTACGGCGTGACACCGGATTTGACGACACTTGGAAAAATCATTGGCGGCGGTATGCCGGTAGGCGCATATGGAGGCAGAAAAGAAATTATGTCGTGCGTTGCACCGCTTGGGGAAGTGTATCAGGCAGGAACGCTTTCGGGAAATCCGATTGCAATGACTGCAGGAATTGAGACACTGAAAATTTTGCGTGATTCGGATACGATTTATGAAACCATTGAGAAAAAGGCAGAAAAACTGGCAGCAGTGATGCGTGAAACATTTGGAGAAACGGTCTGTGTAAATCAGGTTGGCTCTCTTATGAGTTTGTTTTTTACCGGTGAAAAAGTGGTTGATTATGATACGGTGCAGACCTCGGATACAAATCGCTATTCGGCTTATTTTAAGGCGATGCTGAAAGAGGGCATTTATTTGGCACCGTCTCAGTTTGAGGCTATGTTTGTGTCAGCGGCACATACGGATAAGGATATCGAAAAGACATGTGAGCAGATTAGAAAGTTTGCCAATCAGAAGTAGATTAGGAGGGATACGATGGCAGAACAGGTAAAAGATTTGGTAATTATAGGAAGCGGACCGGCGGGCTTGTCAGCGGCCGTTTATGCAAAACGTGCAATGTTAGATGTTGTTGTCATTGAGAAGGCAGGATTTAGCGGCGGACAGATTGTGACGACGGAACGCGTGGACAATTATCTGGGACTTTACGGAGAATCCGGATATTCGCTGGCAATGAAATTCAGAGAACATGCGGATGCACTTTCTGTTCCGTTTATAGACGCAGAAGTGAGTTCCGTGGAAAATGAATCCGAATATAAAAAAGTGCATTTAGAAGACGGTGAAACCATCTGCACAAAAAATGTGTTAGTGGCAACCGGTGCAGGGCATAAAAAACTTTCCGTAAAAGGGGAAGAAGAATTGACTGGTGCAGGCGTTTCGTACTGTGCAACCTGCGATGGTGCATTTTTTAAGAATAAAACGACGGCGGTTGTCGGCGGTGGTGATGTGGCGTTAGAGGATGCGCTGTATCTGGCAAATCTTTGTGAAAAAGTGTATTTGATTCACCGCAGGGAAGGTCTTCGCGCGGCTAAGGAACTTTCCGAAAAAGTGATGGCAGCGGAAAATATCGAATTTCTTCCTTATTATGAAGTGAAAGAAATTGCCGGAGACGGTATGGTACAGAAAGTGATTCTTACACAGAACCAGACCGGGGAGGAAAAAGAAATTGAGTTATCCGGTATTTTCATTGCTGTTGGCATGGAGCCGCAGACAGCATTTGTGAAGGATGTAGTTGAGAGAAACGATGCCGGCTATATTTGTGCCGGGGAGGACTGCCGGACGAATGTGCCGGGAATTTATGTGGCAGGCGATGTGAGAACCAAACCGCTTCGTCAGGTTATTACAGCGGTTTCCGATGGCAATTGCTTCTTTGGAGCAGGATAGAAATTAGGAAAGAGGGGTTGTTATGTATATTACGAGAAAGGGTCAGTATGCATTATTTTTTCTGATTGACCTTGCACTGCATGATGGCAGTACGGTGACGGTCAAACAGGTGGCTAAGGAATACGATTTGTCAGAGAAATATATGGAACAGGTGGCTTCTAAATTGCGTCACGCCGGGATTGTGCGCGTGATTCGCGGCAGCAAGGGCGGCTATTATCTTCCGGAAGAAACCAGACGATGTACCGCTAAAGATGTGGTCGGTGCCATTGAGGGCCAGCGAAATGCCGTGGATTTGGATGGCTACAGAGAAAGTGAAAACAACCGCACGATGAATGCACTGGTTCGCGATTTGGGTCAGGAAGTGGATAATGCTGTAGATGATGTGCTTGAGAGAGTTACACTCGCTGAATTGGTGCGGCAGTATCATGAGAGAGAGACGTTTTCCTACATTATTTAGGAGGAGAGTTTTTCAGGACTTCACAGTCGGCAGGGAAAAGTTTGAGTGTCATGCGCCGCTCCCGCTGATATGTGCGTAGGGGTATCGATATGCACAATACGCATATCAGATACCCACGCACATATAACGCATTCCACTCAAAACTTTTCCCTGCCGATTGTGGTGTGCTGAAAAAAATCATCCTTTTAGATAATGTAGGAAAACTTTTGCTATAGACCAATTGTGGGGGATGGATGGTTGGCTTGTGACAAATGTTCGCTGTCAGTTGCTTTGAATTCCAGTAATTTCGTAGAAAAACTTTGTGACGAGTGGGTTTTGAGTACGTCGGTATGTGGCACTGGTAGTTTCAGTGCCCATACCGCTACGCAC
>OGRP01001128.1_pt1 | contig 19460 bp, 11 predicted proteins | sample 1553531 | NCBI WGS metagenome assembly OGRP01 (sample SAMEA2580045, study PRJEB22360) | human gut metagenome | biome: human gut; feature: human-associated habitat; material: faeces | place: Denmark | collected 2008/2010 | reverse complement strand
TTCGAACCTGCGACCTGCTGATCCGTAGTCAGCTGCTCTAATCCGCTGGGCTACTCGCGCAACGTTGCTTGTTTTCGGCAACTCGAATAAGATACACCCAAATGGCCGCGCAGCAAAATCTCGGCGTGTCGCGCCTGTTTTCGTGGATTTCGCACCGGCATCCATACTTGCTTCAACCCTACGAAATCTGAACTCTCGCACATACGACGCGCAACACGCCGAATGCACTACGCGGCACGTCTGCGAGGAATCTCCTCCGTGGAAACCTCCAATAGTTTCGGAGTGCCGGAACCATTGACGGACGCCTCATCCACCACCACCTCCGATACGCCAGTCACGCTTGGTAGCTGGAACATCGTGTCCTCCAAGGTTTTTTCGATAATCGATCGAAGGCCTCGGGCGCCCGTGCCCCTGCGAATCGAAGTGGCCGCGATCTGCCGCACCGCCCCCTCAGTGAACGTCAACGTCACCCCGTCAATCGCAAACAACTTCTGATACTGCTTGACCAGTGCGTTCTCCGGTGCGACCAGAATGCGCGCCAAATCATCCTCCGTAAGCTCCTCAAGCACGCTCACCACCGGCAATCTACCGATGAATTCAGGCAATAAACCGAAATCGGCAAGATCGTCGGCCGAAGCCTGGGCAAGCAGCTCACGATTCGGCACCTCATGATCATGCCACGCGGCACCAAATCCGCTTTCACGAGCGCCCAAACGCTGCGCCACAATATCGGCAAGCCCGACAAACGCGCCGCCGCAGATAAACAGAATGTCACGAGTGTCGATCTGCACCGTCTCCATCTCACGATGCTTACGCGAACCCTCCACCGGCACGGATGCCACAGTACCTTCCAAAATCTTCAGCAGAGCCTGCTGCACGCCCTCACCGGACACATCTCGCGTAATAGACGTGTTCTCGCCGCTCTTACGCGCTATCTTGTCGATTTCGTCAATATAGACGATGCCCTGCTGCGCTCGCACCACATCGCCGTCAGCGGCCTGTATAAGCCGTTGCAGTACGGTTTCCACATCGTCGCCCACATACCCCGCTTCAGTGAGTGTGGTGGCGTCGGCGATGACGAACGGCACATTCATGACCTTCGCCAGCGTCTGCGCAAGATACGTTTTGCCCACGCCGGTCGGCCCCAGCAGCAGGATATTCGATTTGGACACCTGCACGCCGGCCAGTGGATCGTCGCTCGCATGCGCCGCACGATCGCGCAATGCCGCGGATTCGCGCATTTCCATATTGACGCGCTTGTAATGGTTGTATACGGCCACGGAAAGCGTTCTTTTAGCGGATTCCTGCCCGACCACGTAGTTGTCGAGATAGGCGCTGATCTGTGCGGGTTTCGGCAGCTGCAATGTGTTCAGCTGGGCGTCTTTGACACGTTCTTCGGAAATGATGTCGACGCACAGTTCGATGCATTCGTCGCAAATGGCCGCACCTGATCCGGTAACGAGCTTACGTACCTGATTTTCGGTTTTGCCGCAGAACGTGCATCGTGACACTTCATCGTTGTAGCTGACCACTCGTCCCATTCGCACCCCTTTGTTTGCCGTACCTGCCATTGAGCAATCGCCATCATGCAATCATCATTGAAGAACAGCATACCCCTGCCAACGCCCGGCAGGGGTATTGATTTGTGAAGATGCGACTTCAGATGGAACCTCGCATATGCGCCGTTCAGCTACGGTGTTCCAGCACTTCGTCGACAATGCCGTATTCCTTGGCCTCAGGTGCGGTCAGGAAGGTGTCGACCTCGATGTCTTTGCGAATCTTCTCCACATCGCGACCGGTATGCTTGGCCAGCGTGTTCTCAAGCCATTCACGCATACGCAGCATTTCCTTGGCTTGGATTTCGATTTCCGTCGCCTTGCCGAAGCCCTGATCGATGGCCGGCTGATGGATGAGCACGCGCGCGTTCGGCAGCATCAGACGCTTGCCCTTGGCTCCGGCGGCCAGCAGAATGGCGGCTGCGGAAGCGGCCTGTCCAAGGCATACGGTCTGCACATCCGGCTTGATGTACTGCATGGTGTCGTAGATGGCGGTCATAGCCGTCATGGAACCGCCCGGAGAGTTGATGTACATCATCACATCACGGTTCGGATCCTGGCTTTCGAGCACCAGGAGCTGAGCCATAATGTCATCGGCGGAAGTGTCGTCGACCTGCACGCCCATGAAGATGATGCGGTCTTCGAACAAGCGGGTGTACGGATCCTGCCTTTTGAAACCGTACGGGGTCTTCTCTTCGAACTGCGGCAGAACATAACGGTTCTGCGGCGCGAAAGCGGCTTCGCGGGCTGCTGCAGCCTGGAAACCAACCACTCCGGTCGGTCCTGCGAGACGCTCTGCGCGGGCTACGAATCGGGATTCTTCGCTTGCCATGTTCACTCTCCCTTGGTGGCGTTCATCGTGTCGTGCGTGGAAACGAGCTTATCCACAAAACCGTATTCCAGCGCTTCCTGCGCGGTGAACCAGTGGTCGTACTCGTTGTCGCGGTAGATTTCCTCAACGGTATGGCCGGTCTGTTCGGCAGTCAGCTCGCTCATGGTCTTCTTCATGTCCATGATCAGTTCAGCGTTGATGCGCACGTCGGTGGCGGTGCCGCCGATGCCGCCGGACGGCTGGTGCATCAGCACACGGGCATGCGAGGTCAGGAATCGCTTGCCCTTGGTGCCGGAGCTCAGCAGGAACTGGCCCATGGATGCGCACATGCCCAAGCCGACGGTCGCCACGTCAGGCTCGATAAGCTGCATGGTGTCGTAAATGGCCATGCCTGCGGTGATGGAACCACCCGGGGAATTGATGTACAGCCAAATATCCTTCTTCGGATCTTCAGCTGCCAGCATCAGCATCTGTGCGCAGATGCGATTGGCCATTTCGTCCTTGACTTCCTCGCCCATCCAAATGATGCGGTCTTTCAGCAGACGGTTGAAAATCGGATCGGCGGGTCCGGCCGGCATATCTTCGCCGGCCATGACGGGCAGGGGTGCACTGAGGTTGCTCACCTTGTCTCCTTTTCCTATGTTCTCTATAGTTTCACAGCCTACCGCTTCGAAGCGACGGGTGGTGAAATTGCGCTCACAGTGGAGTCTTCACGCTAGAACAAACCTTACTTGACGATGGTGTTGTATTCGGGAACGCCCATATAGTTGTAGCTCACTTCCACGTTTTTGGCCGATGCCGCGGTCACGTTGGTATACCACAAAGGAATCACCGGCAAATCCTTCAGCAACACACGTTCGCTCTGCCGATACAGGCTCACGGCCTTGTCCAAATCGGTCTCCGCAGCAGCCTGGTCAATCAGCGCATCAAATTCGTCGCTCTTGTAATCACCGTTGTTCAAACCCTTGCCGTCCGCTGCCGATGAGTCGTATGCCTGCACCAGATAGCCTTCCGGATGCGGATAATCGGATTGCATGCCCGATTTGAATGCCGCGTCGATGGTGCGCTCCTGAATGGCGCTGCGCAGTTCCTTGGACGTGGCGAACGGATAGCTTTCCGCATCGATGCCAAGCGCGTTGCGAATGGAATTGGCCGCAGCCTCCACCCACTCCTTATCGGTGCCATCGGCGCTGTATGCGATGCGGAACGTTCCGCTCCATGGCGAAATCGCATCCGCCTTCGCCCACAATTCCTCGGCTTTCGTCTCATCATATGCGAGCACGCCATCCGTGTCGAGATCGGTGTCATATCCCTTGATCACCGGCGCAAGGAAATCGGTGGCGGGCGTTACCGTGCCACCGAAAATCGCATTGGCGATATTCTCACGGTCAATGGCATGCGCGATGGCTTGACGCCGATACTTGCCTTCCTCACCTTGGAAATGCTTGAGATTCTGCGAAATCGTAAATGCTGAGAACGACGGACCGGGCTTGCTGACGGCGGTGATGTTCTTTTCGTTCTGATAGGTTTTCAACGCGGAAGTCGGAATGGCATCAAGCACGTCGAGGTTGTCTGCCAGCAGATCCGAATAGGCTGCGTCAAGACTTTGATACACCTTGAAATCGATGCCTGCGTTCTTGACTTCGCGCGGCCCCTTGTAGGAGTCGTCTTTCTCAAGAATGATTTCTTCGCCGCTTTTGTACGCCTTCAGCTTGTACGGACCGTTGCCAATCGGCTTTTGCCCGTATTCCTTGGGATTCTTGATGACTTCGGATGGCATCGGCAGAAACGCGATATCTCCGATTTTGTACAGGAACGCCGAATTCGACGCTTTGAGCTTGACCTTCAGCGTAGTGTCGTCGACCACGGTAAGGCCTGACAATTGCGCGGTTTTGGAACCACTTGCATCCTGCAGCTCATCATAGCCCTGAATATCTTCGAAAATGGAGGCTCCGACCTGTCCATTGGCAGCATTGGCCGCGAATGACCAGCTTTTCGCGTACGTGTCGGCGGTGATCTTCTCACCATTGGAGAACGCCAGATTCGGTTTAAGTGCGATGGTGTATTCGGAAGCGTCGTCATTCGGCGTGATCGATTCGGCCTCGACCAACGTCTCATTACCTTCCGCATCGAAAGTGACCAGGCCGTCATACAGCTGGCTGACGATTTTCCAACCGGCCATATCGCTGGTGTCACTTGGCAACAAGCCATTCGATGGTTCCGTGATATTGACGCTGACCACCTTATCGGCACTGGTGACTTCCTGCTGGGAATCCTTCGCCTCCACGGATCCACAGCCCGCAAGCAGCGCAACTATGGAAAGCGCCGCCGTAATCGGCTTGAGCAGACCGGTAGTGATGCCGCTATACGGGTGCTGTAGTCTCATTGCTGTCCTCTCAATAACACGGTAGAGACAGCATAGCAAGCCGATATTCCTTGACGGAACGCTTTCCTCACTTTACGCTACAGGCTTTTTCTATAGCCTGCTATTACGTTTCGCACCAATACGGAACGCCGCAATCAAGCAACAGATGGCAATGGCCACGATACCAATCATGGTAGCGAACGTCCAGCTGCCACCGACAGCCGTAGCGTGACGGAACGTGGCACCCCCCTCTTCGCCTGCGCCAGCCTGAGCCACCGACAGAATCGTGGAGAACAGCGCGGTGCCTGCCGCGCCGCCGAACTGCAGGCAGGTGTTGAACACGGCATTGCCGTCCGGCATGAACTGAGGTGCGATGTTACGCAACGCATTGGTCATGATATTGGAAAAACCAAGCGAATAACCAAATCCGAAAATGAAGTAGAAACCGGCAAGCGTGACGGGTGTCAGTCGCATGGAAAATACCAGCAGCAGAATCGGCCCACAAATCGCGGCGAAAAACGCGCCGAGAATCGGACGCACCGGTCCGAAACGGTCGTACAGCATACCTCCCACCGGTGCGAAAAACGCGCCGATCAGCGCACCCGGCAGCACCAACGCGCCGGACAGGAACGCGCTGGTTCCCAACGAAAGCTGCGCCACATTGGTGATCACATAACCGAAACCGATGCCGACGATCGGCAGCAGCATGTAGGCGATCAAATGTAACAACACCATCGGGTCACGCAGCCAGCCCAAACGGATCAGCGGCGAGAACGAACGCTTCGACGACCAGCCGAAAAACAGCAATGCCCCCAATCCAACGATCAGACTCACCACGGCGAACACTGCCGACACCGTGGCGCTGCCGCCGGAAACCGCGGCGCTGACGGCCACTCCAGCTTGGTTTAGGAACATCACCAATCCGCACAATGCAAGCACAATCGACACGAACTGCAACGAATTGAGACGCGCCTCTTCCGTCGGGCGATGCTGTTCGACGCATTTTAAACCGACCGGCAACGAGACCAGCAGAATGATCGGAATGACAATCACGAAAATCGCACGCCATGGCAGAATGCTCGACACCGCGCCACCAACGGTCGGACCAATTGCCGGAGCGACGGTGATGACCAGCGAACCGACGCCCATCAAACGACCGACTTTGCTCTTTGGCGACTGTTCAAGAATGATGTTGATCATCAACGGCGTGGCCACACCGGAACCCATGCCTTGAATCACACGGGCAATGAGAATGACCGGGAACGCATGACCGACAATCATAATGAGCGAGCCGAGCACGGCAAGCGCCACCGCGGCAAGGAACAACGTGCGGTGCTTGAACCGACGGTTAAGATACGACGACAACGGCATGGTGGCCGCGACCACCAGCAGGTAGATGGTGGTGATCCACTGCACGGTTGCGGTGTCGACGTTGAATTCCCGCATGAGTTGCGGGAAAAGCACCGTCATCACGGTTTCGGTGAGAATGCCGATGAAGGCGAGGGAGCCGACCGCCACAATCGCTCCGATGAGTTTGCCGGGGATGCGTTCGTCTGAAATCGCCGCTTCCTGAGTTCCGGCGTTTGTCGTAATCGCCTGCGATTCAGTGGCTGCAGTTGTTGTAGTAATGTTCCGTTCTTCCATAATTCCTTATCCGCGCACTTTTTCCTACGGCCCTGTGCGATGCCGTCTATGATTCATTCGTATGAAAACCACTGTGTAGTGTAATGGAAGCCCTGACCTAGATGGGAACGGCATGCGTAAGGCTGGACGTACCATTTCGGCACGTCCAGCCTTACGCAAAGGGAATCAGAAACAAATGGTATGAACTGGAGCCGTTCCTCCTATTCTTTCTTGTTGAAGGCGGTGACCGCACGCTGCAGCACCACGAAGATCAGGATCATCAGGCCGACCACGATGGTGGTCCATTCGGCCGGCACGCCGAAGTCGGAGGTCAGCGGGTCGATGGTGGAACGGACCAGAGCGCCGATGACGGAACCGAGCACGTAGCCGAAGCCGCCGGTGACGATGGTGCCGCCGATGACCACGGAGGCCACAGCATCAAGTTCCCAGCCGACACCGACCGTGTTGATGGAAGAGCGGATGTTGGCCGTGTACACGATGGAGGCGATGGAGGCCAGTGTGGCGGAGGTCAGGTAGATGACGTACTGCGTGCGCTTGACCGGCAAGCCCATGAGTTCCGCGGAGGAGCGCGAGCCGCCGATGGCGTAGATGGTGCGTCCGGTGCGTGTATGGTGCAGCAGGATGTACCCGAAGATAACCACGAGCGCCGCAATGATCACACCGACATTGATGTACAGATCTTGGGAGATCTTCGGATTGTCGATGATGGTGATCTTCTGCGAAATGAAATCGAAGTTGTTATTTTCGGGGAAGGTCTGCGCCTTGGTCGAAATGATGGATGCGATGCCTCGCGCCAGGAACATCGAAGCCAGCGACGCGATGAACGGCTGCATGTTGAATTCTTCGATCAGGGTGCCGGTCAATAGGCCGAACGCCACGCCGATGAGAATCATGACGACCATGGCGAGCGGAGCCGCGACGCCTGCGTTGGTGAGTTTCACACCGACGACCGCGGTGATGGCGACGATGGCGCCAACCGACAGATCGATGCCGCCGGTCAATACCGGAAGCGTCATAGCCACGGCCAGAATAATCAGGTAGGCATGGTCGATGAACAGGGACGACACGAATCCAAGACGCAGGTAGGTGCCGAACAGCGCCTGACCCATGATGATCATCAGAATGAAGATCACCACTGCTGCGATGGTTGGAATCATCTGAGCGTCAAGACGACGCCGAGTCGGTTTCACGGTCTTCTTGACCTGAGTAGCTGTTGCAGAAGTCATGCTGCCACCGCCTTAGTTTGCGTCTTCAGCGCGCACTTACGTTTTATTTCCGCGCCAAGGTTATGAATCTTCGGAGCCTGCATCACGCAGATCACGATCACCACGACGGCGAAGAATGCCGGTGTTGCGGCGGAATCGATACCGAGGGTGATGATGGTCTTGCGGATCATGGCGATGATCACCGCGCCAAGCGCGCTGCCAGCCAGGGAGAACTTGCCGCCAAGCAGCGAGGTTCCGCCGATAACGACTGCGAGGATGGCATACATTTCAAGATCCTGCCCGGTCTTGACCACGTCGACGCGCATCACGGATGCGGTGGCGAACAGGCCTGCCACGGCTGCCAGAAGACCGGAAATCGCGTATACGAGGAAGAGGATCTTCTTCGGCTTGATGCCGGTCATGCGGGAGGCTTCCGGATTGATGCCGACGGATTCGACCATCATGCCCATGGCCGTTTTGCGGCACAGCAGGCCAATCAGCGCGACAATGACCAATGCGATGACGAAATTGGCGGGAATGCCCAGAATGAAGCCGTTGGCCATCCATTTCAGCGGCGCGCCGCCTGCAACGGAGCTGGCATCAGTGTTCTGGCCGGAAGTGATGACCTTGGCCAATCCTCGACCTGCGAGCATCATGATCAGCGTGGTGATGAACGGCTGCAGTCCCAGAATGGAAACCAATGCGCCGTTGATGCAGCCGACACCGAGGCCGATGAGCAGTGCGAGGAAAATCGCCAGCCACACGTTAACGCCGGAAGTCAGCATCTGCATGGCCGCCGCACCGGCAACCGCCATAACGGAACCTACGGAAAGGTCGATGCCTGCAGTGGAGATCACCAATGTCATGCCGGTGGCGATCATGAGATAACGCGCCGATTCCTGCAGCATGGTGATCAGCGGTCCCGAAAGACCTCCGGTGTTCTTATTCCAGCTCAACGAGAGGAATTGGTGATCGGAGATGGTGCAGATGACGATCAGCACAATCAGTGCGACCACAGACCATGTGAGGTTTGACGACAGCAGCTTCTTGACGAGGGAATCGCCGTCCTGCTTTGTTTTCTTGTCGCTCATCATGCCTCCTTTCCTGTATTGACGTTCGTGTTCGCGATGGTTTGGACGATGGTTTCCTGGGAAACCGTGTTGTCATTGACGAGTTCGGCGATCTTGTGGCGATCCTTCAGCACTTCGATGTCGTCAGAAAGCCTGACCACCTCTTCCATTTCGGACGAGATGAACACCACACCCATGCCCTGAGCGGCAAGATCAAGCACCACCTGCTGGATTTCCGCCTTGGCGCCGATATCGATGCCTCGCGTCGGCTCGTCCAGAATGAGCAGGTCGGGATGCGTGGCCAGCCAACGTGCGATCAGCACCTTCTGCTGGTTGCCGCCGGACAGGTTCTTGATGAGCTTGTTCGGATCGTTCGGACGAACGTTCAGCTCCTTCATGTACTTGTCGACGATCTCGTCGGCTTCCTTCTTCGGAATCGGCTTGAACATGCCTCTCGTCGCCTGCAAGGCGATCAGAATGTTCTCGCGGACCGTCAGATCGCCAATAATGCCTTCGTCTCGACGGTTCTCCGTGGAGTATGCGATCTTGTTGCGCAATGCCGTGTACGGATCGGAGATACTGGTCTTCTTGCCTTTGAGCTCGTACGTACCGGAATCCGGCTTGTCCGCACCGTACAGCAGTCGGCCGAGTTCGGTTCGTCCGGATCCCAACAGGCCTGCGAAGCCGACAACCTGGCCTGGGTAGATATCTAGGTCCGTAGGATTGATGGTGCCTTTCAGACCAAGCTGCTTGACGGAGACGATGGGCTGTTCACCTTCAGTCACGTCACGATGCGCCTTCTTGGCGCCGATCTGGCTCAGCTCGTCCGCGCTCTTGCCGATCATCATGCCGATGAGCTCGTCACGCGGAGTGTCCTTGGTCATGACTTCTTTGATGAACTTACCGTTGCGGAGCACGGTCAGGCGATCGGTGATCTCGTAAATCTGGTCAAGGAAGTGGGACACGAACAGGATCGCCACACCCGAATCACGAATCTTGCGCATGATCTTGAACAGATCCTGCACTTCGTTGGCGTCAAGCGATGACGTCGGTTCGTCAAGAATCAGCACCTTGGCATCGATCACCATGGCTCGGGCGATGGCGACCAGCTGCTGCATGGCGATGGAAATGGAGCTCAACGGTGCTCTCGGATCAAGATGATCCAGACCCATCTGGGCGAGGAATTTCTTCGATTCCTCATAGGTTTTCTTCCAGTTGATGCCCAGCGTCCCTCGCACCTCATGACCAAGCATGACGTTTTCGCCGATGCTGAGATTGGTGCACAGGTTAACTTCCTGATACACGGTGGCGATGCCCGCGTTCTGCGCATCACCGGTACCGGTGAAGGTTTGCGGCTTGCCTTCCACTTCAATGGACCCCGCGTTGATCCTGTACACGCCGGTAAGCGCTTTGATCATCGTCGATTTTCCAGCGCCGTTCTCGCCCATGAGAGCGTGGACTTCACCTGGATACAGACGCAGGTCGACGCCGTCCAGGGCCTTGACGCCCGGGAACTCGATCGTGATACCTTTCATCACGACGATTGGTTGCTTATCTACCATGTCTTCGCCTTACGAAAATTGTTATCGTTTTGTGATATTTGCCCAAGATGGAACGAACGGTGCATCGCGCTATGCGGTGCACCGTTCTTGGGCTATGTGAAAAGGAGAGATGCTATTCGGAAAGTTATCTGATCGGATCAGTACGCACGGGTACCGGCATCCAGGGCTTCCTTGGCGCTGTCTGCATCGAAGGTCTTGGATTCGATCTCGATATCGGATTCAACAGACTTGCCATCCAGATAATCCTTGACGGCGTTGGCGGTTTCCTTACCGAAGATCGGGTTGTACTCGATGACGTAGGAAAGATCGCCGTCGACCAGAGACTGCAGAGCGGCCTTGGTGCCATCGATGGTGATGATCTTGACCTTGCCCTTCAGACCAGCGGCATCAACGGCCTGTGCCGCGCCGAGACCCATCTCATCGTTCTGGGCGAAGATGAACTGCGGATTGTCGGACTTGTACTTGTCGAGCAGACCTGCTGTCACGGTCTTTGCCTCATCGGTGGACCAGTTGGCGGACTGGGACTCAAGCACCTTGATATTGCTTGCTGCCTTGTTATCCCAACCGGTGCCACGATCGGTCACCACGGACAGGCCTGCCGGTCCTTCCAGAATGAAGCCGTTGGCGCCATCTGGGAAGCTCTTGTTGACGAATTCAGCGGCCTGCTCGCCGGCCCAGACATTGGACGGGCCGATGTGCGAGACGACTGCCTTCTTTGCCGCATCGCTCTTGATATCGATGTTGCGGTCGACGGTGAAGACCGGGATTTCAGCTTCCGCCGCGTTCTCCAAGCAGTCATCCCAACCGGAATCGTTGGTTGCGGATAGCACGATCGCGTCGACTTCGTCGTTGACGAACTTGTTGAATGCCTGAATCTGCTTCTGCTGATCGTTGTTCTGCGTCGGGGAGTACACCAGATCGAATCCGGCATCCTCGAATGCCTTCTTCAGATCGTTCTCGTTGGCCGTACGGAAGCCGCCTTCCGGACCGACTGCCACGAAACCGATGGTCTTCTTATCGCTCTTGCTGGAGCTGGAATCGCCATTGGAGCTGCCGCCACCGCAGGCCGCCATGCTGGCCATAGCTGCCGCCGAAGCACAAATCGCAATAGCTTTCTTCCAATTCTTCATGAAAACTCCTCCTCGAGTATTTCTATTGATGGGCTTCCTTGCCATCAGTGTTTTCAGTATCGTTCGAACAATCCAAGGTCTCAATCCATAGCAATAACGTTTCGATAACAAGTCAATAACGAAACGATAACAATGGCGGAATTACAACTTTTTCACTATTGCACAGATAACGACGTAACTTGGGAATCAGCAATCGTCCATGCACCATCCAACGATCCGTCGACCGTTCTCGCCACTCCGAGATGGTCGAGTACGACAAGCCTGCGATATGTGCCGACTTCTCCTGTGGCCATATCGACCGCACCATTGTCGGGTAGCGCCTGACTCGTTTCAGGACCAGGCACCATCTGACGTCGTCCGATCTGCGCACGCCCCCGCTCGTATTGCGTGGCATAGAGAAAAGTGACGTCGTTATAGAACGTCATCATCGACACATTGGACTGTGTGGAAACCAAAGCGAACGCTTGGGACAGCCCAGCCACGGAGCCATCATGGTCCCGGCATATCCCGATGATGGCCACACCCGACTGCGCTCCCCCATCCGATTCGATGGAGAATGCGATACGGTCCCCCTCAGGGGAAAGCCTCATGGAATGGAGCGTTTGTGCTGATACGAGGCCGGGAACGTCAAGGGTGAGAACCGTGCCGGCATCATCGACCATGATGTGCTTGCCAGATGTGTCGATGCCCCAAATCTCGGAGTCGTTTCCTTTGCAGATGGTTTTCATCATGCGTCCTGAAAACATCAATGCATGGGTGGAACCGTCCTCTGCGAGCCTTTTCACATATCCGTCACGACCAAGCACGGCTCCGCCCTGTGCTGAGAAAACGAAGCTTCGCACGTCCGAAAGATCCGTTTGCGCCACACGAATGGCGCTGTAGGATTTCAACGACACGATATTGCCGACGCTCAACGTATACATGGGATTCAGCGGAGTCTGCGCATCAAGAGACGACGAATCATCGGCATGCGAATAGTCATGGTTTCCAGACATCACCTTGATTTCCGTCTCGGCGCTGCCGTCCCCCAACGATAGGCGAATCTGCCTGACCAAAATGCCACGTTCGGCATCCGTCATTCGTTCCATCGCCGATGAGAGACTCATTTCCATCACCGAATCGCGCATCTGCACACCGTCGGGCTGCAACACGATCCGCTTGGTATTGGTGTCGCTTACCGCGCCTTCCAGCCATGCCGCATTTCCGGCAAGCAGTTCCTGCACGGCGCGCGTCCGCCAATCCCTCCAGCAAAGCCAACGAACATCGGGGATCAGTTCTTTTTCGGAAGAGCCCAACTGATATAGCGAAACCTGACGGTACACCTGCTCGAAATCGTAGGAGCTGATCATCACGCCTGTCGGCAGTTTGCTGATCCGCCATTGGCCACGCACTTTGGAGAGGGAGAAATCGTAGGTTTTTGCCCCTCCGCTCGCCACCGCCGTATACACGCCATGCGCATCCAGTTCCCCTTGTATCTGGAGGCTGACGCTCACCACGGTTTTCTGCCCGCCTTGCCCTGACTCCACCGTGCTGGCCTTACGCACGAATTTCGGCACGTCGGCATATACCGTAGTCCGGTTATCGGCATTCCACCTTGATGCGGCGCCATCGGTAAGGAACTGCTTGCCCGTGGCGAACCCGTCACTCTGCACTCCCGCAGGCATGACGTCGAAAAATCCTTTGACGATGGCTTCCGGCTGCGCGTCATCGGCCGGCCCGTCGGGAGACGTGAACACTCTTCTTGTGCTTTGTTCCTCCGGGGTCATGGTCTGCACCGGACCATCTTCAGGAAGTCCCAATATGCTCGAGCATCCGGCCAGATGCATCATGGAGCATCCCAGCAATACCACTAATGAGACCGCGGCAATCACACGACGAATGTTTTTCGCAGTCATCACAGCCCCTCCACCATGGGTTTATTGGTCAGATAGTCCACGAATCCGTTATCGGCAACGCCAAAGCCTCCGACCACCCGCATATCGTCGCCATCGGTCGCGAATCGAATCGGAGCGTTGTTCATACCGCAATCGACATCGTCCGGATTGCGAGGCAACGTCACCAAAAACCATGTTCCTTCACCCAGCCGCGATCGCACCGCAACATCACCATGATGCAGTTTCGTGTCAGCCAATACGATGGACATGCCCAAACCGGTTCCTCCGGTAGTGCGCGCTCTGGAAGGATCCGCCCTCCAGAACCGGTCGAACATTCTGGAACACTGTTCCGAGGTCATGCCAACGCCGTAATCGCGCACGCTGATTACTACCATTCGCTGATTGGCGGCAAGACGGACCTCAACCGGCTTGCCCTCCGCGAAATCGATGGCATTAGCGAGAAGATTGCGTACGACACGGCTTATACGACGCGTATCGATTCTCACAAGCACTTCCACGTTGGGCATATGCACATCCAGTGGCACATGTTTGGTCTGGGCGATGGCGGAAATCGCTTCAACCGACTGTTCGATGGGCTCGCGTATATCGGCCTCCACCAAATCAAGCGCCGCATACCCGGCGTCGAAACGCGAAATCTCCAACAAATCGGCGAGCATTTCCTGAAATCTGCGGATCTGGCCATCCAGCAATTCCACCGTTCTCTTTGTGGTGGCATCGTATTCGTCTTTGTGCATCGACAGCATGTCGGCGGCCATACGCATGGTCGTCACCGGTGTTCTCAATTCATGGCTGACGTCCGAAACGAAGCTGCGTTGCATATCCCCGGCTTTTTCCAGCTCTTCGATCTGATTCTCCAACGATTCGGCCATTTCATTGAACGATTTCTGCAGCACGCCTATCTCATCGGCCCTGTCCACCGCCACGCGGGCGTCGAAAGTTCCCGATGCCATGATTTCCGTAGCCAAGGCGACCCGCCGTACCGGAGTGATAACCGAACGCATGACCAGAAAAATGATCATCCCGATCAACACGCTCAACGCCACGCACACCATCAGCATGTTGATCTGGATCTGACTCAGCGCCTGCTGCTGCGATTGGTAGGAGTACAGTGCGAACACTTCCAATGAGCCCATGTTATTCGACGAAATCACCGATCCCAAAACCGCGCCGGGCGTACCTCCGGAAGTTCTCGGAATACGTACCGGCTGATAGTAGATCAATCCGGACGTATCAGCACGCATGCGGTTGCGCATAGATGACGACACCAGATTTGAATATTCCGGCTCCGTCGATACCGGCACGAATCCACGCTCCGCAGAATCCGCTGCATCACGTTCCATCAGGTACACGCCGACCAGATTGCTCGAACCATTGCTTTGCAATTCGGACGCCAGATTGCTCACTAACTGCTGGTATTGGTCCGTTCCAGTTAGATTCGAGGCATTCAGATGCTTCTGGACGCGCACAATCTGCGATGAGAAATCGCTGCGCGAGTCATCCGTCGCCTGCTCCAGCACGGATCCCCTGATGACGTACATGGAAAACAAAGACAGCAACGCGGCCGTCAGCAACACCACCAGCATCGACACGGCCACCGTTCTCGCCTGCAATGATCGGCGCACCTGCTGTCTGTCACGATGCCAGATACACCACACTCGATGGGTTCTCATCAGCATGGTTCGCTTATACCGTCGGGGCTACGAACTTGTATCCGATCCCGCGCACGGTCTGCACGATCCGCGGATTCTCCGGATCGGTCTCCACCTTCATGCGCAGCCGTTGCACATGCACGTTGACCAATCTGGTATCTCCGCCACTTTCGTATCCCCAAACACGTTTCAGCAAGTTCGCACGGCTCAGGGCTTCACCCGCGTGAGCCGCCAGCACGTACAGCAATTCAAACTCCGTCGGCGTCAGCTGCAGATCCACACCATCTTTGGTGGCGGTATGCTCAGCCCTATCCATTACGAGCGTGCCGCATTGCAATCGTTCAGTCAGGTCGCCCTCATCCTTGCCTGCAGGCGCGTTTACCTTGGGCATGCGCAGCCGAGCCCTGATTCTGGCCATAAGCTCCACCACCTCGAACGGTTTGGACACATAATCATCCGCCCCCGCTTCCAGGCCTTTCACCACATCGGTGGTGTCGGATTTGGCGGTAAGCATGATGATCGGCGTATTCGAGTTCTGCCGTATGCGTTGCGCCACCTGGACGCCATCCAAACCGGGGAGCATCACATCAAGCAACATCAAATCCGGCTGCAATGTCGGGAACATTTCCACCGCACGCCACCCATCCAAGCAGGTCACGGTTTTAAATCCTTCGCTCTCCAATACGATGGATAGCATCTCGCCCAAAGCCTGATCGTCGTCGACGATCATGATCAATCGTTGATTAGACTCATCCTGCATATTTCACATTGCTTCGTCATTCCCTTCAACACTGCGTCCAAGTTTGCCCAGACTCGCCCTCCACGTTGAGCACGAACGTATGTTAACGTTCACTAGGTCAGCATTGTACACGGATATGGGTGAACTCGTCAGCGGCGGGAAGAAACGATCAGCCCCTATCACCGTTCTTCTCATGCAGGATTTTGCGAATTTTCTCCAGTCTCGGTTTGATCTCATGCTCGTAGCCGCGATCGTTCGGATGGTAGTATTCCCGCCCTGCCAGCTCGTCCGGCATGTATTGCTGCGGAGCCACGGCTCCCGGCCAATCATGAGCGTACCGATACCCCTCATGATTGCCCCAACTTTTCATCAGGGCGGTCGGCGCATTCCTTAGGTGCAAGGGTACCTGACCGATCAATCCCGCGTCCACATCGGCGAGCGCGCTGTTGATGGCGTTGTAGCTGGCGTTCGACTTCGGAGCGGTGGCAACGGCGAGCGCGGCTTCCGCGAGAATGATGCGCGCCTCGGGCATGCCGATCATGGACACGGCTTGTGCCGCCGCGACGGTGACCTGCAGTATCTGCGGTACGCTCCGGGTGCCTTGCGGTTGGGGCGGCCCCGCCATACCGACTTCCTCGGAAGCTGCGATCATAATGCGCCGTGCGATGAATCGCGGATCCTCGCCGGCGCGCAACATCCGTGCCAAGTAGTGCATGGTGGCGTCCGGGTCGGATCCACGCATGGATTTGATGAATGCGGAAATCACATCGTAATGGTCGTCGCCGTCTTTGTCATAGCGCACGGTGGCCACGTCCATGACCTGCGATACCACGTCGGGAGTGATGATTGGCCGTTTCGTACCTTTTTTGCGCGCTTGGTCTCCGGTAAGCGCCCCCGCGGCGGCTTCAAGGATCGTCAGTGTTTTTCGCGCGTCGCCTCCGGCCATACGCACGATTTCGTCAACGGCTTCGTCGTTGATTTTGACTTCGTTTTTAAGCCCACGCTCGCTTTCGATGGCCCTCTTGATGAGCGTTTTCAGGTCGTCGGGTTCCAGCGATTCGAGTTTGACGACCACGGATCGGCTTAACAACGGTTTGATGATGGAAAAGCTTGGATTTTCCGTGGTGGCCGCAATGAAAGTGACGTCACGGTTTTCCACGCTTGGCAGCAATGCATCCTGCTGCGATTTGGAGAATCGGTGCACTTCGTCGATGAACAGTACCGTTTCCTTGCCCTCCGCGACAAGACGATCATGGGCGCGTCTGAGTACATCCCGCACGTCCTTGACGCCGGAGGTGACTGCGGAAAGCTCTTCGAAGACTCGACCGGACTGTTTGGCCACAATATAGGCGAGCGTGGTTTTGCCGACTCCGGGAGGTCCAAACAGAATAATGGAACTCGGCGCGGTCAGCGAGCCTTTGGACGCCGGATTGGCGAGTCTGCGCAGAGGAGAGCCCTGTCCTAGCACCCGCGATTGGCCCACCACTTCGTCCACGCTCGACGGACGCATGCGCACGGCCAGCGGGCGTGTCATATCTTCGGGAGCGTCCATCGCACCAAACAAATCCTCAGTCATAATTTCTACTGTACCGCAACATACGCAATAATTCGAACACACGTTCGACATTTGAGTTCATGCCAGCCGCTAGACTGGCAATCATGGCTGACGATACGAATTACGGTTCTTTGGGCGCCTTGGCGCCGAATTGGAGCGATGGCGAGCGCAACATCGACACGGACGAGATCTACGAACGCTTTTTCGAGTGGGTGGCGGACGTCAAAGGTGTTGAGCCGTGGCCCCATCAGGAAGAGGCCATCATGGACCTGCTCGCGGGCGATCATGTCATTTTGAACACGCCCACCGGCTCCGGCAAATCACTGGTGGCGTTGGGTATGCATTTCGCTGCGTTGTGCACGGGCCGTCGCTCGTATTACACGGCTCCGATCAAGGCGTTGGTGTCTGAGAAATTCTTTGATTTGGTGGAGGTGTTCGGTCGTGAGAACGTCGGCATGATCACCGGAGACACGCACATCAACGCCGATGCGCCGATCATCTGCTGCACTGCGGAGATTCTTGCGAACCAGGCATTGCGTGAGGGCCGTCATGCCGATGTCGGCTGTGTGGCGATGGACGAATTCCATTATTATGGCGATTCGGAGCGTGGTTGGGCTTGGCAGGTTCCGCTGCTGACATTGCCGAACACGCAGTTTTTGCTGATGAGCGCCACATTGGGCAACGTCGATGCAATCGCCGACAAGTTGGAGGACATGACGGACACGGACGTCGACATCATCGCCGATGCGCCGCGTCCGGTACCGTTGACGTACGAGTACACGCTTGACCCGTTGGAGAAAACCGTCGAACTGGCGTTCGGCAGAGGGGAAACGCCGATCTATGTGGTGCATTTCTCCCAAGACGCCGCATTGGAGACGGCGAACGCCCTGGCGAGCACGGGAGTGTCCAGCAAGGAGCAACGTGCGGCCATTGCGGAGGCGATCAAGGGCACGAAGTTCACCACGGCGTTCGGTAAGATTCTGCAGCGTCTGCTGCGTACCGGCGTGGGTATTCACCATGCAGGCATGCTTCCCCGCTATCGCCGTCTGGTCGAGCAACTCGCCCAGCAGGGTCTTCTTCCGGTGATCTGCGGCACTGACACGTTGGGTGTCGGCATCAACGTGCCCATTCATTCCGTGGTGTTGACCGCATTGACCAAGTTCGATGGCACGAAGATGCGCAAGCTGCGTGCCCGCGAATTCCATCAGATCGCGGGGCGTGCGGGACGTATGGGCTTCGACACGGAGGGCTTGGTCATCGCCGAGGGTCCGGAATTCGAAATCGAGAACGCCAAGGCCCTCGCCAAAGCGGGCAACGACCCGAAGAAGCTCAAGAAAGTCAAGCGCAAGAAGGCGCCTGAGGGCTTCGTCACGTGGAATGAGAACACGTTCGATAAGCTGATCGACGCGGACCCTGAAACTTTGGTGCCGCATATGAAGGTCACGCATTCCATGGTGTTGAACGAAGTGGCGCAGGGCGGCGACGCACGCTACCGCATCGATCGCCTGATCGACGATTCTGCGCAGACTCCGGAACAGAAGGAGCGTCTTCATGATCGTGCCGACGAGATCTTCCAGACCTTGTTCGACACGAATGTGATCGAAACGGAAGACCGCGATGATGGTGGCAAGGACTATTTCATGACCGTCGACATGCCGGATGATTTCGCGCTTGACCAGCCGTTGAGCCCGTTCCTGCTGGCTGCGTTGGAACTGCTTGATCCGGAATCGGAAAGTTACGCGCTTGACGTGATTTCCATGGTGGAAGCCACGTTGGAGGATCCGAAGCAGGTGTTGCGCGCGCAGGAACGTCAAGCCCGCGACGCGGCGATGATCCGCATGAAGGAAGACGGTCTTGACTATGACGAACGTATGGACCGCTTGCAGGAGATCACGTATCCGAAACCATTGGAAGACATGCTTCAGGCTGCGTTCGACGAATACCGTCACGATGTGCCTTGGGCCAATGATTATTGGTTGAGCCCGAAATCGGTGATCCGGGACATGGTCGAAACGGCCTCCGATTTCACCGGTTACATCGCGCGCTACAATATCGCCCGCTCCGAAGGCACGCTGCTGCGCTATCTGTCTGACGCATATCGCGCGTTGGCGCGTACCGTTCCTTTGGAGAAGCGCAACGAACAGTTACGGGACATCATCTCCTGGCTGCGCGTTGTGGTTCGTTCCATCGACTCCTCGCTGGTGGACGAATGGGAGAACGCGGGGCCGGCACCGAAGCTTCCGAAGGCTCGCCGCTAC
>OGRP01001125.1_pt1 | contig 19501 bp, 6 predicted proteins | sample 1553531 | NCBI WGS metagenome assembly OGRP01 (sample SAMEA2580045, study PRJEB22360) | human gut metagenome | biome: human gut; feature: human-associated habitat; material: faeces | place: Denmark | collected 2008/2010 | reverse complement strand
CTCTGAGTATCTAAAGGACTATGCTATCAGAGATATTCTAAAGATAATCTTTCAAGATGAATTTGATTTCAGTTCATCTGTGATAACGGAGAAAGGCAATCCGTTGGATATTGGACAGTTATATCGTAATTACGCTGCCGAACACGAACAGCTTTCTCTCCGAGAAATCAAGGAGTTCCAAGAAACCATCGGTCTCCCCATATATTGGGACGACATTTTCAAGGAAATGGTTCGTATTTCCGCTACGGAACTTGTCCGCAGGGATAAGGTACAGTTTGATGTTGATGCCGTAGACGATGCTTTGGAGAAGATGTATCCAAATGAGTACACAGCATTGAAAGATATAACATTATTTTTGTCATTGCCTGCTGCATCTGTTCGTTGGAACGGATATGTACTTGAAAGCTACCTGAGAGACTACAGTAAGAAATTCAGATTAGTTCAGGTCAGCATATCTAACGATGATTATTATGGCGTTATGCTCAAAAGCACATCTAATTTGGAGAGCTATAACGATGTTGCCGCAGATATGCTTGCCAAAAATGAAAGCTGGACTGATGAAAAGTCAGCTTTGCGATGCCTTGTTGATGCAAAGTTTCAGCAGAGGGCAAAAAACAGTAATATCTCTGCGATTGTCAAGGCGGCAAGACAAAAGCGAGCAAATATATAAGCGAAGGAAGAATTGACCAATGTACGAATATATATGGGACGATCAGACAGGAGGAATACTACTGACCACAAATCAGTCGAAATTCAGCAAAGAACCTCGACCTGTCTACTCCCGTGAGCTTGACATTCTCGGTTTCGATCAGCATTGGAATTATCCACATGATGATTCTGCACCGATTATGTGGGCGGAAGCAAACAACTATTATTACCGTGGAAAACTTGTCGCTAAAACAAAGGGCGGCTCTATATATACTAAACCTGAAATCGTAATACTTGATACTCCCGAACCTTCTGGTGATATGCTCCAGTTTGTTGACATAAAGGCGATGTGCGACAAGAACAGGAATATACTTGAAACACTCGTTCAGGAAACTATTCAAAAGATTTACAATACATATATGGAGTATCGGAATAAGATAGATGTATATTACGTTGCATTTAGCGGAGGAAAAGATAGCGTAGTAGCGCTTGATCTTGTGCAAAGAGCATTACCACATGATTCCTTTCTTGTTCTTTTTGGCGATACTCAAATGGAATTTGAAGATACATACGCTTTGGTCGAAAAACAAAAAGAGTTATGTGCAGCAGAAAATATAAACTTCATAGTTTCTAAATCAGAGCAACCGCCTGAAATTACATGGCGTGAATTTGGTTCACCATCTCAAACTATGCGATGGTGCTGCAGTGTACACAAGACAGCTCCTCAAATATTAGCATTAAGAGAGCTTACAAACAATCCTTCTTTTAGAGGAATGGCTTTCACCGGAATAAGAGCAGATGAAAGCTCGTCAAGAAGCCAATATGATGATGTGACATACGGTGGAAAGCATAAAGGACAGTATAGCTGTCACGCCATACTTAATTGGAGTTCAGCCGAGGTTTTTTTATACATCTATGATAATGACTTGCTATTAAATGAGACATATAAAAAAGGAAATAGTCGTGCCGGCTGCCTTGTATGTCCTATGGCAGCTTACAAAAATTTCTTTTTCAAGGAACAATCGTATGGTGGAGATCCTAAATCACGGTTATCCACCACTATGTATACAGACATTATTTTAGAAACAACATCTAAAGTGTTTGCAACAGAAAAAGACAAGATAGAGTTCATGGAAACTGGTGGCTGGAAAGCGAGAAGAAGTGGACGAGAACTCAATATTTCTGAGGATTTTTGCAATGAGTCACTTGAAAAAGGAATCCTGACCATCACCCTTCTCCGAGAAAGGACTGACTGGCGTGAATGGATAAAAACGATCGGAGATGTAATAAGTATCTCTGATTCTGCGATAGAGATCGTTTATGAGAAAAAAAGCTACACTATCAGTCGCAGAATCAAGGGCAAACAACAGGTTTTCACCGTGGATTTGAGTGATAACTCAAAAACGGATATATTCTTTGGCTCGGCATTGAAGACCGTATTCAGAAAATCAGCATACTGCATCGGATGTCATGTATGCGAAGCAAACTGTCCTAACGGGTTCATAAAAATGCACGAGGGCAAGGTTACAATTGACGATAAGTGCGTAAAATGCAAAAAATGCCATGACATTTTTCATGGTTGTTTAGTTGCAAATTCACTTAGATTACCGAAAGGAGATAAGAAAATGGGTAGCGTAGACCGTTATGGTAATATCGGCATTGAGTATGAGTGGGTAGTTGATTATTTTACCAAGAAGGACGGATTTTGGGAAGATAATGAACTTGGAACGAATAAAATCAAGAATATGAAAAGTTTTTTGTCGGATGCTGGAATTACTCTTCCGAAGAAAAATACGATAACTCCTTTTGGCGAAAAGATAGCTACCATCGGAATTGAGACAGAAGCTGCATGGGGTATCATTATCAGCAATCTTGCTTATACAGCAGAGCTTAATTGGTGGGTTATGAATACTTCTTGTGGAATGACCTACACTCCTGTTCAGCTTCAGAGTATGCTGTCAGATAAAGTAGCTTCTGAAAACTCTCAGAAACACATTGTCTCTGCTTTTAAGAATATTTTCGCTTCCAATGAGATTCTCGGCAAGGCTTTAGGATTAGGAGTATGCCTCCTTAAAGAAAAAAGCTCTAATAGAGTTCTCATTGAGATTCAGCGTACAACTTGGCAGCACCCGATTCCCGAAGTTATCCTCTACTCTCTTTTCAAGTTTGCCGAAGCGTGTGACGGATATTATCAGTTCTCTCTCTCAACGCTTATGGACGATTCGCTTGAAAGAGACGGTATAAGCCCTTCCCGTATGTTCGGACTTGACAGAGACACGATGATCGGGCTTCTTAACAACCTTAGCACACACTATCCTGAGTTTATCCGTGCTTCGTTCACACTTGACCTTGAAACGATCACGCTTTCAGAGGATAAGTCTGCTGAGGATGTGCTTAATCTGTTTTAATACAAAGGGGTATTAACATGGCTGAGAAAAAGTTATACAAAGAATACTTTCAAATAGATCCTAAATACTTTCCACAGGTAACCGAAGCACTCATTAAAGAGGGCAAGGTTAATTGGAAGAACTATTTTGCAAACGATTCGTTTATCGCTGTTTTGAAACAGGCTTGCGATATGGTAAACGGATTGAGTCCTCTCTCAATGTTCACATGGGGACCGTATGGTTCTGGTAAGTCACATCTGCTGCTTACCCTTATCTCTATGCTAAAAGCAAAAGACGAGGAAATCACTGATTACTTTACAGATCAGAACCTTTCCAATGACCTCCTCAATAAGTTCATCGCTATGAAGAACAGTGGAAAGATCATCACTATCCATAGAATTGGTTCATCTGATATTACAACTGAAACTGACCTTGTTCTTGCAGTTCAGCAGAGCGTAATGGCAGCTCTGGATGAAAACGGTATTGATAATCAGGGTTCAGCTTCTATGAAGGACTCCTTCCTTGAGTATATAAGCAAACCCATCAACAGAACATATTTTGACAGTCTTATCAAAGAGGACGATTATGCCTGGGAATTTTCTGAGATGTCCGTTGATGACGTCGAGAGGATCATTACTGGTGATAATGCTAAGCAGTCCGAGGAAATACTCCGCAAGGTAATGACTGTGATGAAGAATATTGGTCAGTATGGTATCCTGAAACACCAATGCTATGTCCGATTGGATCAAGGATATTATTGAAAAGAACAATATCAAAGCTATTATTTTTGCGTGGGACGAGTTTTCTGAATTTTTGCAAAATCACCCTATGGGACTTACTGGTTTCCAAACTCTGCTTGAAATCAGCAATTCACACCCGTTCTACTTCATTATTGTAACACACGAAGCGGAAAAGGTATTTGCTGACTCTAAGGCAGCAAAGAAATTCCTTGACAGATTCCAGAAGCCAGTTGAAATTTCTCTGCCTGAGAATACAGCTTTCAAACTTTTGCATCAGGCAATGAAGATCACAAGCGATCCTGTTCCTGCTGAGGAATGGAATACAAAAATTCTGCCCGCTGTTAATGGCAGATTGTCTGAGGTCAGAAAGCGTATACTGAGTTTTGAAAGAGCTTCGTCAAGTAAGAAGTCAACTTTCACGGACGTTGATCTTCAGGGCGTTGCGCCTATTCACCCTTATGCTGCCCTTATACTTCGTCAGATTGCGAGTATGTTTAACTCTAATCAACGCAGTATGTTTGACTTCGTCATCAATGAAAGCAGCGATTCACAGGGTTTTAAGTGGTTTATTAATAATTATAGCCCTTTCGATAGAATGAATATTTTGACCGTTGATATGTTGTGGGACTTTTTCTGTGGGAAACAGGTCAACGGACTTAGTGACGATGTACGTGGAATTTTCCTTAGCTATGACGGTCTGAAATCCGAGAGTCTTCTTCCGGAAGAACAAAAAGTATTAAAGACAATCCTGATTTTACAGGCAGTATCGGTAAAAATATCGAATGATGATTTGCTGTCGCCTAATGCCGAAACACTTGACCTTTCGTTCAGAGGAACGGATTGGAGTGTCGGTAAGGCAAAGGCTATCGCTGAGGGACTCCGTGAAAAAGGGCTTATCTTCGAGAAACCTATGGCGAACGGTAAAAAAGAATATTGCGTTGCAAATGGTAATGTTGGCGACGGTATCAAGAAATACCGTGATCAGGCTATTGCTGAAACAAAGACAACAAGCCTGATTACTATCGCAGGATTAGCCGACTCTGTCGTCATTCCTAAGCCTGTAGAAATGAGATACAAGCCCGAATTCGCATCGGAAAGCGGATTTACGACAGCATTGAATAATCAGCTAAGACATTCCTACACGGAGCGATTCAAGATTATTATCACATTCGCTTTGAATGACATTGAAGCACAACAAGTAAAAAATCATATCCTGAAAGCAGTATCATCGCCAAATAATGATGTTCTCTTTATCGAAACACTTACCCCTATGGGAAAAGATCTCTATGATCAGTACATAGAAGCTCTTGCGTTCAGTAAGTATTACTCTACAAAGGACGGCAATCAGGCAAAGCATTTCCAAGATCAGGCTGACGGTGTGTTACGTCAATGGAAGCAGAATATCACAAATGGAGCGTTCACGTTCTTCACTCCTCAAAATCCTAATGGTGAGAGAAAAGCTAACCTGTCCGATTTACAGGAGGCTCTGAAGCGCTACGATTTTCAGACATACGTTTCCTGCCTTGAGCAGTACAGCCTGAATGCTACGCTGTACAGTGCATTTAATCTTTCTCAGGGTGCTGAACTCGGTATAAAGCAGGAAACCAAGAGTGCATACCATGTTGCAAATAAGAATTTGAGCATCGAAAATGCACTTTCAGGAGCATGGAAAGTTGATGATTACTGGAAGGATAGCACCAAGCAAAGCCTTGTAATCGTTAAGGTTAAGACAAGAATCGAAGAAATCATCGAGGATAGCTTCAAAAACAATAACGGTGAAGTCAGCATTATGACCATTTTAAACGAGATGGAGAAGCAACCGTTTGGATTTATGCCGACTTCTATTACGTCATTTGTACTTGGTTTCTGCCTTAAAGAATATGCTACCTCAAATTATTTCTGGAGCAACCATTCTAATACCGAAACTATGACCGTTGACAAGATGAAAATTATGATTGCCAACGCTCTGAATCAGAAGAATAACCCGTCAAAGAACTACAAAGACGAATTTATCGTTACTATGACCTCAAGCATGAGAAGTTTCCTAAAGGGTTCTTCTGCCATATTCGGTATTCCTGAGTCAATGTGTACTTCTATTGAAGCGACCAGAGATCAGGTTAGGATTAAAATGAAGAACTTACAGTTCCCAATCTGGTGCGTAAAATATCTTATTGATAACGAACAGCTTGCTAATCCGAAATCTACTATCGAAGAAGTGATCGATTGCTACACAGGAATAGCCAATACTGCAAATGGCACTCAGGAATCGGAAAGCAAACTGGCAGAACGTATTGGTGAGGCTTTTGAAGAATCGCCGTCTATAATTGATGACTTCAAAGGCTTGATGAGTGACAACAAGTGCAGAGATGGTATGATTGCATACATAGAACAATATAAAGGCGGAGAACTGAGACAATTAGCTGCTGAAATCAACGATAACGGAGCTTACATTGATGAAGTAAAGAAAAAGTTCAATGCAGGTGACGGTAATTGGGTGTGGAGTACCCAAACAGCAGACGAAAAAATCTCAGATGTAATTCTTGAATACAAAATCATCAAAGAAAGCAACAAGAGCCTTTCCACTTGCACCACATTGCAGGATACTATATCAGAGTGGAACAGACGTACTAACAACATTAAAATGCCTTGTGAGGTTGTGGCAAAGCAGGTTGGCGATTTAGGACTTTTCCTTTGGGAATTAAGTTCTATTAAGAGAAACAACGCAATTGCAGAGCAGAATAAGCAGAAGTTCTATGATCTGCTTATTACTCAAAGAGAAAACTTCGATGCTTTCTATAAGGATCAAGTTCCGTATTTCAAGGCTGATGCTAACTCTTTACTTAGTGATCTGAGTGATTACGAAATTGCTGAGATTTATAACAGTCTACCTGCCGGACAGTTCACAAAAGGTAAAACCGAGTATTATAATTTTGTTCAGAGTAAGATTGATGAGTATATCTTAAGCCAATGGAAGAAGAAAATGCAGGCACTTTGGCTTGAAAAGACTGGTACCAAAGACCCAGTGGAATGGTCTGAAAAGTATAATACCCCCATTCTATGCATGGTTTCAGAGGAACAGCGACCGATTGCTCGTAGAATTTTCGATATTATTAAGAGTTCAAATCCCTCTGAGGATGACGCAAAAGCTGCCATTGAGTTTATGAATAGTGCTGATTTCTACAATAGATTATCAGATGGCAGTGAGAGAGACAGACTCTTTATGGAGCTTATTGTAGGCACAAATTCTGTCCTTTTGACCGATGTCAACGATATAAGAAGTAAACTCAGAGCTAAGCTATTGCAGGAGTCGCCTTACTATTGGTTCGGCAGCAGTGAAGTCCAGAAATATCTGAAGTCTATGGTTGATAAGGAGTACAAGCTCCGAGGAAGCGAAATGGCAAGTCAGATAATTGATCGAATGGATACCGCTCAACTCCGAGAGTATTTGAAACGCAGAATTGATGAAGATGCTGAATTCGGCATACAGATTCTTAAAGGAGAAGATGGTAAATAATGCGTTGTTACGATGCAGAAAGCTGTTTCAACGAGATAATCGCTTACTTTAATTCCGAGGTAAGCGGTTATCCGTTCATAGCTAATATAGATGATGCAACGATATTGCAAGATATTTGTTCTAAAATGCAAGCGGACAGTAATAAAAAGATTATTAGGGTATCAGACTACTGTAATGGGGACAATCTTCCTAATGAAAGTGAATTGCTCACTCATGTCGCTTCTGCTGACAATGGAGTTGTCCTCGGATTATCGTCATATTATATGCTTCGTGGAGAACAGGCGTTAAAGAAATCTGTATCAACACTTCTGCAGATGTCAGTACATGGTCATGTTGTTATAATCATCTACGGTTGTAGCAGCATTCTAAGTAATGCTATTAGTGCTGACGGAGGAAGACCTGACCACCGCACGGTTATATTAGAGAAGCCACAAATCTGTTTACCTAAGATAACATTGACACAATCATCTGAATTAGAGAAGGATTCTTCGGTGATAAAGGGAATTTCCAAACTCTTTTCCATGTTAGAGAATATGTCATATTGTAATGATTCTTCGTCGAAATCCGAGCTTATTGTTCATACTCATTATTCATCTACGCTATTCAAAAACGCAATGATGCCTGTGGATACCATAAATGGTATTTTCGCAATTTTGTGCAGAAATCATCCGGAGATAAAGGCATCATTGGAGCAAAGCTGGGGTACTGACGCACAATGGACGAGCTTATCAAACATATTAAAAGAACACGGTTCATTATCCGCTGCTATTGATACTGTATTAGGAAGTACCGTTAATCTGTCTATGCTGATAGATGATGTCTTTGATGATCTGAAATCGGAAAAGGCATGGTATCTTTGGCTTGCAATGAAGATATTTGGCGTTAAGGAAAACACTTATCTCTCCCTTGCTGTAAAGAAAAGTCAGTCCTTAAATGAGCTTATAGATTTGGTCTATATGATGCTGTTGGATTATAAGCATGATGATTCAAATTTCGTATCCTTGTATAAAGAAAGGAAACGAATCATAGAAAAGCTCCCCGATAATAGCGTATTAACGCAAGAGTACTGCGATCATGTAGGAAAATACGAAAAAAATGCTATCTATTATCTTACAGATTTAAGCTATAAGGAAAAAAGAGCATTTTTATTCTATCTTGGAAAACCAGAGTATTCATACACTGAATCTGAGATTCGTACTGTTACCGAATATGCTTTCCACGATTTATATGTTTACCTGAATGGGTTTAAATTCGATGAGCGAAACACACCTAACCCGTCAAATGATACGGATTTGCTATCAATGCTCACAGACTACTTCCATGACTATAAACTCCAAAAAGTCACAAACAGGATTTATCCTGAGTTCATGGAAGTGGTTGATAATAACGCTGTAATGCGTCCATTTACTAAATTACTTCCAAGAATCAGTATCGTGAATGATATTGATAGAAGTGATGTTCAAATCCATTTCTTTGATGCTTTGGGTGTGGAATACTTAGCATTTATTATTGATAGATGCAAAACATATGGATTGCAGTTTGTCATTCATGTAGCTCACTGCGAGCTTCCCTCTATAACATCACAAAATCTTGAATTCAAGAAATTCTTCAAACTTGTTCCTGATGATAATGGAGAGCTAAAACTGCCTGGCACTAAGGAGCTTGACGAGCTGAAGCACCATAGTAAAGAATTCGATTATCGAAAATGTAAAGAGCCGGTTCATCTGTTTTTAGAGCTTGAGATTATTGATAAAGAACTTAAACAGCTTAAAGAGATGCTCATTAATCAGGAATTTAAGAAGATAATCATTATATCAGATCATGGTGCAAGCAGGTTATCTGTAATACACCAATCAGAATGTAAGATGCACACTTTAGAATGCAACGGTAGTCATAGCGGAAGATGCTGTCCGACATCTTCTGATCCAAACATTTCTGAGGGTGTATATGAGAATGGCTTTGCTATCCTTGCAAATTATGATCGTTTCAAAGGCGGTCGTCCGGCAAATGTTGAAGTACATGGCGGAGCAACACTCGAAGAAACCGTTGTTCCTATCATTGAACTTACATTAAAGCCTGAAAAGACGGACATTTATTTCGTAAGCAAATATATTAAGTTTCATAACAAAGAAATTGTTTCTGTTGTGGTTCATTCTAACTTGATGATAGCAGCTCCAAAGCTGATAATCAAGGGCATTACAAATCCTGCATTCTCCTGTGAGTGCAGTTGTAGTGGAAATGTCGATACTAAACACTACAAGTTTGATATTCCTGAAATAAAACGTAGTGGAAAATTTACTGCTGATTTGTATGATGGCGATTCACTCATACAACAAGATATGACGTTTGAAACAAAGAAAGCAGTAGGCACAGCAAAGGATTTCTTTTCATAATCGGAGGTCTGTATGAGCGAATTAGAATATCAGAGTGCTGACTTCATTGATAGACTTCGAGATGCGTTTGATGAAATGGTTCTGTATAAAGACCTGAAAAAGAGCAACTTCATTTCCTCATTCAAATTGCCATCATTTATGCGTGATTGGGTAATTAAGCGCTTTCAAGATGAAGATGGAGAGATAGACACAGACGGTGCGAGTGAGTTTATTAAGCAATTCATTCCAAAGAAAGAAGAATGGAAAAGCATTCTGAACCGTGTTGTGAATTTCCATGAGACAGTCAAATTCTTAGGAAAAATCTCTGTAAACATAAATATCAAGAATCAGCTTGTCACGTTTAGGCTGCCGGATTTCGGTCTTGAGTTCAAAGAAACAATTATTCCGAGAGAAGTTTGGGATGAATGTTGCGATGAGCTATTGAAATCCGAGGAGAATTGGGGCATTATTGAAATAGGATACTATATGCCCGAAGATGAAAAAGATCCTGGCAAGATCAAACTTGTAAGCTATCAGGATTTTTGTCCCTATGAAGTATCATTGGAAGATTATAAGTCTGCAAACGAGGACTTCTCTCTGACAGAGTGGGTAGACATTATACTTTCTGCTGTTGACTATAATCCGGAAGGATATGAGTCCTTTGAGCAAAAGCTAACTATGATTCAGCGTCTTCTGCCTTTCGTTGAAAAAAGAGTTAACCTTATGGAACTTGCTCCTCCTGGAACGGGTAAGTCTTATCTGTTTGGTCAGATTTCAAGGTATGGTTGGCTTGTTTCAGGAAAAGTTACACGTTCAAAGCTAATATATGATCTGACAACTAAAAAAGAAGGAGTTGTCGCTTTCAGAGATTATGTCGCTTTGGACGAGATAAGAGAAGCTGAATACATGAAAGATGCCGAGATTCAGTCTGCACTTCAAGCAATTATGGAGAACGGTAAATACCGTGCTCCTGATAATCATGAAGTGAATGTCGATGCAGGAATCATCTTTCTTGGTAATATATCTTCTGATAAGCAGAACGAATACGTTAATATGTGTGTTGAGCTGCCGAAGCCTTTCCACCAGCCACAATTCCTTGACAGAATTCACGGCTTCATAAAAGGCTGGGATTTACCAAGAATGAAAGACGATATGAAGGCACAAGGCTGGGCGCTTAACTCGGAATACTTTGCAACAATAATGCATGAGCTTCGTGATGATGCATCGTATAGAGTCATTGTCGATAAGCTTATCGTAATGCCACCTGACTCTGATACAAGAGATACAGAAGCTATCAAGAAAATCTGCACAGCCTTCTTGAAGTTACTATTCCCTAAAGTCAGAAAGCCAAGTGACATTAGCAGAAGCGATTTTTGGAATTATTGCTTAAAGCCCGCAATGGATATGAGAGCGATAGTCCGTATTCAAATGGGCTTTTCTGACGAGAAGTTACAAGGGAAAACTGTTCCCGATTTTGATGTAGAGGAACTTGACGAAGAATGAAAAAAGTAAAGGCATCACCATGTATATCGTGCGGTAAAAAGGATCTATCAAAAGATGAAGTTGGTATCAATCTTAAACTTATAGGAGCGGATACAGAAAACTTCTACTGTCTTGATTGCCTTGCAAGCGTACTTGATGTAGGTGTTCAGGATATATTAGATAAGATCGAAGAATTCAAAGAAGAAGGCTGCACGCTGTTCTTGTGAGGTGAAGAAAAGTGATATACGCTGATAATGCAGCAACAACACAATTAGAGAAAGATGCGTTTGAAGCGATGAAACCGTTTTTTCTTGAAAACTACGCTAATCCATCAGGGGTGTATAGCTATTCAAAGAAAGCAAAACAGACTATAAAGGCAGCTCGCAAGACGATTGCAGAGTGTATTAATGCTGAACCCGAACAAATCTTTTTTACCTCCGGCGGTACAGAAAGTGATAATTGGGCAATTAAGGGCTTTGCTCTTTCTGATTATGACTATAGAACTGTTATCACTTCGCAAATCGAGCATCATGCTATCTTGAATTCGTGTTCCGCCATTGAAAGACTTAGACACCCTGTTGCATACTTGCCAGTAGATAGCAACGGCATTGTATTGGCAGATACATTGAATAAGTACATATCAGATCAAACAGGGCTTGTTTCCATTATGGCAGCGAATAATGAAATTGGAACGATTGAACCTATTAAGGAACTTGCACAAATAGCACACTCTCATGGTGCGTTATTCCACACAGATGCAGTTCAGGCTGTCGGACATATTCCGATTGATGTAAAAGAGCTTGGTGTTGATATGCTGTCTGCTTCAGCTCACAAGTTCAACGGACCGAAAGGTATTGGTTTCTTGTATTGTAAAGAAGGTATATTACAGCCTTACCACAATGGTGGATCACAAGAGTATGGTATGAGAGCCGGAACAGAAAATGTTCCTGCAATCGTAGGAATGGCAGTAGCATTGAGAAAAAATATAGCTGAAATGGAAAAGAACGCAAATCATTTGCAACATTTGATGGAAGTATTCTTTTCAATATTCGGAGCATCAAGTATTCCGTATATTCTAAATGGACACCAGCATAATAGACTTCCTGGCAATATAAACATATCAATAAAAGGGAAAATGGGCGAAGGACTGATGCATATGCTTGATCTTAAAGGTATATGCGTTTCTACAGGCTCAGCTTGCGACAGTCATAATCAGCAAGTTTCTCATGTAATACAGGCTATCGGTGTACCGGAGGATTATTGCGAAGGGACTATTCGTATCACCCTTGGCAAACACAACACCGAGGAAGAAGTAAAAGCTATAGCCGAAACGCTTATAAAACTATCAAGGATATGAAGCAATGAAAAGCAGCTCATTTTGCCCTGAATGCGGTAGAAAGATGCGGCAGCAGTTTATAGGGCTAAAGCATTGTGAATGTGGTATTAGTTGGCTAAAGGGAACAGGATTTTTCTATAGAACTCCAGACATGATTTTCTGCCTTAAACGCATTAAAATTGGAGCTAAAACCAAGCAAGTCCCTTTTGTTAAGTATAAAAATACATCAGAGTAAAAAAGCGGAGGAACTTTATCGTCACCTCCGCCTTTAACTTTGAATCCACTAGGTTCAAAGTTAATTATTCAATTTCTTGCTTCTTATCCTTACTCTTAGCCTTATCATTTGCAGTTCTCGGCTTTTTAGCAAGTCGAGCCGCATCACGCTTCATCTTAGCCCTCTCAAAATAACAGGTCTTTTCACGCTTCGGAGCGTTCTTCTTAGCTTCAATAGCCGCCTGATTCAGTTCATCGGTCAGGACTTTCAACCTTTCCTCTTTGCTGTCAAGCTCCTCTTGCTGAGGAAATGGCTCTGCTACGATCTTTTGGGCTTCTTCATGGTCAAGCCTGAGTTTTGCAAGGTCAGTTTGAGTACGCTCAATTCTGCCGTCAATGTTGTATATGGCAGCTTCAAGGCGGTTCAGATTATGGGCAAAGCTCTCGATCAACTTTGTAGTATGCGAAGCTGATCCTTTCAGGCAAGCCGACATACCGCCGCCCATCATGTTGCTGTTGATTGTAACTGTCAGGTCAAATCCCTGGAACGAACCGACCTTAACAGGCGTATCGGCATACTTTATAGCCAGTACAGCATCTTCAAGAGCCTTAGCCGCTTCTTTTCTGTCGGTGTATTCTGTCTCACCAACAGTGATCTTGAATACGGGGAGTTTGCGTTCAGGATCAATCGGGAGCTTGCGGAGTGCTTCACGATCTGTATGGAGATCAGCAAGAATCGCAGTAAGTTTCTGTTCCTGTTCAGGGAAACGAGCGATCTTGTCCTCCATTTCAAATACCGTGTTGCGGTGTTCCGCAGCCAGTACCCTCAGTTCCTTCACTTCATTTTCAAGCATCAGCTTTTCCTTAATGCGCTCATCGCCTGTGCAGAGAGCCTTGATCTCCGAATATGTAAGAGCCTGCTGGTCTACATCTTCACACTTTCTTGCCGGCGTTTTGCTTGTCATGATCTGAGAGATAAACTTCTGCTTATTCTCCAAAGTCTGATAACTGTATGCATCGAACGTTCCTTTCGTTACATAGCGGAAAATCTGAACATTCTTATTCTCGTTTCCCTGTCTGATGATACGTCCAGCACGCTGCTCCTGATCTGCTGGCCGCCACGGTATATCAAGATCATGGACGGCAATCAGCCGTTTCTGTACGTTTGTACCTGTACCCATTTTCGCCGTAGAACCGAGCAAAACACGGATCTCACCGCTACGAACTTTATCAAAGAGGTCAGATTTCTGCTGTTCGGTTTTCGCATCATGGATATATGCAATTTCTTCCGCAGGGATACCTTTAGCGATCAGTTTTTCACGAATATCATCATATACGCAGAAGTCACATTCTTCTTCAAGAGATTCTACATCAGCAATGGATTTCTTATCTTTAGCATCGTCGACATTTTCGCTCTCGACCTCTGCTTCCCCTGCTGCCTTATGCGGAACGCCCAAATCACAGAAGATGATCTGCGTAAGCTTGTCCTCAGCCGTTTCAGCGTGGATACGAGCTACATTCTCAACACAGCGGTTGAGCTTTGTTTCGGGGTTATCTTCAAATGACGGATCAATCAGACGAGGGTCAAGACCAAGCTTCCTACCGTCCGACGTGATCTTGAGCATATTGTCGATCGTGGGATCAACATTGCCTGCATTGATAGCATCGGCTCTGTCGGCAAGCTCCTGAACAAGCTCCTGCTGGAACGGAGTGGCTTCGACCTGAACCACCTGATATTCACAGTCAGGTACATCAAGTTTCAGCGTATCCGCAGTACGAATGTCAGCGACCTGCTTAAACATACTCATCAGTTCGGGCAGACCTGTATAATTGGCGATACGGGTACGCTCCTTGAAACCGTTGCCCGCAGGCTTTAACTCCCAATCGGTTTTCTGTTCTCCAAAGACCGCTACCCAGTTGTCAAAGTGTTGTAATCCGTGTTCGTTCAGGAAGTCATATTCCAAGTAACGCATCATGGTGTGAAGCTCTGTAATGCTGTTACTGAGAGGCGTGCCCGTGGCGAAGATCACGCCCTTACCGTCAGTCTTTTCATCGAGATAACGGCATTTGAGGAACAAATCAAGAGCTTTTTGCGAAGCGGAGTTGGAAATTCCGGCTACATTCTGCAATTTTGTGGCGACAAACAGGTTCTTAAACTCATGGGCTTCATCGACGAACAAGCGGTCTATACCGAGCTGTTCAAAAGTCAGCGTATCGTCCTGATTCGCCTTTTCTAGCTTATCAAGCTGCTTTTGCAGGCTCTTACGAGTACGCTCCATAGCCTTGATCTGAAACTTAGAGCCTTCGCTCTTTTTCAGTTCCTCGATACCACGGAGAATATCGTCAATCTGACTCCGGATCGTCATGACCTGTCTCTCCTTTGAAACAGGGATTTTACCGAGCTGAGAGTGACCGATGATAACCGCATCATAGTTTCCCGTTGCGATTTTTGCAAAGAGCTGCTGACGATTTGCTTTCTGAAAGTCCTTTTTGGTAGCAACAAGAATGTTTGCTCCCGGATAGAGCTTCTGAAAATCGTCACCGATCTGCTCCGTTAGATGATTCGGGACAGCAAACAGGCTCTTAGTACACAAACCTAATCGCTTGCTTTCCATCGCTGTTGCAATCATTTCAAAGGTTTTTCCCGCACCAACACAGTGTGCAAACAGCGTATTACCGCCGAACATAGCGTGTGCAATAGCGTTTTTCTGGTGATCGTGGAGCTTAATATCCGAAGTCATCATCGGGAAGGAAAGAGCCGAGCCATCGAACTCACGGGGACGGATACTGTTGAAAAGTTCGTTGTATTTCTCTACAATAGCTTCACGGCGCTGCGGATCTTTGAATATCCACGCCTTGAAAGCCTTGCGAATATCATCGGCTTTACGCTGTACGACACGGGTAGCATCTATATCCACTACACGCTTTTCCTTTGTATCGCCCAAGCCGTCCGGAACCTCGATAGTCTTATATACCTTCGGCTCTTGCAGATTCAACAGATGTTCAAAAATGTCATAAGCGTTCATCTTGTGAGAGCCGTATTTCTGCGTAGCAAGCACCGACCAGTCGGAAGATTTGTTGCTGACATGGAAAGAGTTAGCGTGAACCGAATACTCCACGCCTACAATGGCAGACTTGTTCCACCGAGCAGACGGACTGTCGCTCCGCTGATACGCTGGTGTCTGCAGCAGCTCATACATGAACTGTTCGTAATACTTCGGTTCAAGCCAAGCTGCACCGAGCTTTATGTCAATATCTCCGGCTTTCAGCGGTTCAGGCATAGCCTGTTTCAGTGCCGATACGTTGATATTGAAATCAGGATCGTACTCAGCGATCTCCTCAGCTTCACGAAGTTTCTTGCGAATATCGCCCGAAAGGTACTCCGAAGCCGTCTGATAACCGTTCTCCGTATGGGGTATCTTGAAAATCGCCCCTGTCAGGTCACGCTTCAGTTCGTCCTCCGTCATACTCGTCAATCCACTCATGTACGAAAAGTCAACTCTTGCCTTTTCCGCAACGGAGAGCGTGAGTGCTTCAAGTGCCGTGTCTACATGATCGACCGCTTTTGGCGGAACGATCGTTCTCTTTGTGAAAATATCGGACTTTGCAAGGAGTTTTGTCTTATCATAGCTCTTTTCAAGCCCTGCCACAAGGTTATATGACACATCTTCGCTGAAATACCGCTTATTCGTCTGAGAATGAATAATACCGTACTTCTTGTAAAAATCATCATACGCCACATTAAGTTTCGTCTGCAAATCCTTGATAACGCTGTCCGGCTTGTCAAGTTCCATTGCTTCAATCAGCTCACGGGTGAGGTCACGAAGTTCAATAAATGCCTTGAAACGCTTGTGCTGTGCTGTTCCCCTATCGAAACGGAACTCGCAGGCAGCGTTATTTTTCTTGAAGAAAACTTGATCGTCAGACATGAAAAAGCTGTAATTACGCAGATTAGACGGAATCTGCACCTGAACGCCGTCAGCGGTCTTTGCATACACATCTCTGCCATGCTCATGACTGATCTCCGCCGAGAGTTTGCCGACTGCTTCATGGAGTGCCGATTTCAGGTCAAAGCCGTCCTCGGCAACAACCATTGTACCACTGCCATAGAGCTTATTGCCCTCGACAACCGTACCAAGCACCATATCAGGGTGCTGTTCAAAATATTTGTTGATCGGCAGACCGTCAGCCGTTTCACCAATATGTACCCAATCGGGAATATCGGACATTTCGGCAAGTGACTTGCCTTCGTGCTTTTTCAGAAAGATAATGTCCGTAGTGACTTCCGTGCCTGCATTGTCCTTGAAAGCACCATTCTTACCGCCCGGAAGTCTGATCGCACCGATGAAGTCAGCCTTGTCAGCCAACATTTGCCTTGTAGTCTCGTCACGCTTGTCAAGTGTGCCTGTCGATGTTACGAATGCCATGATACCGCCGTCTTTGAGCTTTGAGAGAGCTTCTGCAAAGAAATAGTCATGCAGTTTGGTAGTATCATGAACAGTATCACGGAAACCAAGCTCACCGAACGGAACATTACCGACTGCCACATCAAAGCTGCCATTCTGAAAACGGTTCTTTTCAAAGCCCTGAATCGAAATATCTGCATCGGGATAGAGTGCATGAGCGATTCTGCCCGACAACGAGTCGATCTCTACGCCGTAGAGCTGAGAATTAGCCTGCATAGCTTCAGGCATACGTCCGAAAAAGTTTCCAATACCCATTGCTGGCTCTAATATGTTGCCGCCGTCAAAGCCAAAATTGCCGAGAGCTTCAAAAATTCCGTCGATAACTGTCGGGCTAGTGTAAAACGCATCATTTACTGTTGAACGTGCCTGAGCATATTCCTGCGGAGTCAGCAACTCGGAAAGCTCCTTATACTCTGCGGCCCACTTCTCATCATTCTTATCAAAAGCCTTAGCCAAAGCACCCCAGCCTACATATTTCGACAGTGTTTCTTTTTCCTCAGCCGTTGCAGGACGCTTCTCACGTTCAATCGTTTTTAGCGTTCCGATCGCATCGACATTGGCTCTGAACTTAGTCTTAGCACCGCCGTCACCGAGGTTATCATCGGTGATCGTGAAGTTATCGCCCTTATCGGGAGTCGGTGCAGGCGTGATGCTTTCTTCTGCAACAGGTTCATCAGCACTGACAGCCTCTTCTGCAATAGTCTCACGCTCCGACTCTTTGGTACGCTCCAAGCCGTCAATAAAATGGAATGACATGAGCATATCGCCGTTGTCGAGCCGAGAGGTCAGCTCGCCGCCGTCGAAAGTCCAGTTCTTTGCACGGTCAAATTCCATGTGAATATCCTTGCCCGCAGGCTCTCCGTTTTCATCGAGCTTACGGGAAGTAAAATCAACGGTGCTTACACCCGTAACGATTCTGCGTTCTCCTACGCACTCAGGACGGAGATGATCGCTGATCTCAAACATCATGCCCGGCTTGATAGCCCTTTTGAGCTGAGACAGGTTCTTTACATCGGGAATATCGGGCTTTTCTGTTTCGGGTGTAACATCAGCAACAGGCTCAGGTTTCATATGTGCAGGCTGCTCCTTTTCAGGCTCATTTCTGCCGATATACTCATACATTCCGCTGTTCAGAAGCTTATCATAGGAGATATTCTCCGTAATAACAAAGCCGCCGCTTTCTCTTGAGACAGTGCAATCGTCCGTATAGAACGGCAACGCACCTGTCAGCGATACAACCTCAGAAACCTCGCCAGTAATCTTGTGACGAAATTGGTCACCGACTTCCACAGTATCGTGTGAGGTACGTTCTTCAGCAGATTGCTCCGCTTTGAGTGTCGCCCTCTCTGCTTTCTGTTCAGCCGAAAGATAGGTATTGTCCTTGAGCCGTGCTTCGGTCATTGTCGCAACATTGTACCACGAATGACGGAACTTCTCACCATTCTCAAAGTTGAAAGTAATACCCTGAGAATTGTAGTCCACAAGCGAGATTTTCCCCTCACCGCTATGACCGCCCGTGCCGTACTCCTTTTTCAAAAAATCAGCCAACTGTTGTACAGTCGGGTGCTGTTCCTCATAGAAGTCCTGCACACGGAGCTTACCGTGAACGAATCCTGTACCACGGTCAATTTCTGCTGCGAGAGCTTCATAGACCTGAACACCGTCAACTACCGGACCTTTTGCAAATTCCGACTTCGGCTTTTGTGATACAGACTTTGAAGCAGTCAGCGGTTCGGCATCGCCAAATAAAGAAAGCTGTTCGCCCTCAATATCGTTCTTCTCCCAAAACGGCACATCATCTTGCTCATTTCGTTGAATTTCGTCAATGACTGTTTCATCGGTAAAAAGAGGCTTATCAATGTCCGTAGTATCCTGGGCAGGAGTCTCTACCGCAGAAGCATCGCTCATAAGCTCTACCGCCTGCTCGGCCTTGCTTGTATGCCTGTCTATAACCTCATCGGGAACAGAAACAAGGTCAGAAAAATCAAGTTCTGTCAGACCGTTTTCAATCATATCCTCAATACTGTCAAACTGCTCCGTATCGAACACTTCACCGTCAAATTCGTGAGTGATCTTGAAGTCCACAAGGTCAGCCGTCACTTGAATGGGCAGCTCATCGTCCGTCAGCGTAGTAAACGCAAGCCCGATGTTATGCAGATCGGAGAAATCAGCACCGTTATGATATTCCGCTTCACAGAAATCGTTGATAAGCCACTTTGCCTTGTCGAGCGGAGTTTCAAAGATACGCTGGAAGTCCATGATCTCCACAGGCTTATCAGGATTATGTTCGAGCATCGCCGTTTGCAGGAGCTTCGGAAAAGTGGACAACTCACGATACGGCTC
>OGRP01001110.1_pt1 | contig 19748 bp, 22 predicted proteins | sample 1553531 | NCBI WGS metagenome assembly OGRP01 (sample SAMEA2580045, study PRJEB22360) | human gut metagenome | biome: human gut; feature: human-associated habitat; material: faeces | place: Denmark | collected 2008/2010 | reverse complement strand
GCGTCCCCGGCGTGGGGATCTGCTGCTCTGTGAGCATACGGGCTATCTTGGTCGGCCCGTTCCCGGCAAGGCACAAGCTGTAAATCTGCCGCACAACAGGGGCGGCTTCCCCGTCAATGATAAAATTTTCGTCCTCGTCCATAAAGTAGCCGTATACGGGTTTGCTCGTGACGGGCTTCCCGCTCATACCCTTAGACCGTTTTACTGCTTTGATTTTCTTGCTCGTATCTCTCACCAGCCATTCGTTAAAAATGTTCCGCAGAGGGGCAAAATCATTGTCGCCCTGTGCGCTGTCCACTCCGTCATTGATAGCGATAAAGCGGACGCCTTTCTGTGGGAAAATCATTTCCGTATACATTCCCACTTGCAGATAGTTTCGCCCTAACCGTGACATATCCTTGACGATAACGGTGCCGACTTTTCCGGCTTCAATGTCCGCAAGCATGGCTTGAAAACCGGGTCTTTGGAAGTTCGCCCCAGAATAACCGTCATCTGTGTACCATTGCAGATTGGAAAAGCCGTTCTGCTTCGCATAGGTTTCAAGAATACGCTTCTGGTTTGAAATAGAATTGCTCTCACCTTGCAGCTCGTCCTCGTGGGATAATCTCGGATAAAGGGCGGTAATAAGGTTTCGGGTGGTCTGTCTTAACATAGTGTCCTCCATTTCCGACAGCCAGCCCCACTATTCCGTATGACTATCATACCACACGCCGGGGCTGGCTGTACAGTCCTTTCTGCTTCTTTACGTCCCGTCAAATTGCCGATTTTTGTGTAGCAGCTTCCGCTTCCAGCACTTTCAGCATTTTATCGGCGGCGGTGGCGGTGGTGTCCTGCTTGAAATAGCCGGAAACGACAAGGACAGAATTACCTATGCGGATTTCCGTCACGCAATCCGGGCGGCGGGTGCTGCGGTCATTCTTTGGGGTGTTGGTCATAGGCGGCTCTCCTTTCTGTTCATCAGCTTTTTCAGTTGTCCCATTTTCTCCTGCGCCGTGGCTTTTCGGAAGTTGCTCCCGGTAAAGCGGACAGGAGAACACATTTCAATCAGACGGTCATAAATGCGGGCGTGGGCGGTGTCCTCCGGGTGCTGCAAGTCCTCCAGCGTGAGATTAGTCGTGACGATCAGCGGCCTGCCGCTGCGGTAACGGCTGTCAATCACGTTGTAGACCTGCTCTAAGCCGTATTCCGTTCCCCGTTCCATTCCAAAATCGTCAAGGATAAGCAGCGGGAAGCTGCAAAGTCGGGAGATATATTCATTCCTGCCCTCAAAGCTGGCGGCAAGGTCACCCAATATCAATGCAAAGTTTGTCATGCACACGGGGATTTCACGCTCCATAAGGGCATTTGCGATACAGCCCGCAAAATAGCTCTTGCCTGTGCCAACGCCGCCCCATAGCAGATAGCCAATGTTGCGCTCTTTCATGGTTTCCCAGTTCTCCACATAGAAATGGGCGTGTTCCATTTGCGGGCACTTGCCGTTGTCGTTCTCAAACGTCCAGCCCTGCATAGCCGGGTCTGTAAAGCCCCGCCGCTTCAACCGCTCGACAGTTTCAAGGTGACTGCGCTGTTTCTCTGCGGCTTCCCGTTCCTCACGCTCTGCCCGCTGGCAGTCACATTCTGCCGGGTGGCGGTCACGCCCCAGCCATGCGGCGGTTTCTTTGGGGAAATAGCCCTCTTTGGGCTTGTGGCACTTCCCGCAGTATAAAAGCCCGTCCTCGCCGGTGTAGTCCTCCGGCTCCGGCGTGGTGTCGGTCATATTCAAAATCATTTCATCAAATCCATTCGTCATAAGCTCTCGCCCTCCTTACAGGTATAATCGGGTATGCCCTTTTTCGGGGCTTTCTTGGCTGCGTCCTCCTGCGCCCACTTGAAAATCGTGGCTGCATGGCTCTTGTATTTCCTCCCGCTGGAAGCGATATGGCAGGATAGGCGGTCAATGTAATACTCCCACTTGCCGGGAAGCTCTGTTTTCAGCCCGTCAAGCTCCGTATCGGAAAGAATGACATTGTGGTATCTGCCATAGGCGGCGGGGGCGGGGTGTCCCGTTTCTAACTCTCTCTCTTTTTCTATTTCTATATCTATCTCTTTCTCTATCTCTATCTCTGGTGGACAAATGTCCGCTCGATATGGTGGACATTTGTCCGCCCCTGTCTGCGGCAGGGCTTTTTGTTCCTGCAAAGCCAGCCGCGCCCTGCGCTTGCGCTCCCCCTCGGTAGAGGACTGGCCGATTAAAAGCTCAATGTTGCTCATGTAGAGTGCGCCGCTTGGCAAAGGCTCCACAAGCCCCAGCTTCATAAAGATTTTCAAAGCTCTCTCTACGGTACCTACCTGCTGGCGGGTAATGGTCGCAATCATCTGGGCGGTGTAGGGGATATTCTCGTCAAGCTGCAATTTCCCGCCGTTTTTCAGCGATTTCAAGTACAGCTTCAAGAGAATGTTGGAATAGATAACGCCGTCCTGCATACTTTCCAGCAGAACGATTGCATCATCGTCAAAATAGCTCTCTTTCAGCTTGAGGTAGTAATATTTGCGGTTATCTGCCATAGGCTGCGTCCTCCTTTTTCCAGCGTTTGGAATAATAGCGAGGGCATAGTATGATAACCGCCCGGAAGCTCTGTTTGCAGTCACGGGTGCAGCCCCGGCATAGGTCGTTGTAAGTGATACGGTTGCGGTGGTTGAGGAAGAAAGACCATTCCAGCCGCCGCTTCTTGCTCATTCTCGGCAATGGTAAGCTCCTTTCTGCCGTTCCTATCGGTGTAGCGGGATAGGGGGCATTTTCTGTATGTTCTCGGTATCATTTTCGGGCTTTTTCTGCCCTGTAAGCCCCGTTTGGAAGTCGGGGAGTATTGCGGTAAGGGTTCATATCATACCTGTATTTTTGTAGGGTTTCGGTATCATTTCGGGGCGGTCTTTAACGCTCCTGTTCACGCTTTTTCTGCTGGCTCGGTGCGCCCCTTAAAATCTGGTCGATATTGCGTCTGACTGTCTGAAGCTCCTGCGCCCGCTGGCGTTTCTCCCGGTAGTCGTTATATCCGGCGTTCTTCTGGACGGTAAGCTGCTCAATCTCCCTTTGCAGGGCTTTGCTGGCTGGCAGCTTGGTTATTCCATGCTCCCGGAAATAACGGGCGGCTGTGTCCGCTATGATAAAATCGCTTTCGTGCTGTTCCCGGTAGGCTCTCCGGGCTTTCTCCGATTTCTGCGCTTTCAGACCGTCACGGGCGGGCTTCGTGCCGATATAGCCCAAAAGGTTGCGCTGCAATTCCTTTTTCTCCCGGATAGCGGCTTCCAGCCCTTTCAGTCCGGCAAGGCTCTCCTGCGTGGCGGTGTTGGCTGCGGAAATGGCAGCGTCCAGCTCGTCCGGGGAAGAAAAGCCATACTGCTGGTAGAGCATGAGGGTAGCCGACATCTGTTTGAGGTTGTGCATGGTCGCCCACTTCTCATAGCCCCGTCCTTTCCCCTCGGCTCGCTTGGCGGCTATGTCTACCATGCGCTGTACAGCGTCATTGTTCGGGGCGTTTTTCGCTTCTTTTTTCGTCCGTAAGCGGTCTTTGATACTGCCGGGGTATTCCGCTATGGCTGCGGGTTTTTCGGCGGCTCTGGCGGCGTTCTGCTCCAAAACGGAGAGGACAGCAGCCCGGTCAAAATCGTCCCCCAGCTTCCGGGCGGTAATTGGCTTCGTCCTGTCCGGCGTGAGGTAACTTAGCCGCCCCCGGCTCTCCTTGACGGTCACACCATGCCGGAGAAGCAGGGCGGCAAACTCATCAAAGCCGGAAGCAGCGGCAAGGGCTTCCCGGATAGTCCGGCGCAGCTTCGCCTTGTCCGTTTCAAACTTGGTCTGCCGGGGCGCGATACCGTCCGCAGCAATAGGGGCGTTGGCTCTGTCAAGGGCAGCCTGTCCTTTCTTCTGCGCCCAATACTCACGCTCGGTAATGCGTTCTTTGCTGCCGTTCAAAAGGTCTATCTGGTAAAGCCCCTCGCTGTGGCACATCTCCATGACTTCGGCTTTCAGATAGTTCATAGCTGCGTCCGTACAGCGGTGCTTGCAGCCTGCTTTCCTGTCCGCTGGCCTGTCCATGTGGGGCAGCATGGGAACCTCCGCAATCCGCAGACTGTTAATGACGATATGCACATGGATATTTTCGGTGTGGCTGTGTCCGTCCGGGTGGGTGCAGACAAGGGCCTGGTGTCCGGGGAAATGCTCGGCGCAGAACTTCTCGCCCAGCTCCTGCGCCCGATCAACGGTCAAGCCGTTGTCCGGGCCGTCCCGTGGGTCAAAGCTGATGATGTAGTGGTGGCTCTTTACGTCCTCCCGTTTCTGGTTCTTGCCGTAGCGGAGATTGGAGCGCATACAGGCAACGGCAAAATCCTCCCCGCCACAATTCAGAGAGGATATGCGGTAGTCTACCCTCGGTATGAGCCGCCCGTCTGCGTCAAGGGTGGGCTTCATGGTAAACTCGTCATGCTCGAATGTGAGGTATTTTTCAGCGTCCCCGTAGTTGGCATTTTTAGAGCTGATATGTTTGAGTATCGCCAACGGCTTCACCTACTTTCTGCAAGACTTCAAACTTCAAGGCGGCAAGGTCGGCGGCGGCTCCCCGCACTTCCTTTTCCAGCCCCCGGTAGGGGCTTCCGTATTCGTTCAGGCTCCGGGCAATCTGGTTTAAGTTGCCGCCGATTTTCCCGTACTCTGCCGTGAGCTTGGAGAGGGCGGCAAGCAGCCCGTCATTGACCGGGGAAACGGTGACAATGGGGCGTATGGTCGCTTTCCGTATGGCTTGCCGGATAAACTCGGACTGGCTGATTTCATAAGCCGCCAGCCGCCCGGTGAAGTCGGCGTATTCTTCATCGGTCATGCGGGTCTTTACCACATGACGGCGGTGGGGCGTATTGTATTTCTTTCGCATGGTCTGTGACCTCCTTTCTCGCCCGACAGGGCGCATAGCAGGGTTTGGGGAAGGCACTCCCCAACAAGATTCCCGCAGGGGCAAAAATAAGCGGAGAGCGAATTTTGGCACCTCGGTAGAATCTTGCTCTAAGAAACTGCCGCTTTCCTCTACGGCTGACTTTGCGGCAATCCGCAGGGGGCGGCTTGGCTTGTTTCCGTCAATATAGCGATTGCGGTGGCGTGTCCTGCCCGCTGTGGTTTTGCTTTCTTCTACGGACGGAAATGGAAAATGCCAAACGCTCCCTTGGATTTCTTCATCACTACTACGGTAGCCCCATACCTTTCTTCCAAATGGCTGCGGTATTCTTTTCATCACTACTACGGTACGCAAGACCGTTTTGGGCAAATTTCCCCGTCACTTTCTACAACAACAGGAATGTGCGGTCTGCCAAAAATGGGCGCAAAAAAAACGCCACGGACTTTCAAAAAATCTGTGGCGTTGCAGCTTGGTCGATATTCAATTTTCATTTCCATAATGTGAGGGGAGCGACAGCACTTTAGTCTGTCGCTCCCTTGATTACCCATCAGCGGAAACAGGCAGGGCTGTCAACGGCGGCGCATTTATGCGCCGTTCATCTTGACCGTTGACTGCTCCGGCTGATTCCGCTATTTGTTGTGGGATTACAGCTACATTCAAATCTTTTGCGCTGATTAGTGTTTCTTGTTTGCATTTCGGACAGAACAGAGGGAAATTTTCAAGTATTGTATCGGGGCGTATCTTTGTTCGTGTTTTATTTCCACAAATAGGGCAAAGCACCCACCTATCAGGCGATTTAATCATTTTAATTTTCATTATTTAAGGAAAGAAATGGAAATTGTGAAGTTATCGGGAATGTAGCTGATACTCAATCCCTTTTCGCCATTTGACAAAAGCGTACCGATAGAAACATAGTCCTGTCCCTCAATTTCTTCCGACACTTCCTCTATTATAGAAAACCCCTCTTGCTTCAAAAGCTCTAAATAGTCGTTATAGTCGGTTTCGCTTATATCCACAATACTGATACTGCAATTCTCATGTTCCGTATCAAGCATAGCCCAACCGACCGTACCGGACGGGACGGGAAGCCCCTCGGTGTATTCATTCACAGGCCATACACCCGCGTCAAGCATGGTATTGCTTTCTGTTTGTGTATTGCTTGGATTATCCGCAGCGGACGGCGTATCTTGATTGGAACAGGCAGCCAAAGAAAGCATAAGTAAAATAGCGATTATTGAAACAAATTTTTTCATAGCTACCTCCTGTTTTTGCGGACGGTTCGGATAATCTGAATGATTGCGATTGTAACCGCGATTACACCGACTGCCAAAATGATTTGTGAAGCGTCAAATCCAAAAGCTCCCTCAACTTGAATGTTTGTCATTGCGTCTGCTTGTCCGATTGCCCCGTCCGGCACTTTCCCGGATTGGGTAGTGGCGTAAATCACAAACGCTGCAACGGCAACGACAAGGGCTGCAACGCTCGAAATAATCCCTTTCCGTTTCTGCGGTGCTGCGCTGTCAATGCCTAACTGCTCGGCGGTATTCTCTGCAAACTCTTTGGGAGTGCCTAACCGTTCGATTACCTGTTGTTCCGTTTCGCCATGCTCCAACGCAGAAGCAAAGACTTCATTCAGATCACGCACGACCTCTTTTTTTGCTTTGCGTGTTAAACTCAATTCCTTTTCCACTTGCTTAATGTATTGCTCTTTCATTCTGATACCTCCGCTGTTTGATAGGTGGCAATAAAGCCATTTACACAACTTTCATAGCTCGCCCAAAATAAAATCAGCTCGTCTAATACCTCTCTGCCCTTATGGGTAAGGGAGTAGTATTTTTTTGATCCGCCATTTGCCGCTGCCGGGGCTAATCGGCATTGGATTAACTCGGCTTCCTGCAAACGATACAGAATAGGGTAAATCGTTCCCTCTTTTGCATAGCCCAAAACGGACGCGCTGTTATTTAGCTCTGTAATGATTTCATAGCCGTAGGTTTCTTTGCGTCCGATCAAGCACAAAAGTATCATTTCAAGAGAGCCTTTTTTGAATTGCTGCACATACCTGTTATCCATACTCTCTACCTCACTTTAGTTTTGCTATTTAGCGTTCCTAAATAGCAAAACATATTATAACTCCCGGAGGTGTTCAAGTCAATAGAGTTTATAGAAATGTTACAAATGCTTTTTAGACTTTACCCTATAATTTGCCTTGCTCGGAATAGCGGCGGGGCTGACTGTCCTTGTCCTGTTTTGTTGTGCTTCTTTATTAACCATGAGCATTTGCACCCGGATTATCATTTCCATATCCCTCTAAGAGATTGATAACGCCCCAAATTCCTAAGCCTGCGCCCAGTGCGATAACAAGGGTCTGTAATACGTCGATAGCAGAGTTAAAAAATTCCATAAAGCTCCTTTCTGCCGCAAATGTGGCTTGCCCCGTAAAAGGGCATAAAAAACGGCGGTCAGTTTTGTAACTGCCGCGGTCATAAGTCCCCGCGCTGCTTAAAGGTCTGCCGCGCGGCGGTATTCAGTTGTCAGTGTGGGCGATAGGAATTTTTGTAGGGGCGCGTATCCTGTAAGTTGTCTTTTTCTTTGTTACTGCGTCAATTCCTCCTTTCTGTTCGCTGCTGCTCATACAGGGCTTCACACCGTTTCACAAACTGCCGGATAGCAGCCTGCCGCTGTTGTTCCTGTCGTTCAGCAATCAAAACAAGCCCGTTTATGGCTTCTGTGATTTTCTTCTTGTCTTTTTTCTTTCTGATACGTCTATTCATGGTCGGTGTCCTCCTGCAAATCGCTTTCGCTGATTTCGTAATAGTCAAATACTTCGTCCGGCTTCACAAGGGCGGGTCTGCGCCTTAAATGCTTCTCCATATCAAAAGTATTTTTCTTGTCATAGTCGGAAAGATATTTATAGTTGGGGTGCTTTGTAATGTCATACTTATCAGAGAAGAACGGGCGCACCCCTCGTAGCTGTAAAATACATTTCCCGCCGTCCATAACCGCTATTTCATCTTCGGTCATAAGCTGCTTGCCTAACTTCTGATAGTTCAGCCCATGCGATACCTCGCGCCCCCGGTTCTCGGAAGTGTTGAAGCTGTCAATGGTTTCTTTCCCCAAGATTTCCGACATTTCTTTGAGGGTGGTTTTCTCCTTGCCGCCCAAGAAAAGGGTGGTGTCGCAGTTGCCGGCTATGGTATCGGCGTTGTCCTTATAGATTGCCTTTAACTGGCTTTGCGACTGTAAGATAATCGACGCGGAGATTTCCCGGCTTCGTATGGTGGCTATGAGCTTTTCAAACTTCGGTATCTGCCCGATATTTGCAAACTCGTCTAACAGACAGCGCACATGGACGGGCAGCCTGCCGCCGTATTCATCATCTGCCTTGTCACAAAGCAGATTGAAAAGCTGCGTGTAAAGAATGCTCACGACAAAGTTAAAGGTATCGTCGGTGTCGCTGATGATAACAAACAGGGCGGTCTTGCGGTCGCCTATGGTGTCAAGCTCCATTTCGTCGGTTTCCATAAGGTCGCGCAGCTCTTTAATGTCAAAAGGGGCAAGCCGCGCACCGCAGGAAATGAGGATAGAGCTTCGTGTTTTTCCCGCAGATAACAGGAATTTCTTATACTGCCGGACGGCAAAGTGTTCCGGGTCTTTTTCCTCCAACCGTTCAAACATGAGGTCAACGGGGGACTGAAATTCCGGGTCGTCCTCGCGGGCTTCACTGGCATTTATCATTTCAAGCAGCGTCGTGAAGTTCTTTTCTTCCTCCGGGGCTTCATACCAAATGTAGCCGATAAGGGCGCAGTAAAAGAGCCGTTCCGATTTTACCCAAAAATCCTCCCCGGCTTTTTCCCCGTCCCCTTTGGTGTTGGCAATCAAGGTATTTACCAGTTTCAAAATGTCTTTTTCGCTGCGGAGATAGGCAAAGGGATTGTAACGCATGGATTTCTTGAAATTTATCGTGTTCAGCACCTTTATCCGATACCCGCCCCGCTGTAAGAGCTTCCCACACTCGACTAAAACCGTACCTTTCGGGTCGGTTACAACATAGCTTGAGTGCATTTGCATTAAATTTGGCTTCACAAAAAATCTCGTCTTGCCGCTGCCGCTTCCCCCGATAACAAGGATATTTTTATTCCTTGCATACTTCGGCTGCTTCGGGCGGCTGTTCATGGTAAGCCGTTCCGTCTGTGTCAGCAGCACGTTATTCTGAAATACCGGGTCGGTGTAGGGCTTTATATCTTCGGCGTTGCCCCAACGGGCTGAACCGTATTCGATACCTTTTCGATATTTCTTTGCGTTCTTGCCTTTGAAGTACACCATAAGCCGGATAAGGACAGCCCCCGCAATACCGATAAGCAAATCCATAGGGGCAAAACTCGGAAGCGGGTTTGCAAAGGCAGCGGAAAAGCCGTCTGCAAAGGAAAGCACCTTGCCGGAAAGGTCAGTCCCCGGAGAGAGCCGCACCGCCTGCCCGACTTTATCAAATAGATAGACAAAGAGTAGATAGGGGGCATTTAGGATAAGCAGCTTTTTAAGTTCCGGCTTCATAGCGATACCTCCCTGTCCTTTTTCTTCACTTTGTCCCTCTGTGCGTTCAGAGCTGCCGCCTTATCTTTCAGAGTGGAAAGCAGCTTACGGATAGAGGGCTTTTGTTCCTGTGTCAGTTTCTTTGCGGAAAACTCCTTGAAAGCTGCGGTCAGTGCGTCCGCGTCCCGTCCCTTGAAAAACACAAGATAGCGGGGCGGGGTTTCGGTACTGTCTTTTTTTAGGGCAAAGTCAATCCCGTATTTTTTCGCAGTATGTTCAAAGGCTTTGATATTTTCCTTTGTGATTTCAATGTTGGAAACGCCCGCGTTCTGCTTCATAAGCTGCTTTAGGGTCTGCTTGCCCTGCGGGATTTTCTGTTTGTCATGCTGCTTTTTCATTTGTGCAAGCAGGGCTTTCATAGCCTTTTGGAGCTGCTGCGCCGTCAGCTTCCCGGTCTTGATGTAGAGGGCTATGGTCTTTTCGTTGGTTTCCTCCTGCAATGGTTTTCCTCCTTTCCTATGGTGGTATGCCCGCCGCCGGGAAGCGGGGCGGGCATGAAAAAAGAGCGTCCGTTTTCACGCCGCCCTGTTAAATCCGTACCAGAAGCCCAGAGAGGTCTGCCGCCCGAATACCCACAAGATACCAGTTATCCCCGTACTCCATACGGGTTGGCTTCCATTTGCCCCGCACAAAAACCTCCATGCAGTCGCCGCAGTGTAACCCTCCGTAATAGTCGTTTACGTCAAAGCGAATGTCGTAGCGGTCAGCGGTTTCATCAAAAATCAAAGCTCCTGTTTTCTGTGTCATAATCAAATCCTCCTTTGGTTTTACAGGCTTTCGCCCTCGTTGCAGGAATAATAATCCGGGTCTCCATACTGCGGCTTCTTTGGTGTCAGTGCGCCGCTTGCCATGTCGTGCGCCACAAGGGACGTGTAATAACTGTTCATGGTAGACGGGGCATTAAAAAGCACCGCCCGCAGGTATTGTTTGATGTTGCGGATTTTTGTGGTGTTCTCGCTCATGCAGTTAAGGACAAATTCAATGTGGCTGCTGTCAAGTTTCATAAATCTTGCCTTGACAAGCTCTGCCGGGTAATCGTCCCCGGCGATACGGATTGTCTTTCGTTTGGTGCAGACAGTTTCAAGCATGAGTGTCACAATTTCATTGATGAGGTCTTTATCAAGGCGGTTGTTCTGCATGAGAATGTCATACTCGATATTGTCCTTGATGATTTCTTCGTAAATATCAAATGCGCTCGGTTCCGTTTCCTTTCGCTTCCGTTCCGGCGGCTGTGCCGCGTCCTCTAAGGGAGAGGGATTTAGGGAATGGAAAGGAATGGAATGGGTACTTGATATATCTGTATTTAATTTTTCTTTTTTTGGTAAGTTAGTCTTTTGTATATCTTTATTTAATTGCGTTGGATTTTCCGACGTCGGGTTATCCGGTATCGGATTTTCCAATATCGGCTTATCCGCTGTTGGATTTTCCAATACCGGACAATCCAATGCCGGGGGCTGTGGCTGTTCGTAAATGGTGTACTCGATAGCGGTCATTTTGCCTTTCTCGTCGCGTCCCTGCCGCCTTGTGATATATCCGGCTTTTTCAAGCTCCCATACAGCAGTGCGGATAGCGTCGATACTTTCCCGGTTGATAAGGGACAGCCCTGCAAGGGTGTAGTCCCAATCTTCGGGAAGTGAGAGCATTTGCGACAACAAGCCCTTTGCCTTTAGGGAAAGTTCCTTGTTGCGTAAATGGTGGTTGCTCATAACCGTATAACCTTTGTTCTTTTCCACGCGGAAAACTGCCATAGCTTCATCACTCCTTTGGTTGGATTTGTTACGCAGTAGAAACGCGGTTTTGAGGGAAAAGGTATCAACCCTTGTCTTTCTCATTTCCGCGCTCTAAGAGCCGCATAAATCAAGGCTTTGTTTGCCCTTACTGCGTAACATGAGGGCATAAAAAAAGCAGCGTTCCTGTTCTCCTGTGTAGGAGTGAGAAACGCCGCCTTATAGGTGGTGCTTATTTTATTTTTTCTTTTCGACGTGCCGCGTAAGGTGGTGTAGCGGTTTATCCGGCAGCTTCGCAGGTGCTTTTGCATATCAAGGCGCAATCCGTTAAAAGTAGTAAATGAGTAGTAAAATCAATCTGCAAACCTGCGAATATGCCCGTAAATCATGCATTTTTCAAGACAATCAACTAATTTATTAAGAAAAAAGAAAAGATTCTTTGCAAATTGGTCATTCATTCTTCTTTCAAATTCTATATCGGACATAGTAATCAACCTCCTTTTGAACAAATTATACACTTAAAGCTAATTTAATACAATATAAAATAACTATAAGTTAACTTATAGTAAAAAATAACAGCGAGATAAAAAGGGGAACAAACTTTGACATATCCTTCTATTCATTATAAAATTAATCTGATTTTAATGTTTCTCATATCTTGGTTTAATCATCGATTAGTATAGTAACAACATCAGTTGATGATATCAGCAACAAGCAATCAGAAAGACGACAGATCGTCGGAAGATGATGTAACCAAGATAAAGAGAAAGGGTGTAATGATTATGGATAAACTTGAAAAGGTAGAAAAGTTAAGAGAAAAGACAGGCGTCAGCTATGAGGATGCGAAGAACGCTCTGGAGGCATGTGATTATGACCTGCTGGATGCGATCATTTATTTGGAGAAGCTGGACAAGGTGAAAGCTCCTGAGGTGGAGAGCTTCACCACGGGTGCAGAGCAGCAGACCTCAACAGAGTTCGAGCAGGCACAGCGGACATATACAAACGACTGCAATAAGGTGACATTTGGACAGATGATGGACAGATTTTTCAAATGGTGCGGCAAGGTGTTAAAGAAGAGTGTGGACAGCACATTCATAGTAGAACGCAAAGGCCAGACCATGATAAACGTTCCAGTGCTGGTGCTTGTGATCGCACTTATACTTGCATTCTGGGTAGTGCTTCCACTTCTTGTGGTAGGTCTCTTCTGTGAGTGCAGGTACCATTTTGAAGGAATCGGCGACATCAACGTAAACCTTAATAGCGCATGTGACAAAATGGCAGACTCAGTTGACAACCTTAAGTCCGACGTCAACAACAAGTAATCAGAAAGATATATAAAAACAATATCAACACAGAATAAAAAGCTATATGTAATAAAAACAACATATATATCAAGTTGGTATAAACTGAAAAAGAAAAATATTAAAAGTAAAAACAGACATAAAAAAGATGAAAACAGGAATATCTTTTGCCGATATTCTGTTAATTACCAGCTGATATAGTTTGGCTTTGAGAATGTAATGTCTGTGAAATATACCTCTGCAATGGGTAGCCGTGGCGACTGAGCTTTGGTGCTTCTTGCCGAGGCATATTTCACAGGCTTACTTAAAAACCAAACTATATCAGCGTCCGTCATAAAAGAAAGGAAAAAGATATGGCACAGAAGATTCTCATTGTGGAGGATGAAGAGAAAATTGCAAGATTTGTGGAGCTGGAGCTGCTGCATGAGGGATACGAGGCGGAGAAGGTATTTGATGGAAGAACAGGGTTGGACAAAGCTCTGTCCGGTGGCTTCGACCTCGTGGTGCTGGATGTGATGCTTCCGGGACTCAACGGTCTGGAGGTGCTTCGAAGAATCCGCAAGGAGAGTGATGTGCCGGTCATCATGCTGACCGCGAGAGATGCGGTCATGGACAAGGTATCTGGTCTTGATGCCGGTGCAGACGATTATCTCACCAAGCCATTTGCCATAGAGGAGCTGCTTGCCAGGATAAGGGTTGCGTTGAAGAGACGCGGAGTTGCGGAGGTTCACACACACAGGATAGAGATCCGTGGAGTGTGCATGGACACCGACAGGCATGAGGTTACAGTGTGCGGCGAGATAGTTGAGCTGACAAACAGGGAATTTGAGCTGCTGAGAACACTCATGGAGAACAAGGACATCGTTATGGACAGGGAAAAGCTGCTGAATGCGGTGTGCGGATATGATTACCTGGGAGAGACCAATATCATAGATGTGTATGTGAGGTATCTGAGAACAAAGATAGATGACAGATTTGGAGTTAAGCTGATCACCACCGTCAGAGGTGTCGGATATGTTATCAAAGAATGACCATTTTGGATGCCAGGATAGAGCAGATAGATATGTGACAAGCCGGATATCGTAGCAGAGCAGACAGATATGTGACAAGCCAGCAACGCATGATACGGATACGCATAGATAGAGAGAAAATACATGGGAAAGAAAACTAACGAAAACAAAAGAATGTCATCGATAGCCAGAAGAATAAATATGAGCTTCTGGCTAAAAGAACTGGGCAATGTGATACTTATAGATATCGTCATTGCCTTTCTTATTGTAAGCGCATTTGCCGTGTGGGGAAGAAAGCAGCTTCCACAGGGCGTGGGCGGAATGAGATATTACGTTGAGAAAAATGAAGATGGCGGAGCGTATGAATATATAATAGAAGGGTCAGATGAGAAGAAGTACAGATATGACGTTAAGATCCTTTGGGATATCATAGAGCTTCCGGGCATTATATTGCTGGGGATGGAGACTATAGTGTTGTTTGTTGCGTTGTTCAGGACAGCGGATGTCAGAAGGAGATTAAAGCCGTTGAACGATCTGGCAGTTACGGCGGAAAAGCTCAGCAAAGAGCCGATGGATCACAATAAGATAGACGATCTGGAGAAAGCCATATCACACCTGTCTGCGGATGATGACGAGCAGGTTATACACACCGGAGACAAGGATCTCCAGAGCATAGAGATCGCGCTCAACAATCTGCTCAGAAATATGAAGGAAAATGAGAAACGTCAGATGAGATTCGTGTCGGATGCTTCCCACGAGCTCAGGACGCCTATTGCGGTGATCCAGGGATATGTGAATATGCTCGACCGATGGGGTAAGGAGGACGAACAGGTTCTGGAAGAGTCCATAGAGGCGCTGAAAAATGAATCCCAGCACATGAAGGAGCTTGTGGAACAGTTGTTATTCCTTGCAAGGGGCGACAGTGGAAGGCAGCACCTGAACATGGAGAAAACCGATCTCAACCGCATGGTAAGTGAAGTGTGGGAGGAGTCCATGATGATAGACGAGAGCCACAGATATGAGTTCCGTGGTACTGAGAATGAGGCGTGTGTGCTCGGCGATGTGGCGATGATCAAGCAGTCCGTCAGGATATTTGTCCAGAACGCGGCGAAGTATTCTGAACCCGGCACGGCCATAATACTTGGTGTAAAAGAGGAGCCCGGTTATGTCAGTTATATGATAGAGGACGAGGGAACCGGAATGAATCCGGGCGATCTGGCTCATATATTTGACAGATTTTACCGCTCGGATGAGGCCCGGAATAATGAGACCGGAGGCTCAGGCCTTGGCTTGTCCATCGCTAAATGGATAGTTGATGCCCACGGAGGTACCATACAAGTCATATCCAGAGCGGATATAGGATCAAGATTTGTTGTGAGATTCCCTAAAATTGCTTAAAAAGAGAGGTTGCATATATTTATTGGTAATCTGAGTATCTGTGGTTGCTGAACAATCCCAGAATACAGCCTGCACTTCCTAAAATTATGTATTCTTTCATAAAAGAGGCGAGAGTCTTAACTGAGTGAACATCAATATACCATGGTATGATAGCATTAAAGAGATTTCCTCCGCTAAGAGACAGGATGATCAGTGTAAATGATAAAATGATGGCTATGGTGATGTTCTTCGCTGTATATACTGTGCCGTAATATAAACCGCAGAAGCAATATATTATAATAAGATTTTTGGCTATAAATCTTTCTGGGTAGAGAATTGTCCTGAAGAACAACAACGATGTTATGGCACACATTAATAAAGACAGGTATAAAAATGGAATAATTGTTTCTACCCATTTTATTCTGTGGGCTATGTAAAAAAGTTCCCGGCTTGGGCTATATACAAACGGCATAAAGGTTATTGTATATAGCAGCATAACGCACACAGGATATGCTATGCAGTAACACTGCTGCAGTGCGTTTTCTTTATCCTGCAGATCAAGGGGTTTCATCATCATAAAGCCCGTAATAGCAGCTAAAACAGCTATAATTACACAGAGTATCATTCCCTTACGCAATATAAATAGTGAGTTATGTATTCTTTGCACCATAGTTACACTCCGTTCCTGTAAGACTTAAGAATATACATGTATCCATCTTCCAAAGTGGGATCAGCTGATGCAGGCTCTGAGGTATCAATAGAAGGGGAAACCAAAAGCCTGGTCATGGCTGTTTTGATTCCGTCTGTAGTGTCTTTTGCAATTATATAGCCTTGATCGATAATTTCTATATAATCACACAAAAACTCCGCATCGTCTACGATGTGTGTGGATATAATAATTATCTTGTCATCACAATTGGTTTGTTTTATAAGATCCCTGAATCTGAGTCTTTCCTCAGGATCAAGACCTGCTGTCGGTTCATCGCATATTATTATAGGGGGATTGCCAAGAAAAGCCTGGGCGATTCCAACACGTCTCACCATTCCGCCAGACAGAGTATGAGCCTTTTTGTCAATATAACTTGATAAATTGACACTTTCTATAACTGATTCGATGTCTTCATCAAGACTACATGATGAAATACCCTTGGAAAATGCAATATAACGCATACATTCTCTTACGGTCATTCCGGGAAAAAGACCAAATTTCTGAGGCAGATACCCGATATCAACAGAATGTATATTTGCTCCGTTCAGGAGAATGCTTCCGGTAGCTGATGGATATAACCCAATAAGGGATCTCATGAATGTGGTTTTGCCGGCACCATTAGGACCGAGTAGTCCGTGTACTCCTGATTCAAAATTACAGTTTAAATTGTGAAGAATTGTGTTCCCTCCCAAAGTAGTTGTCATATTTTTTATTTCCAGCATAATAATCCCCCTTTATCTGAACGGATACAAGTTACTTTATTCTGTTGTTTCAGTGATGCCAAGTTCGTCGTATACATCTTCCTGAATCTTTTGAAGTTCCTCATCGGTGAGAATTGAATCAATATTGTACCAATTACCTGTCTGTATATAATTGGTGTAGTAAATATCCAAATTACCTGCAGCATCAAACATCACCATGTCAGAACCGTACATATATGCATTTCTGTGTATTGGTTGTATCAGGATTGTTTTCCCGATAAGGGAATAATCAGTTGCCTTTTCTTCAGGTGTATAGTTTATATATTTTTTTATCTGGCTTGTTATGTAGTGGTTTCGACTCGGATCGGTGTCCGCGCCAATATATGGGAAAATGTATCGCACATTATCAATAATCTGTTCTCTCCAAAATATGCCGGAAACAATGCTTAGCTGATCACTGAAACCACTGAACGTGTCACCGGACAAGCTGAGATTGCTATACGTAGTAAAATCAGAGTATATGGATACTGTGAACCTGCTCAGATCCTTAGGAAGCTGGCAATATCCGTTTTGAAATAAGTCTCCATTTCCAGCAATTGGGTAATACGGGAAGTTCCCAGGAAGATATGCACCATTTTCCCCTGTGTAGCAAATATTGTAGGATTTTCCTGTATACTTTATGTATATGGATGAGAGATTGCCGGCTTCGTTGTATATGCATAGCTTATTCCCATTTCTGCTATAGCGGATAGCATTATCCTTATCATCTGCTATATAGTCGATATTGTAATCTTTACAGAGTATAAAATGGTATTCAGGGAGACTGGTGTCTGATAGCTGCATATACATATCTGCGATCAAATTCTTCCTTATGTCAAAATGTATGTTATACTCTGTAACATAAAAATCTATTTCCTTTGTTGGAGTAAGTAATTCCTGTTCATTTGCAAATAAATCCGAGGAATCGTCTGCGTATCCAGGGTTACTACCATTATATGGGATGTTGCAGATATAAATAAAGGAAAACGAGCATAACACTGAAAATATGGTGGCAAAAATCAAAGATAACTTCTTGTATCTGAAGAAATTTGTGATCAAATATACGGAGATCACGCCAAATACTATATACAAAGGTTTGGACAGAAAATGTATATTTACAGGAATTAAAGCTGCTTCATCTGGAATATAAGTAAGAGAAGCACAGAATATATTGGATATTTCCTGTATACTGCCGATTTTATCTTCCGCAGGAAAGGTGAACTTACCCGATTGCAATATGGCAACTATAGTGAACCCAAATAATGCAAGATAGGCAAGGATAGTATTGTTGATATACGATATGATGAGCCCAGTCATAACCGCACAAGTGTTAACCATAAATACATGTGTGAAAATAGCCTTAATTGTATATATATAAAAGTCTGCAGAGGAAGAACCTGACAGTATACAAAGGCATATACATAGAACTAACATGCACATACATAATAAGACATTTATGATAGAGAGAATAAGCAGTTGCTGTGATTCTCTTTTAATTGATGACATAGTGTATGTGCTTATGCTCTCTACCACATTGGTTTTTTTTACGATAGATGTGTATTCAAAGGACAAGTACAAAAACAGAATATAATAATATATGGAATTTCCAAGCATCATATCTGTATGTTCAACTATATCAATGTAGTTAAATTCTCTAAGCAGACTGTCTTCAATGAATTTGTATACTGAGTATAAAATACAAAATATGATAGCAACGATGGAAGGCCAAAAGCATTGTGGAGTTTTCCTGAATAGTATGTAATTCTGTTTAAGCATTGCTTTACCTCCTATCAATAATAAATTATAATTAGAAAAACTTAGTTGTACTAAGATTTACTCAAGATGTATTAATTGGTAAATGAAAGGCGGAAGATGTTAAAAGTTGCTATATGTGATGATGAGCAGAAGGATATAGACATTGCAGAAAAATGCATATTGGAGTATTCGTTTAAACACAATCTGGATATTGAATGCGCCAACTACAGGACGGGGCAGGAATTGCTGGACAAGCTGGAATCTGGTGAACATTATGATTTTTTTGTCTTTGATGTGGAAATGGAGAAGGAGGATGGAATATATATCGCCTCAATTATCCGAAAAAGATACGACAAAAATGCAATTATCATTTTTGTAAGCAATTACCCGGGACATATGGGACGGAGCTTTTCTGTGCATGCATATAATTATATTCAGAAACCTCTTAAATATATAGAGTTGGAACAAGTATTATCTCAGGTTTTGCGTGAGATAAGGGACATGGAGTTTAACAAGTTGATTGTCCCAGCGGCAGATGGAGAAAGAGTTGTTAATATATCTGATATTATGTATATAGAAACCTCGAGAAAATTTCAAAAGAGTGTAGATATTCATTCTGCAAAAGAGATTATACAGGTTACAGGAAATTTAAAAAAATGGTTTAACTTGTTAAAGGACAAAAGGTTTGTATACAGCTTTAAGGGGTATATTGTAAATATAGATCACATAGTTACCTTGAGAGGCGGGGAGCTTGTTTTGGATAATAACGAGATTATTCCGTTGTCAAGGAAATATGAGGAAGAGGTAAGGAAGAGTCTTATTAATACGGTTATATCAGATGTGGTGAGCATCAGAGGTTAAAGGGTGAGTTATTTAGTATTAATTTTTATATCAGCAATTATGGATGCTGTGACTGTAAAAGTTTATGTAGAGAAATGGCTTGGAAAGCCTCCGCTTAGAATATCGACAATGGCATATTGGGGTATATTTATTTTAACAGAGCTGGCTTCAAGAGGCGGACAGCTTTTCATGATAGATGTGTCACAGGAGAAAGCAATGGTCAGCCAGGTGTCCGCGCATATAGTTATCATGCTCGTATTTATTTGCCTATATGATTCCCGTATAGCTGAATGTATATCTGCGTTTATTATATGGGTATTGGGTTATCTGGTGAGCATCGGTTTATCTGATGTAGTGGTAATTACAACGGATCAGATGCTGTATGACGGTGGAATAACTCATCTGATCTCGGTGATGGATATGTATGCACAGTTTATTATGCTGCCTGTCCTGATCATAATACTGGTAGTGAGAAATTATGTATCAGGTAGATATTCATTTAAACAGTTGGTCATAGTGCTTATAACTCCAATGATAAGTTGTTATCTATACTTGATAATACCAGAACAGATCGTGCTTTTGTCAGGGTATGGATTTATATTTGTGCTGATAATTGTGCTGGTCTTAAATGTTTTGAATTATTATCTGTTTGATAACATGGTGGATAATTATAAATTGAAAAATCAGGTAACAATGCTTGGTTATCAGTTGGAGCATCAGTCGGATAAATATGACCAATTGGTTCTTTCTTATAAGAAAATTGGCAGTATGGTTCAT
>OGRP01001099.1_pt1 | contig 19944 bp, 20 predicted proteins | sample 1553531 | NCBI WGS metagenome assembly OGRP01 (sample SAMEA2580045, study PRJEB22360) | human gut metagenome | biome: human gut; feature: human-associated habitat; material: faeces | place: Denmark | collected 2008/2010 | reverse complement strand
GTATTACAGGAGGTTAGAAACTACTTGCTGCGAAAGGACATTTAGAACTCCTAAGCGCTAGATGTGGGTTCGATTCCCGCACGGGACGTCCTATCAAAAGCGGAATGTATTAGAAAAATATCTAATATGATTTCCGCTTTTTTGTTTTTTCAAGGGGAAAATGGAATGGAATATCAGCTAATACGGAAGGAATCCTATTAGCCGCTGTCTAATAAAACGCACTGCTGGTATAATAGCTGGAAATAAATCGAAATTCTAATAAAAGAGAAAAGCCAGCTGCTTATTTGAGAAAATGGATGTAAATTCAAGCTCAGATAAGAAAAAAGAGGAAGGGAAATATCCCAATGTCATTAAGTTAAGATGACAAAACTAAAGATCTCAGTATTAGAAATAATACTGGGGTCTTTTTTTGTCTCAAATACTTGACATTAAAATCAAAATGTGCGGCCGCTTTCGCTATTGAATGATAATGATGTAGCGAAAGCGGCCCTTGTAATTAAGAAAATCTTGATTGCAAGGAGGTCACATATGAAACCCAAACAACTAAAGAAACTTTTATTATCTGAAATCAAATTAGTTTCTGAAAATGTGAATGAGTATTGCTTTTCGGAAGGTAAGGATTTTACCAGAAAGCGAAAACTTTCATTTGAAACAGTTATTAAAACCCTCATGGGTATGGAAAGCAAAAGTCTTTCAAATGAACTAATTACAGCATTTGATACGGAACCAGAAATGCCTTCAACATCTGCATTTGTACAACAACGTTATAAAATTAAACCCGAGGCTTTTAAGGCTGTTTTTGATGGTTTTACATCTCGACTTATTAATAATACATCAACAGAACTCCGGATTTTTGCTATAGATGGCTCTGATATACAGATAGCAACAAATCCAAATGATGCGACATCATATTTTCCCGGGACCAATGGTCAAAAACCTTATAATCTACTTCATCTTAATGCACTTTATGACTTGAATAATCATATCTATACTGACGCAATAATACAGGGAGGCATGGATAAAAATGAGCATATTGCATTACAGGAGATGGTTGATAATTCAGATATCCTCAAAGCACTTGTTATAGCTGATCGAGGTTATGAGTCTTTCAACAGCATGGCACATATACAAGAGAAAGGCTGGTTCTTTCTCATACGTGTCAAAGATGGTATTAACGGCATCAAAAATGGTTTAGATTTGCCAGCCACAGACTGTTTTGATGCCGATATTTGTCTGAAGCTCACAAGAAAACAAACGAATGAAGTGAAGGAATTATTAAAAGACAAAAATCATTATCGCTTTATTTCAGCAACACAACCATTTGATTACTTGCCATTAAAAAACAAAAAAAGTGATCCCACAGTATTTTATGAGTTGAAATTTAGGATTGTAAGATTTCCCATTTCAAAAGGTGTTTATGAAACAATAGTTACAAATCTTGACAGGACAAATTATTCGTCAGATGAGTTAAAAAAACTATATGCTACACGATGGGGAATTATGCCGATATTTTAGAAATGCCGATTTTTGCCTTTTGAAATATTGGATTTACAGGACTTTATAAATATATCGGCATTTCTTACTATAGAGATGTAACCAGGCATCGCTATAGAAAGGAGACTGTGTATGATAAAATCCTACCCGTTACTAAAACCATTAACTGATCAGCTCATGAAGGAGGTGAGAGCCTACGGGATACTGGAAGTGTCTTTAGAACAATATCAGATTGTTTGTAACTCGATAGTACGCTTTGCGCAGTCATTACAGGTTGATTCCTACAAGGACAATCTTGACACCAGATGTTCTTCCGGTGAGATATGCAAGGAATATCATCGATTCCAACTGCGTGTTATGCGTATGCTATCTTCACTTGTGGAAAGCGGCATTGTTGATTTTTCGAGCACTAAATCTCATCCGCTCAAGTACATTGTATCCGACGAGACAAGCAGCCTCGTGGAAATAATTCTCAACAGTTACCCTATCAGCAATGCAACAAAAAAGGATCTCCGAGCCCCTACCAGACATTTTTTGTGGTACGCTGAACAGTTCGGGATAAAGCCGCAACATATTGATGACACTATAGTCATGTCATTCCTAATTGATGAAGTACTGGTTTCGAACAGCGGCAGTACCGGACGTACATTAAGGTGTGTAAAGTACGCCACGGAATACCTTCGGGCTCATGGGAATGATTGCCTGCACCGTGATTATACTCTTCTGAAGCTGAAAAATGATCACCGGCGTATTATCCCGGCCTATTCTGAAGAAGAGATTTCGGGAATAGCCCAGGCAGCTGATACAGATAGCACCATTGGAAAGAGGGATCTTGCGATCATACTTGTTGCATACTGCACAGGGCTTCGCGGAATCGACATCATAGGCATTAAGTTATCAGATATAGACTGGCACAATCACAAAGTGTCAGTAGTGCAGTCAAAAACTCATACGCCAATCGCATCTGAACTGAACGGTGCCACCTTGAACGCCCTTGCTGATTATATCCTCGACTGGCGTCCTAAATGCGATATTCCTGAGGTTTTCGTAACAGTAAAGGCTCCGTATCGAAGACTGTCAAAGGGATTTGGCAGTATGATTGACAAGTATTGCGAAAAAGCAGGCGTATCCAAAATCGCATTTAGAGGATTCCATAGTTTACGACGTTCCTTTGAAACGGTTATGGTGTCAAGAGGAGTTCCCATTGAAACCGTGTCCCAGATGATGGGACACAAATCCATTATTGAGGATAAACGGTACATCACACACGATACGCACCAGATATCATTCGTGGCAATGGATTTTTCGGATGTGCCTATTACCAGCGGGTTCTATTTTGGACATACAGAAAGTGCCGGATCCCTGGAGGGAGGTGCTGGAGCATGACCCTTGATAAAAAACTCAATGACGCATTTGAGGAGATGATGAAATATCGCCAGTCCATTGGATACGCCACCGCTACATATAGGAGTTCGGTTCCTCCATTTATAAACTTTTGTGTAAAGAACCATCCTCTGTCTGCCCGCATTACCCAGGAAATGGTAGACGAGTGGCTCATTTATTATCCTTATACTGTCAACAGCAAAGCCGCCTTCCTCTCTCTCCTGCGGGAGTACACGAAATACCTGAACTTCCTTGGATATGATGATTATATACCGGATGACGACTATGTAGTAAAGCGCATAGCTTTCAATCCGTACCTGTTTACGGATGGTGAACTCTCCGGGTTATTTAAAACGATTGACTCATATGTTGGCAAAACCTGTGGAAAAAGATATCTGCCAGAGATTGTGCTTCCTGTGTATAGCCGGTTGCTTTACTGCTGTGGTCTTCGCCCACAGGAACCACCTGCGATACGAACAGAGGATGTAAACCTGATTACAGGAGACGTTTATATACGGCAGTCCAAGAGGCACAAGGATCGGCACATCATTATGTCAGAGGATATGCGCGCGCTCTGTCAGAAATACGATTCCGTAGCAGGAAAGAGACAATGGTTCTTTCAAAAATGGGGCGGCACACCATACGAAGCATCGTGGTACAACCAGATATGGAGGAACCTGATCTCAAAGAGTGGCATTTCATGGAAGGGGACTCCAAGACCTTATGATCTGCGGCACGCTTTTGCTTCGCGTAATATAATCCGCTGGATAAACAATGGGAAGGACGTGATGGAATTATTGCCGTACCTTTCGGCATATATGGGGCATTCAGAACTCACATCAACGCTTTATTATATCCACCTTCTTCCAGAGAATCTACGCAAGTCCAAAGCTGTAGACTGGGCTCTCCTTTCCCAGGTTTATGGAAAGGGGGTTCCGGAAGATGAGGATTAAAGCTAAGGATCCACGCCTTGTATCGCTTATGGGTGAATTTATGAGAATCTACCTTCCGGGTGTCAGGAATCGCGATAAAGACACAATTGACTCGTACAGATATAGCATAAATCTGTTTGTGACATACCTTGAATCAAAACAAAAGGTGACTGTCCTAACGATGCAGTCATCTGACTTCAGCCAGAAAAACATAGTAGAATTCATGGCTTGGCTGAAATCTGAACGCAATAACGTGGCACTGACCATAAACCATCGCCTGTCAGACCTGCGGGGATTCTGCAAGTACTTTTATAAAAAGAACGCTATCTCCCTTGATGCGTATGAGGCAATCCGCGAGATAAGCGATGTTGATGATAAAAGGATTCTCGATTTTACATGGCTTTCAGTTAATGATGTGTACCTGGTTCTTAAAAGTACAGATAGCAACCGTGAAGCTGTAAGAGATCGTTTTCTCCTGTCGCTTCTGTATGAAAGCGGTGCACGGATAAATGAGGCATTGTCACTAAAACTCCTTGATATTAAAGCGACATCCAACGGGAAGGCTGATGTCCATTTCTACGGAAAAGGAAAGAAACATAGGATTACACCCTTATCCAAGGAAATATGAAGCCAGTTTGAAGATTACTGCGAAAAATATCATCCAGACAAGACTTCGGAGAATCTGGTATTTTATTCTTTCCGAAATGGCCGGAGAAACAAAATGTCCAGTGATAATGTCAGCCGTATACTTGCAGGATGTGAAACAGAGGTTCGCAAAAGCAATCCGGATCTAGTCCATCTGCATTCGCATCTTTTCAGAAGACGAGGGCAATGCACCTGTATCAGGCGGGGGTGCCTCTCCCTACTATATCTGAATGGCTTGGTCATTCGAATATAGAAACGACTCGTTTCTACGCCAAGGTTACTGAAGAAATGAAGAGGGAAGCACTGCATAAGCTTAGCGATAGCGACAGATCCGTCTTTAAGGATGATGTGGTGTTCAAGTATGCCAATGACGAAGATGCTATCAAGCGGCTTTGTGGATTAAAATAAATGTCGATAGTTTATTAACCATGCCTGATATTGGGTCAGGCATGGAATCTTACAGAAATTTTATCGGCATTTCTAAAATATCGGCATATGGGGAATTATGCCGATATCTGCATAACCTGCCACCGGCAAGCATAATAAGACAGTGTTTCGTCCACTGACAGTGAGACGTCTGTACTGAGAAAGGCTCGTAGTGCTTTGGGATTTCCAAATACTTTTTCCGGATAACTTAAAAGAACTACGGCATTTTCAATACCATTGAGTTTTCCCTCATACCGATACACGTAGTATTTTTGTTTTTTCACTGTCACAAGGTGAAAATTGGAACGTGTGACCGATAAAAGAGCAGCAAACTCCTTAAGCTTCTTTTTTAGCCCAAATGGATAAAGCATCCGGTTTGTTTTCAATGCACCTATGGTATGAAATCCCCTCGCTGCAAAAGTATTGATTATTTTTTCAGAAGTATACCAGCAGTCACAAAGAAAATAAGACATTACCGGTGGAACCGGCAGTTCTTTTGCAATGTTTTCTACAATATTGATCTTGGAAATCGATTTGTTGTACATTACAAAAGCGTAGTTCAGGACAATACCGTTGCAGGAAAGCATAACCGCAACTGCCTGGTGTCCATAATCCTGTTTTCCTTTTAAATGAGACTGGTGAAAATACGCATCTTCAATAGGATGTAAAGCCCGTGACGAAGGCTTTGTCTTTGAAGCTATTGTATCGTCTACAATGCAGAAAACAGGTTTTCCGGTGCGTGCTGCTTCTGAATAAATAATCTCTATAACAGAACATTTTAAGATATCTGAAAGTAATGAATCATCCCATTTCCCCGAATTAAAGAAATGTGCGATCGTAGTTCTGTGACAGGAACTGTTTTTAGCAAAGTCCGTGGTTTTTCCATGATATCCTGAAATAAAAATGCTGATCAGGATACTCATAAGATGGTTTATCACCCGGTTTGAATAAAATTTGCATAAGTTTAATTTCTTAAGATGGTTGTATATGAATGCAGAATGATGTATAGTATTTGCGAGAGACACCTTCTTTCGTAAATGTTGAAAATGTTTGTTTGGTCACTTTCATTATACAACATCTGGAATCGAGGTGTCTTTCTTTTATGCAAAATCACGAACTTGCTCATTTATAGTAAAAAATCTGAATTAAAGTAAAGATGTAAAACTGTTTCATAAATAAAGGAAACGGTTTCATAACCAAAATTCGAAAAACAATTATGCAAACTATACAAAAAATAAAATATAAATTATATATATATTCTACAAAATGCAAATAATATATTGACATAAATACAAAAAGGCTATATAATTTAGACAACAAGATAAGGAAACGGTTACATAACATGATTACGATTAAACATGTGGCAGAGCTTGCAGGAGTTTCAAAAGCGACAGTATCAAGAGCATTAAATAATAGTGGCTATGTGTCACCAGAGACAAAGAAGAAGATAGATGAGATTATTGAGAAGTATCATTATCTTCCTTCAGCATCTGCGGTAAATTTATCAAAGCAGGAGACAACAACAATTGGAGTGGTTGTACCTGAGATAGGGAATCTTTTTTATGCAGATATTGTTCAGGGAATTACCCGCAAGGCAGATGAGTTGAATCTTTCATTGGTCTTGTTTGATACAGGGAATAATATGGAGCGAGAAGAAAAAGCGATTCGAGTGCTGCAGCAGCAGCGTGTAAAAGGAATCATTTTGGGACCCTCCATTGATTATGCAGAGAGCGAGCGTGGAAAGAAACTGTTAAAGCAGCTGACAGATATGCATCTTCCGATTGTGATCTTTGACCGTGATTTTGAGCAGATGCCGTGGGATGCGGTGATTTATGAGAATTATCAGAGTTCTTATCGCGCAGCACAGGAACTGTATCGTGCGGGAAACCGTACAGCAGCGATTATTGCCGGAGATATGAATCTTAAGATTGGTCGTGACCGTTTGGACGGATTTCGCAAAGGCGCTCAGGATTGTGGTCTGGAGTTGAAAGAAGAGGATGTTTTGTATGGTAACTTTTCTATGGGAGACAGTTATCAGATAGCAAAGGAACTTTTGACAAGAGATCATTTACCAGATGCGGTATACACTTGTAATAATGCTACGACACTTGGATTTTTAAAGGCAGCAAAAGAAGTAAAAAGAAAAGCGGGAGTAGATATTGCTCTTATAGGAAATGACCGTATTGATATTGTAGATATTCTTGGAATGAATATCAGCTGGATTTGCAGAGATGCATATAATATGGGGTATACTGCGATGCAGCTTCTTCAGGAAAGATTTGAGCATCCGGATAAACCAAGAAGCCTGTGCATGATACCATATCAGGTGGAGCTGAACGGATCAGAAAAAAAGAAAAAGTAATTTTTCTTTTTTCTAAAATATGAAACCGGTTACACTGTATAGGGACGAAATTCCCTGTTATATTTTTTTTAAAATATGAAACCGGTTACATCAACAGATAGAATATAGAAAGGAAGAAAAATATGATTTACAAAAAAGTTGCAAAGATAAACGAAGAAATATCAGCAATCGGTATTGGATGCTGGAATATGGGCGGTGACTGGGATTCATCAGAGGAAAGTAAGTCTATTGACGTAATACATGCAGCGATCGATATGGGAGTGAATTTATTTGACGTGGCTCCTGTATATGGATGGGGGAATTCAGAAAAAGTTCTTGGAAAGGCATTAAAACAGGATGGTCTGAGAAATAAAGTCCTGATTGCATCAAAAGCCGGATTGACATGGGATAAACCGCATCATACGGCCAACAATCTATCAAAAGAAAGTCTGTTAAAAGAAATCGATGATTCTCTGATGCGTCTTCAGACAGATCATATAGATATTTATCAGATGCACTGGCCAGATCCAAATGTACCATTGGAAGAGACAGCAGAAGCGCTGAATATTATGAAAAAAGCGGGAAAAATTCGTTACGTAGGATTGAGTAACTTCGCACAGAAAGATGTAGAAAAAATGATGGAATACATTTCGGTTGACTGTCAGCAGAGTTTATATAATATGCTTGAGAGAAATCCGGCAACCTATCATGGAATTCCACTGGATTATCGAACAGAGAAAGAAGTATTTCCGGTAGTAAAGAAGTATGGTCAGGCATTTTTACCTTACAGTCCATTGATGCAGGGACTTTTGGCAGGAAAGTTTCTGGATGGAATGACGATTTCAAATCATGACATTCGCAATGAAAACCCTAAATTTTCAGGAGAAACTTTTAAAGTATATCAGGAAGGTGCCAGAAAATTAAAGGCATTTGCAGATGAGATTGGAAGACCGATGAATGAAATGACACTGAACTGGACCAGACAGCGTGAAGAAGTGACATCCATTATTGGAGGAGCATCTTCTCTGGAACAGCTGAAGCACAATATTCATTGTACGGAATGGAATCTGACAGATGAAGAAATTGCAAAGATTAATGAAATTCTAGTACCATTTGAGAATATGGATTAAAGTTTTAGCGATGCAATGGGGGAATGAAATGACAAAGTTTTTAATTGCGCATGACCTGGGGACTTCGGGCGATAAGGCAACGTTATTTACCACAGATGGAGAGCTGGTAAAAAGTATTACATATGTGTATGATACACATTTTTTTAACAGCACCTGGGCAGAACAGAATCCGGATGACTGGTGGAAAGCAATTTGTGAAAATAATGAGGAACTGCTGAAAGAAATAGATAAGAAACAGGTAGCTGGTATGGCTTTCAGTGGCCAGATGATGGGATGTGTTCCGGTTGATAAAAATGGAAGAGCTTTGAGACCGGCAATTATCTGGGCAGACCAGAGAAGTCAGGATCAGGAGAAGCAGATCAAAGATAAAATTGATGAACAGGAATTTTACCGGATTGTAGGACATAAAATAAGTGCTTCTTATAGCATCGAAAAGTTGATGTGGATAAGAGATCACGAACCGGAAGTATTCCAGAATACTTATAAGATGCTTCAGCCAAAGGATTATGTGATTTATAAACTGACAGGAAAATTTCTGACAGATTATACGGATGCATCCGGTACAAACTGTTTGGATTTGAATGAACTCAAATGGTCAGAAAGAATTTTGGAAGCGGCAGAAATCGGGGAAGAAAAATTACCGGATTTGTATCCATCTACGCATGTGGCTGGTGAAGTAACAGGCAGTGTTGCAGCAGAATGCGGACTGGCACCTGGAACACCGATTATCATTGGAGGTGGTGATGGAGTATGCGCTGCAGTTGGCGCCGGAAGTGTCAGAGAAGGAGATACTTTTAATTACCTTGGATCTTCCTCCTGGGTAGCAATGACCAGTGCAAAACCTATTTTTGATCCGCAGCTTCGAACATATAACTGGGCGCATATGGTTCCTGGTATGTATTCACCAAATGGAACCATGCAGGCAGCGGGTAATTCATATCAGTTTATTAAGAAAACGATCTGCAAAGATCTGGAAAAAGAAGCGGCAGAAAACGGCATTAGTGCATATGAACTGATGAATCGAGAAATAGAGAAATCTCCGGTTGGAGCAAATGGATTATTGTATCTGCCATATATTCTGGGAGAGCGAAGTCCAAGATGGAATACGAATGCAAGAGGTGCGTTTGTAGGTTTAAAAATGGAACATACCAGAGGTGATATGCTCCGTGCCACAATAGAAGGAATTTTGATGAATTTATGTATTATACTTGATGTTTTCCGAAAGGACATGGATATCACAGAGTTAAACGTAATTGGTGGACTGGCAAAAGGCGATGTGGTAAGAAGGGCATTGGCAGACATCTATGGAGTTCGTGCAAAGCGATTAAACTGGCTGGATGAGGCAACTTCCATGGGAGCGGCTGTTTGTGCCGGGGTAGGTGCAGGAGTATTGGAAGATTTTGGAGCAATTCATCGTTTCATCAAAGTAGATGATGTGCTTGAACCAGATATGGAACACCATAAACGCTATAATGAACTAAAACAATATTTTGACGAATGTTACACTGGATTGCTGAAAACTTATGAAAATTTGGCACAGTGGAAATAAGAAAGGAGCATGAATATGAACAAAAATGAAATCACACCGGAGAAACTTGCAAAAATGATTGATCAGACGTTACTGAAACCTTATGTAACACTGGATGATCTGAGAGAACACTGTGAAAAAGCAAAAGAATACAATTTTAAAACCGTTGCGATCAATAATGCACCAGTTCCATTTTGTAAAAAAGTTCTGGAAGGTTCTGATGTGCTCTGTGATGCAGCAGTAAGCTTCCCGCTGGGTCAGTGCACAATTGATACAAAAGTGTTTGAAGCAAAGGATGTTATCGAAAAAGGTGCCGGCGAAGTAGATTATGTAGTGAATATTGTGGAATTAAAGAGTGGCAACTGGGATTACGTTGAAGAAGAAATGAGACGAATTGTAGAAGCCTGCAATGAAAAAGGTGTTACAAGTAAAGTTATTTTTGAAAATTGCTATCTGACAGATGAAGAAAAGAAGAAGCTTTGCGAGATTGCTTTAAAAGTAAAACCTACATTTATTAAGACATCAACCGGTTTCGGTACAGGTGGAGCAACCGTAGAAGATGTAAAACTGATGAAGTCTTGTGTAGGAGATGCAGTGAAGATTAAAGCGGCAGGTGGCATTCGAGATTATGATACTGCAATGGCAATGATTGAAGCCGGTGCGAGCAGAATCGGAACCAGCGCAGGAGTTAAAATTGTAGATGAATGCAGAGTCAGAATGGCAGAAAAATAGGAGATAATCAGTCTGATGAAATACGGAATCTATTATGCTTACTGGGAAAAGCAGTGGGGTGCAGATTATCTGAAATATGTAAAAAAAGTAAAAGATCAGGGATTTGATATCCTGGAAATATCCTGTGCCGGATTAAAAGATATGCCGAAAGAAGAAATAGAGAAACTGAAAGCATATAAAGATGAACTTGGTATTGATTTGACAGCAGGATATGGACCAAAACCAACAGAAGATATTTCTTCATCAAATCCAGAGATTGTAAAAAATGCATTTCAGTTTTGGAAAGAGACATTTCCGATATTAAAAGAACTGGATGTACATATTGTGGGAGGTGGACTCTATTCCAGCTGGCCGGCAGATTATTCGAAAGTGCCAGATAAAGCAGGAGATTTGGAGCGTAGTATCACCAACATGAAAGAACTGGCGAAAATGGCGCAGGAATATGACCTGACATTGGGAATGGAAGTGCTGAATCGTCATGAAGGATATCTTTTAAACACTGCCAAAGAAGGCGTCAGGTATGTGGATGCAGTGGGAGAAGAAAACGTAAAAGTAATGCTGGATACTTATCATATGATTATGGAAGAAGATGATTTTACTGAAGCAATCCTTACCGCAGGAAAAAAACTGGGACATTTTCATGTAGGAGAAAACAACCGAAAATTACCTGGTCAGGGTCACATTATTCCGTGGGAACAAATCGGAGACGCATTAAGAAAAATCGAATATCAGGGAGCGGTGGTTATGGAACCGTTTGTCATCTGCGGAGGACAGGTGGGGAAAGATATACGAATTTGGAGAGATCTGAAAGATGATTGCAGCGAAGCAATTCTGGATCAGGAAGCAGCCCAATCCGTGCAGTATCTTAGAAAAACATTTGAACAGCAGTAATTTAACTTGTTGTGCTAGATAAAATAAAATATAAAGAAACTTCAACAAAATATGCTATCCTTTTTGTAGGGAATACAACGAAAGGAGGCATCATTATGTTGAAGTTCCAAGATAATAATACCATTGTTATTGCAACTTTTGAAGACTTTATTTTAACCGCTTACGTTATTATTGACGAATTGTATCATCAGTTTGCACCTCCAGAAGTTACCAGACGACGGCATATCCTGAATGCAAAATTATCTGACTCAGAAATCATTACTATCAGTCTCTGCGGAGAATTGGCAGGCGTTGATTCTGAGAATGCATGGTTTTCTTTTGTGAAACGAAACTACAGGCATCTTTTTCCGCAGCTTTGCAGCAGAAGTCGTTTTAACAGAACGAGACGCGCCCTGATGCAGACAACAGAATTGTTACGACAAAAAATGATTTCCGTATTCCCAATTCCAGTCAGTTCCTATTACATCGTCGATAGTTTTCCACTTGCAGTCTGTAAATTTGGACGTGCACGATATTGTAAAGCATTTCGTGGCCATGGTGCTGATTATGGAAAATGTCCTTCCAAAAAAGAAACCTATTATGGATATAAAGTACATGCATTAATTACATTAGAAGGATACATTGCATCATTTGAGATCACACCGGCATCTACAGATGATCGTGAAGGATTACGTGATCTGGCAGACCATTGGTCTAATGTTACAATTTTAGCGGATAAAGGCTATGTTGGAAAAAACATGAAACAGGAAATGCAGGAAAAAAATATCTGTCTTTTTGCTCTGAAACGTTCCAACAGTAAGGAAAATTGGCCGAAATCCGTACGTCAGTTAATATTCAAACTGAGAAGGCGGGTAGAAATCGTATTCTCTCAATTGAGTGGTCAGTTAAATGCAGAAAGAGTGTTAGCCAAAAGCTTTCAGGGGTTATGTACCCGTCTGGTTAATAAAGTACTGGCATACAATCTCTGTATTGCATTGAATAGTATTTTCGGTGAAACCTGTGAACTTGGAAAAATCAAAAAATTGATATTCTAAAAATTTTATTTTTTAATATCTGTAAGGATTCTTTGCGGTTTTACAGGTTTTCACATAATCTATTTGAAGTAGCACAATAGGTTAATTTAAATATTTATGAAACAAAGTATCGTTAGTGATACTAAAAAATAAAAAAGTAAAGGAGAAACAAAAATGAAAAGAAGGTATTTATCAACATTAGCGGGAACAATGGTAGCAGCAATGATGGTTTGTGGGGGCACTGTATTTGCTGAAGAGACTCCGGATTCTCTGGATATTGTATGGGTAACCTGTTCAACAGAATCAGAATTCTGGCAGTATCAGCAAATTGGTATGGAAAATGCAGTAAAAGATATGGCAGAAAAATACGGCATTGAAATTAATTTCACGACAGTAGGTCCTGCAACAGAAGCAGAAACAGAAGCTTATATCCGTGCATTTGAAAATGCAGTAGCATCTAAACCAGATGCCATTATTTCAGCAACACAGGTTCCGGATTCTACGATTGCAGTATCTAAAGAAGCTACGGATCAGGGTATCGTAGTAAACTTCACAAACTGTGGACTGGAACCGATGGATTCTGATGAGTATTCAGACTGCTACAATCAGTTCTACACAACTGTCAGTGCAGATATCGGAGATATGGCCGGAAAGGTTATGCTGGAATTAATGGAAAAAGCCGGAATCGAAGCAAAGGGAACCGTAGCTATGGAATTTTCAAATGTAAATCCTGCACTTCAGCCACGTATGGACAACTTCAAAGCTTATCTTGAGGCTAATTCAGAATTAACAGTTTTGGATACACTGTACAACAATAACGACCTGAATCAGGGACAGGCAGATATTGAAAATGAAATCGCTACATATGGTGATGATTTAGTTGGTATTTATGGAGCAAACAATACATCTGGTGACGCAATTGCTCTGGCAGTAGAAAATGCAGGCATCAAAGATAAGGTCATTACAATTGGTGTTGATTCTGATCCTACTGAAATTGCAGCACTGGAAGCAGGAACCATCGATTGTATTATCGTTCAGGATGCTTATGGACAGGGATATGCAGCATTGGAAAATGCAGTAGAAACGATTATGGAAGGCGCAAATCCTGAATCAGAACAGAAAGTAGCAGTGGCACCTGTAGCAGTTACCACAGATAATATGCATGAAGATGAATATGCAGCTATGCTGGATCCTACTCTTAAAAAAGCAGAATAAGATGTATATTATGTGAGACTGTGAGCTGGCGGAATATCATTTCCGCCAGTCATATAAAAGGTAAGCTCAAAGACAGTGGGAGGTTATAGCATGGAACAGGAAGTACTGTTAAAAATCGAAAATGTTGTAAAAACCTATCCTGGCGTTCAAGCTTTAAAGGGAATTACGACAACAATCAAAAAGGGGGAAGTCAGGGCACTCGTAGGTGAGAATGGTGCAGGGAAATCAACATTGATTAAATGCATCATGGGTGTAGAATCTCCAACTGAAGGAAAAGTAGAAATCAATGTAGACGGGACATGGAAGAGTCCGAAAAATGCGATCGAAGCAAAAGATTATGGCATGCATGCCAACTATCAAAATGTAAATATTGCAAAGAACTTAAGCATTGCAGAAAATTATTTCCTTGGAAGAGTTCCGTTAAAAGGAAAATTTGTGGACTGGAACACCATGTATACAGAAAGCCAGAAGGTTATTGACAAGTTCCAGTTAAATGTAAATCCAAGAGATACCATAGTATCCTTGCCGGTAGCGATGCAGGCTATGATTACCATCAGCAAAATATCTGTAAATGATAATATCAGATTGGTTATTTTTGATGAACCGACAGCGTTACTGGAAAATGATAAAGTAGAAACATTATTTAAATATATCAGAGAATTGAAAGAAAGTGGTGTCAGCATAATCTATGTTTCCCACAGACTGGAAGAAATTATGGAGATCTGTGACAGCGTAACCATTATGAAAGATGGAAGCTATGTGGAAACAAAGGATATTAAAGAGGTGGATAAGGACTATCTGATTTCCAAGATGGTTGGAAGATCCATGGTTGACATATATAATATTGAACGCCAGAAGCCTGGCAAAGAGCTTCTTCGTGTGGAACATTTGAGCGGTGATAAATTTACAGATGTAAGTTTCACGCTTAGAGAAGGAGAGATTCTTGGTTTCTTCGGTCTGGTAGGTGCCGGACGAAGTGAAGTCATGCGGGCAATTTTTGGTGTAGATAAAATACATTCAGGGAAAATATTTGTAAAAGGTGAAGAAGTCAGTATTCACAGTCCAAAACAAGCGATCTTAAAAGGAATAGGTTTCCTGACAGAAGACAGACGAAAAGATGGGCTGGCACTTCAGCAAAGTGTAAAACTGAATACAAATATGTATTCTTACGATATGATCAGTAAAAATGGAATTATTAATCTGAAAAAAGAAACGGATCGTGCCGAGGAATATCGAAAGAAAGTGGCTGTAAAAACACCTTCTGTGAATCAGATTGTAAATAATCTGTCAGGTGGAAATCAGCAGAAAGTAGTTATAGCAAAACTGCTTTGCAGAAATCCGGATATTCTGATCTTTGATGAACCGACCGTTGGTGTAGATGTCGGTGCAAAAGACGAGATATTCAAGATTATCGAAAAACTGACTGCCCAGGGAAAAGGCGTCATCATTGTATCGTCCTATCTGCCAGAGGCAATGGGATTGTCAGATCGGATGATTGTCATGTCGGAAGGGCATGTGGCAGGAAGTCTTGACAGTCAGGAGTTACGTTCTCTTCAGGAAGAAGATGTATTGAGACTGGCGTCTACAGTAAATTTTGATTAGAAATAAAAGTGGCAGAGGAGGTTCGTTCATAATGAATGCAGAACAACAGAAAAAGAATAAAATTGTGTCAATTCTCATGAAGACAGAAGTGTCTATGGTTGCGATTATAGCGATAATTTTTATTGCTACGAGTCTGGGAACTCAGAATTTCCTGACAGCATATAATTTGACCAATATTTTAAAACAGTGTGCGATTATCGGTATTATTTCCATTGCTGAAACGTATGTTATTATTACAGCAGGTATTGATATCAGTTGTGGAGCAATTGTCGGTATGAGTACCCTGATTGTAGCAATGTCTCAAGCAAAATGGGGATTAAGTGTACCGGTGTCTTTGTTACTTGGTATTTTAATAGCGATTATTTCAGGTGTATTTAATGCAGCATTAGTATATGAATTCCGTGTTCCGGCATTTGTAGCAACCCTTGGATCACAGACAATTCTTAGAGGTTTGATTAAAGTAATCTCCAATGGTGGAACGGTAGCCGGTATTAATAAAGCATTTGCGGGATTTGCCTCTGCATCATTTGGATTTATTCCAAATCTTGCTATTGTATGGTTTGTAATCGCCGTAATTTGTTTCTTAATTCTGAAATATACGATTTTTGGAAGAAATTTATTTGTACTTGGTTCAGGAGAAGAAGTGGCAAAACTGAATGGTATATCCATCAGAAAAACAATTTATTCTACGTATGCTTTTGCAGGACTACTTTATGGAATTGCCGGTATTCTGCTGTGCGCACGTATCAATTCTGCAATCCCAACCGCAGGTGAAGCATATGAAACCAATGCAATTGCAGCAAGCGTACTGGGAGGTGCATCACTGGCAGGTGGATGCGGTTCGGTGTTTGGTACAGTACTTGGAACAATCCTGATTATTCTGATTGATAATGTAGGTACACAGTTTGGAATTGGAGCATTTGTTATGCAGGTAATTACAGGATGTGTAATTGTTGTAGCAATTGTTGTTGACCAGCTGAAGAAACGAGGAAAACGTTAATAGATTCTGAAAGGGAAGTGTTGCAGTAGCGATTTGAAAATCGCTACTGCAACACTTTTATTTTAAGGAAAAATATTTAATATTTAGATTTAACGTTTTCTTACGTTTTCTAAAGCTTTACATGCAATGATATACATGCCATGAGCCCAAAGCAATGGGGCTGGGGATTCGTGCCACCATTTTGTTTCCCATTCTTCTTTTATATCCGGGAAGTTCAGATGCTCAAAAGTCTGTTCAGGGAAAAGACCATCTTTTTCTGTATGATTTTCACACCATTTTAACAAACGCTCTGCGTCTTCATATTTTCCAATGGCAGAGTAGTATCAGGAAAGCCAACATGTGAGAATGATCCATTCTCCACCTCCATAATAAACATCTTTCTTATATCTCTTCACACCACCATATAGAAGTTGTTCTTCGATTTGTTTCACAGTAGCAAGTGTAAGAGAATCATTCAGGGCAAAAACGTTATATGGAATAAACAGCCATAAAGAATTACCATCGATATCATTGCTGCCAATGTATTTTGGAAGAAAATGACAGAATGATGCAGATGAACGTAACAAAGAACGAATTTCTTCGATCCAATCTGTCAGTTCGGGATCTTTTCGAAATTCATTTATAGCGATCAAACCACCGGCAATGCTTCCGAGAGTGCCTATGGCACGTTCATTACCATATTCTTCCCATGGGTCATAGCAAGGCATCTGCCAGGTCATTTTTAGATACATCACCTGAATCGTCGAAATTCTGTGTAAATGTGCCATAAAGAGATGTTTTCAATGTGGTAGGGGCAGTTTCAAAATCCATGTTTTCTCCCACAATGTGAAAGCCCGTTTCTATCTCACCAATTTGAGAAATTCCTGCATCATCAAGGAGAAAATCCAGAAAATCAATAGCAGCATTTACAGTTTCATGTGCTTCTACATCTTTTGCAATCGTACCATCTATCATGAAGCCGTTTATTGAAGTGCGTGCTACATATACTGTTATTTTTTCATCCGTATTATTTTCAATCTGCAGGCAAAGCATGTATGAAGTAGATGTGTTTTTTAATTCAGTTGCTGTAATACAGATGTTGTTTTCGTCCATAAGTACCTGTTCTTGGATAGTAACATCTGCATCAGCCCAACATGTTGCTGATGACAGTAAACAGCATACCAGCACCATCCAGATTATTCCCAAGATCTTTTTCATATGATTCCCTCCAAAAGGTGTAATAGTAATAAGTGCCATATCTAGCCAATCCATGTTGTCGATATTAAGTATACCATAAAATGGCAGATCAAAAAAATATATGTGTTTAGGTAAATAGAAAGTTTTGGTTAGTATGTATCAATCATCTGTATTAGCTTCTTATAAAATTCATTTCTATCTTTGTAAATTCTTTCTAATTCTTTTTCTGTAAACAGTGTATAGGCTTTATCGGGTATATCTGTCAGGCCATCGCAGCTAAATGGTATGCGCCGTCCACCTCTGAAAATTGCTTCTTCCCAGTATTTTTTTCTAAAGTATTTAATTATTCCCATGTAGTTCCACCTCTTTCCCATATTTGTTATTGACGTTCTGGCAAGTAAAATACTTTTGTTCTTACTATATTATCATCAAAATCCATTTCTACATAATAGTCTCGCACAAAATATGATCTCCAGTAATCTTGTAGTGAGTAGATCTCCAGAGTTTTGAAATCGACAATGCACAGAGGGATAGCCTCTTTGCGTTCACTGTTTGCCTTTCTGTATTCTAATGAAGCAGCTACTTTATTTAGACAGTTTTGACATAAATGGTTTTCCAGCATGTTAGTATCAATTTCGTAATTTTCTGGCAACGTCACATCTATGCTTGCCATACCACGGCTTGGAGTTCCATCTGAAGAATAAGATATTTCACCTGTATTTCCAGAGAGGAATGAAGTTGAAGTAGCATTTTCTACCTCATTTCCATTTTTATCGTAATTTTTCAGTGGAAAATCAATTACATACCAATCATTCAGTGAGATCAATCCAATGGTGTCAAAGTTTCTAAAGTAGCTCATCAGGCTTTCTTCCGCATTTCCGCATAGATAGCATTTTGATGTGTTTTTCAGGGATGAGCGCAGATCATCAAAAGTTACATAAATGTCAGCACGGCGTTTAGCTGATACTGGTTGGGAAGGTGTCTGCTCATGGGCAGAGGCATAACATGCGATGGTTATGGAGATAACAATTATGACTGCCAGAATGGAAAGCCAGAAATAATCCATTCGGATTTGATAATATCGCTTTTCTTTCTTAATATTTTTGATGCTCTCCCTTAATAATAAAATATAGTGTACTTAAAACAAGTTCATTTAAACCATTTTACCATGTTTTGTACTTAAAATGTACTTGCAACATGAACTTATTTTGTACTTATCAAATGGAGAGGAAGCCATATGGAAAAAGATAAACACCTTGGTCTTCGGATTGATTCTGAGACGCACGGAAAATTGAAAAGTCTTGCTGAATTTGAGGGACGTTCTATCAATGGAGAAGTGCTGTATCTGATTCGTCAGGCGATTGCTCAACATGAGAAAGATCATGGCACATTAAATAAATAGGAAGATCATACATCGGGCTGGTGAGTTCCGGTGTATTTTTATGCCAATTTAAAAAGTATCAAATGATGATACTTTTAGAGGAATCAGTGATACTTTACGGCAGGTATTTGAGATACCCTTGATACTTTGGACTGTTATACTGATTATGCTGGAAATAAAAGAACAGCAGGAAAACTTCATATGATTATTAGAAAAGCTCTTTTGGGTTAACACCCCGGAGGGGCTTTTTTTGTTGCTCTGAAATTTTGATTTCCGGCCAATAAGCCACAGATCTGCCTGATCTGGTGGCCTGAAAGGAAACCAGTACGCATGATCAGAGGCATCAGAAGGAGCCGGTCCCCTCCGCTCTTGAATTTGGAACACGAAACAGATTTCAAATTCAGGAGGAACGGACGATGTATGTAGAGCATCCATATAAATTCAATGACAAATTTTATGCAAAAGTTGATGGGAAATTTTATGAAATAACCAGAGAGGTAGCCAAGGCAATGCTTTCCGCTTACCGTAATGAGATTTACAGAAGTAAGAAGTGGCAGCCAGAAGATCCGGAAACCATGACAAGAAAAACAAAGTGGACGGAGCTTCTGGACTGTGTTTTCAGTGAGAATACAGATGGAATCGGAGTGCAGGATTTACCGGATGAGTGCCAGCGGAGCGTAGAAGATCTGGTAATTCTGCAGGCTGAATCTGCAGAACTGCATCAGAATATCGCAAAGCTGTCAGAACATGAACAGTTTATTATCAAGTCCATCTACTTTGATGGTATGAAGCAGGTAGAACTGGCGAAAATACTGGGAATTTCAAAGGTTCGGATGTCTCAGAAGGTCAGCGCAATCTTAAAGAAAATGCGGAAAATGTATGAATAACTGCGCGTCGCATTCTCGTTACTTTCAGTGATGAGTTAGACGCGCAAATTTTTTTACTAAACAACAGAACAAATGTTTACATAAACCAATACATATGGTATAATATTTATATGGGTGCGAGCTGTGAAATCAGCATAGCTGATTTCCCCTAGCGAGCGGAAGAAATTC
>OGRP01001090.1_pt1 | contig 20203 bp, 22 predicted proteins | sample 1553531 | NCBI WGS metagenome assembly OGRP01 (sample SAMEA2580045, study PRJEB22360) | human gut metagenome | biome: human gut; feature: human-associated habitat; material: faeces | place: Denmark | collected 2008/2010 | reverse complement strand
GTATGTGGCCGCCATCCGCGCCGCCCAGTTAGGCGCAGAGGTCACGCTGATTGAACGCGAATATATCGGCGGTACCTGCTTGAATGTGGGCTGCATCCCCACCAAGTGTCTGCTCCACAGCGCCGAGCTGCTCTATGAGCTGCGAACACAGGGGGCAAGCTTGGGTGTCCTGGCGGACAACATACGGGTAGACTTCCCCCAGGTCATCGCCAATAAAAACGGCGTATGCAAGAAGCTCACCGGCGGCGTGGCAAGCCTGCTGAAGGCCAACGGTGTCCAGCGGATCAGCGGCACCGCCTCCTTCATCGGCCCCAAGCAGCTGCGCATCGCCCTGGCCGATGGCGCAGAGCAGACCCTCGCCTGCGACAAGATGATTCTGGCCACCGGCTCTGTCAACGCAGTGCCCCCCATCCCGGGCATCAAGGAGAACCCCAACTGCATTGACTCCACCGGGGCCCTCTCTCTGGAGAAGCTGCCGGAGACCATGGTGGTCATCGGCGGCGGTGTCATCGGCCTGGAGCTGGCCTGTGCCTATGCGGCCTTCGGCACCAAGGTGACGGTGGTAGAGGCTCTGGGCCACATCCTGCCCATGCTGGATGGGGACCTGACCGCCATCGGCCTTAAACACATGAAGAAGATGGGTGTCCGGTTCTGCTTGTCCTGCCCGGTGGAGTCCGTAGAGGACAGCCCCGTGGGTGCCAAAGTGGTCTGCCGTAGCACCAACGGTGAGGTCCAGGCCTTCGAGGCCGAGAAGGTCCTGATGGCTGTCGGCCGCGGGCCTAACACCGCTTCCCTGGGCTTGGAGACCGGAATGATCAAACACAGCAAGGGCAGCATTCTGGTCAACGACAAGATGGAGACTTCCCTCCCCGGCGTCTACGCTGTGGGCGATTGTGTCAAGGGCTATTCACAGCTGGCCCATACCGCCTCCGCCATGGGCGAGATGGCTGCAGAGAATGCCCTGGGCGGCAGTGTGCACTACGACGAGTCCTCCTGTCCCACCTGCGTCTATATGGAGCCGGAGGCTGCCTCTGTAGGCCTTACTGAGGAGCAGTGCAAGGCCGACGGCATCGAGTACACCGTGGGTAAGTTCCCCATGGCTGGCAACGGCAAGGCCCTGATTCTCAACGGGGGCGAGGGCATTGTGAAGATCCTGGCGGACAAGGATAACCGAGTTCTGGGCATGCACATTATCGGGCCGCGAGCCACAGACCTGATCGCGGAGGGATCGCTGGCCATCGAGGCAGGTCTCTCCGTGGACACGCTGATCGCCACCATCCACTCTCATCCCACTGTCACAGAGGCCATGCGGGAGGCGGCCCTCAGCATCCAACACCGGGCCATCCACATCGTCAACCGCTGAGGCGGAAAACAGAACAAAAGGCCGGCCGGTCCCAGCGGAACGGTCGGCCTTTTCTGCTTATTGGGCCAGTGCCTGATCCCAGGTATTCGGTCCAAAAAATGGATTCTTCTCCATCTCCTGCACAATGAAACTGACGAAGCAGTTGACATTTCGGGAGACATAACAGTCGTGCTTCGTAATCAGCTCCAGCCGGTCTACGCTGATGGCGTTTTCCACCCGCAGAAGGCGAATATCCGGGAAAGAGAACCTGCGGAAAAGGGAGAGCGGCAGAAAAGCCACACCGAAATTCCGCCGGACCATCTGCACCACGAAGTCCCACTGAGAGGACAGCAGCACAACCTTCGGCTCAAATCCCGCCCGATGGCAGGCCGCCTTGATGTCCTGATGGGTGGAGAACTCAGACCCCAGCATCACAAAGGGCTCGTCCTCCAACTCCTCCAGCACCACACTCTCCCTCCCCGCCAGAGGGTGGTTCTCGCTGACGGCTAAGCAGGTGGTGTCCTGGACGAATGGAATGTGGTCAAAAGTTTCTCCTTGGACGGGGCCAATCACACACCCCACGTCCAGAGTGCCGGCCTCCACACTGCTCATGATCTTGTTGGAGCCCTTTTCCTCGATGCTCAGCTTGATTCCGGGGTATGCCTTGGAAAACTTGGCAATCAGGTCGCAGAAAAAGCAGGTCCCGGCCACCGGCGGAAAACCCAGGAAAATCTGCCCTTTGTAGATGTCCCTCTCCAATCTGGCCGTCTCCGAAAGAGCGTCGTACTCGCTAATTACCTGCACAGCCTTTTCGTAAAACGCCTGCCCGAAATCCGTCAGGTTTTGGCGCTTTTGAAAGGTGTAAAAAAACTCGAAGCCCATCTCCTCTTCCAGCTTATGGATCACCTTGCTCAGCGCCGGCTGGGAAATATACAATTTCTGGGCTGCTGTGGAGTAGTTTCCATCCTTTGCAACTTGTACGAAATATTTCAGCTCACGAATTTCCACAAAACTGTCCTTTCTCTCCTGACGCACTACGTTCTTCAAAGGGAACGCATCTCTTCCATCTTAATTTCTGCGGATAATAGTATATACGAAATAACCACGAAAAAGCAAGAAAAAACACCAAGCGCCTCTGCTCAGAAGAGAGCAGGTACCGTCCGCAAGTACATCCGGCAGCTGGAGCAGTTGGAAATCGCCACGGCACGTCAACGGACGGCGGTAGCCCAGACCAGCCCGTGACGGCCTGTGAGCCGCCGTGTGCGGCGAAGACAGTGCGGGTGGGGCTGTGCCCCACCCACACTACAAACGTAGTGTGAGGACGTTGTACCGCAGACGCCAGGGCTGCCTGGAAGCCAAAATGAGTGGGTGGACTGAGGATGCGAAAGTGAGCGGGATAACCCCAAAGCCCCCCTGCAGTGCGGAGAGCACTGGAACCGTCGGTACTTCCACGGTCGGGGGAAGCAGGTTTTACCCACCCTCGGGTGGGGCAAGCAGAGCGTTTGGCTTGCCGCGAGCGGCAGCCAAACGCTTTTTTGCGGGCGGAAGCCCACACCCACTTCACGGTCAGACAGCCGAGGACGGGAACGGGACCAGCGAGAAGAGCCGGACGCAAAAATGATACGCTGAAACAAAGAAAGACCAACTGAGGTCTCAACGGGGGTGTTCCCGCCTGTAAAGCCCTGTGTGCCCTTTTCCTGGCCGGAGAGGGTAAACACTCAGCCCCACTTTCGGAACACAACGCTAAAGCCTGTTGCGGCCAAAGTTGAATTGCCCGTGAATTGATAACTTTCTGATAACTCCCACAAAACCGTATGGCTATCCACAGAAAAATCTGGTATGGTGTGGTTCCGCTGTAAAGCGGACAACCCCATGCCAGATTTTCTATGTGGAGGTGAAAACAGATGGAACACCGGAAGCGGCATCAGGTCATCGCCTTTCGGGTAACGGAGGCGGAGAGGCGGCAGATCAACGCCAAGATCAGACAGTCCGGCCAGTCCCAGCAGGAGTACCTGCTCCGCGCCGCCCTGGGGCAAACCATCCATGTGGTAGAGGAACTGAAGCCCGTCCTGTCGGAGCTGCGGGCCTGCGGCAGAAATCTGAACCAACTGACCGTGCTGGCCCATGAGGGGCATATCCAGACGGTGCATCTGCGGGAAACGGTGGAGGCACTGGGCAGGACCTACGATGCGGTAAACGCCCTGCTCACGGAGAAGGGTCAGGTGATCTCCTATGGCAACGTGTAGCTTCATCAAGGAATCCAAACAGACGGCGGGCGCGATGCATGGCGTCATGCGGTATGTGGCACAGGAACAAAAGACCTTGGATGAGGATGGAACCCGCTACCTCACAGGCGTTAACTGTATGGCGGATCTCGCCTACCAGAGTTTCATGGCCACCAAGAATCTGTACGGCAAAGCGCACGACACTTTCTTCTATCAGTACGTCCAGTCCTTCTCTCCACAGGAGCAGATCCTCCCGGCAGAGGCCCATGGAATCGCGCTGGAACTAGCGGAGAGGTTCTTCCCAGACTGTGAAGTTCTGATCGCGACCCACTTGGACACGGAGCATCTTCATTCCCACTTCATCATCAACTCCGTCCAGCCGAATACCGGAAAAAAGCTCCACTTTACGCCCAAGACACTGGAAAAAATGCGACTGGTCAGCGACTAGATCTGCCGGGAACACGGCCTGTCCACGCTGAAGCCCTACCGGCAGGCACAGGGAGAAAAAGGAATCAAGACAGGGGAGTACCGGGCCGCCGTCCGGGGAGAGAGCTGGAAATTCCAGCTTATCGCTGCCATAGAGGACGTGATGAAGAAAGCGGGAAACAGGGAGGACTTCATCCGGGAGATGCGGCGGCGGGGCTACGACGTGCGTTGGGAGGATGCAAGAAAGAGCATCACCTACACCACACCGACGGGTATGAAGTGCAGGGATGACAAACTGCATGAACGGAAATTCAGAAAGGGGAAGATGGAAGATGAGTTTCGAATCCGGCGGCGAGCAGCGCAACAGCGCCTTAGACAAATTGAAACAGCGGGCGCCTTCACTGACAGATCAGCACCCCAACGTCCTCTACACGATGCCCATGCAGACAGTGGAGCAGTTGGAGAGCGTCCTGCGGAGCACTCTGGCGCTGCAGGAGAATATCCGCTCGTCCATGTCGGAACTGGCAACGAAAGAGAGCCTGCAGCCACTGGCAACGGCGGAAGAACTGTTAAACTGGGTGAACAAAGTACAGGAACTCAACCAGGAGATGCATCAGTCCATGCGGCAGGTCCTGGCGGAGATGCGGGAGGAGAACCGACAGGCTGGGAAGAAGCGCGACGAGTTTTTGAGGACGCTCTCCGATATGGAACAGCGGTTTCGGAGGGATGGGGAGGATATGCTGAACACGTTCCGCCTCTGGACGCCTATGACGTTCATAGGCGCGGCGGCGGTGTCCACGGTGTTCAGCATTCTGATGCGGATCTTGCTGAGATAACAGAGAAAATCGTCCGTCTGTTGTCACGATTGGAGGGAAGTGCCAGCGATGAAGTGGTAGACTGCACCACGCGGGTCTATCACGGCGACAGAAAAGCGCTTACCAAAGAGCGAGAGCAGAAGATCGCCATGGGGCATAAAGCAGATGACCATGAGGAGCAGCAAATGATGTAAAAAGAAGTCTCTCCGCACCAGGGAAACACGGTGCGGAGGGGCTTTTTCAGGAAATATCCACCAGCTCAAATTTTGCGCCGCATAAAACAAAAAATAGGCACCAATACTCGGGACCTCTCCGCTCTTTTGGTATGGCTATCCGCGGGAGGGTGTGGTATTGTGTAGCTGAGAAAGGGGCGCTGAACTATGCAGCGAAAACTATTGACAAACGGCAACATCTTTAAACGGACGGATGGCCGCTGGAACGGCGTGGTCTGGTACTCAGACGAGCAGGGGGAGAAGAAGCGCAAGTCCTTCTGCGGCACCACGAAGCAGGAGGTCAAGGAGAAGATCACCGAATACCTCGCTGACTTCGACCGCCAGCTAACAGCCTCAGATGAGTCCAGGGCAAGACTGGAGGAGAGCATGGGGCGGTGGCTCCGGGTATTCAAATTCCCATCTGTGGAACGGGGCACCTACGACCGGCTGGAGTGTACCGCCAAGCATCAAATCTACCCGATCCTCGGTGGCAAAGTGGTAGGCGACATCACCTCGGCAGATATCAAAGCCTTGCTAAACCACTGGATGAATGAGGATTACGCCTATACCACGGTCAAGAAGGTTTACAACATCCTCACCGACTACTTCCGCTACCTCACCCAGCAGGAGTACATCCCAAAGAATCCAATGGCTGCGGCTCCCATGATCAAGAAGTCAAACTTCATGGCCAGCCAGGGCAAGGAGGATCTGCCAACCTTCGAAACTGTGACCATCTTCACCCCGGAGGAGATCACAAAGTTCAAGGCGGAGGCTGTCAGGACCTGGGGAAACGGGACGCCCATCTATCAGCAGGCGGCCGCCTATACGCTGATGCTGAACACCGGACTCCGCACAGGCGAAGCCCTCGGACTGCTGAACAGCGACATCGATCTGGAGAACCGGGTGATTCATTTCCAAAAGGGGGTAAAAGAGGTCAGCAGACGGGACGGCGTGGAGGCCACCAGCGGCAGAGAGGTCAAGGTCGGCAAGCTGAAAACGGCCTCCAGCAAGCGGGATGTGCCCCTCAAACAGGCGGCGTGGATGCTATTCTGGATCTGAGAGCAGAACGGTACTTCGGAGAGGACAGCCCCTCATTTCGGATGAACACGGAGGTTATACCCGGCCGGTAAACTTCCGGAAACGATACTACCGCATCCTCGAGGCGGCCGGACTGGAACAGCGGGGACTCCATACCCTCCGCCATACCTTCGCCACCAATCTGGTCAACGGAGTCAAACAGCCGAATGGAACCATCCGCGCGCGCTCTCCCCGGCAGGTGGCCGACCTCCTCGGCCACTCCACCTCAGAGATCACAGAACTCTACTACGTGAAAAAGGATACCTCCCGGCTGGCCGGGATCACCGCCGGGTTCGAGCTCTGAGGCACATTACCAAACCACAAAAATCGCTCCCCTGGTCAGTTCGAAGCCGGCCAGGGGAGCAAAAATTTTGGTGCTAAAATGATGCTGTAGCAGACGGAAACAGTAAAACGGATGACGCCAGATGCCATATTCAGAGCATCATTTGAGCATCACCCGCGGTCCGTTAAAAACCATTCTCTCAAAAAAATAACAAAAAACCCTGATTTCTCAGGGTTTTCTGGAAAAATCAATGGCAGGGGCAGAAGGATTCGAACCCTCGGCACGCGGTTTTGGAGTGGCTGGGGAAGTCTGCACTCCATATAAAACTTCCCTGCTGTCCCAAACACTGGCCGACTCGCAATAGTTCGTCCTTTACATTTCTGATGCTTTATTGATGCTGTCATCCTTTCGAGCAATACACCTGCCGCGCAAAACGATAGAGATATCTATACTCCATGCCATCGCTTTTGTCAATCCACTTTTTCTATTTTTGAAGTATTTTTTGCCCTGATTTTCCCCCGCATCCTGTAAATACCGACTTCGGTACTCCCGGCTTCCTATGAATGGAGGTCGGGTGCTCCCTTTCCGGCTTCTCTCGTCATCCATCCGGTTGGAAAATAACAACTCTTTTGCAACGGAAACCATCTCAAAATTTGCAGGGCAATTAAACAATAGAAAAGCCTTCCCAAACAGGGGGTGTTACAACCAAATTTTGACATACTAAAACAAAGAGCAGTGCTGAAGAACCCCGCTTCCACAGCGATCAGGGGTTTCAGCACATACAGATATACACGTTAAAGACCGGAGTGGCGCCGCTTGCGCTGTGCCACTCCGGCTAAAATTTAAGATTCCATATCCTGGGCCTCTTTTTGTGCTGCCTGCACAACCTGTCGAAATTCAATTTTTACAAATATGATTGGACCTGGAGGCTTTCCTATCTGTATGGATCAGTTAAGCAGAGAGGGGAGCCACGTGGACAGCCCAGGGATAAAGCACATCATCAGCAACACGAAAATACAGCAGAACAGATAGGGCCAGATATAGTGGATAACTTCCACAAATTTGACGTTCTTCATTTTGGTGGTGACAAACACATTGATGCAGAACGGCGGAGAGATAGCACCCACGCAAAGATTCACCAAAATGATGCCGGCCAACTGCACCTGATCAATGCCGTAAGCATCAGCTATCGGGGTAAGCAGAGGCACAAACAACAGGATGGCCGCATTACTGTCGATGAACATACCGCAAATCAGGAAGATAACGTTCACAATCAGCATGAACACAATGGGGGAACTGATGTGAGTAGTCATCCATACCACCAGCTCCTGGGACACGCCGGAGAAGGCAATGGCCTTACAGGCAATGTTGGCCGTGGTCATGATAAACATAATTACACCGGTAAGGCTGATGGTGAACTTCATCATGTCCATCACGCTGCCGCTGACCGCCAGAGGATTGGTCCGCTTGCGGATGACATAGTAGAGCAGGCCATACAGGGCGGAAATAGCACCGGCCTCAGTGGCGGTGAAAATACCGCCGTAGATGCCGCCGAAGATGATGATGGGCATCATCAAAGCCCAGAAGGCGTTCTTTGTGCTCACGCCAATGTTTTTCACATAGGCGCCAGTACGAAATGGCTCTGCGGTTTTAGGCTCTACCTTGCGCCTGTGGAAGAAGTTCACAACCGCGTATAGGGTTGCAATGATCAGACCAGGCAGCAGTGTGGACATCCACGCATCCGCAATGCTGATATTGGATGCAGTAGCATACACAATGCCTGTCATGCTGGGCGGAATTAGCACGCCCAGGAAGCCCGCGGAGGCCATTAGAGCTGCCTGATAAGCAGGCTCATATCCCCGCTTGTCCATTTCGGGGTAAACAATCTTGCTGATGGAGGCAATCGTGGCCTGGGTGGAACCAGTCAGGGCACCGAACGCGGCACAGGCAAAAATGGCTACTGTACCAGTACTGGCCCGGAACCGGCCCACAAAGGAATCTACAAAGGAGAAAATGCTCCTGGAAATGCCGGAGTACTCCATAACCGCGCCGGCAAACAGGAAGAAGGGAATGGCCAGCAGGGAGAAGTTATTCGTCCCATAGAAGGCCGACTGGGCCATGGCGGTGTTGGAGAAGCCATAAACCAGAAAGGTCACCACACCGCCCAGGCCGATAGAGAAGCCCACCGGCATACGGAATAAAATGGATGTTCCCAAAAATACGATCAAAAATAGCAGCAAAACTTCCATTACGCCCGTTCCTCCTTATTGCCGTCATCTTTCTGCGGCTCCTGAATATGCCAATACCGCTTTGGAAGCAGCACGTAGCAGACGCTATGGAGCAGGACCAAGATACCGCCTACCAGAACCAGGCTGATGGGCACCCACATGTCAAAGGGCAGAGTAGAGGAAGGCGTTCCGGAATGGTACATCTTGATACAAAACACCGTATAAAAATACAGGAAAATCATCAAAAAAATCAGGGAGAGGATTTGCGCGATCCGGTCTAATACGGCTAAAATTTTCTCTGGATCCTTGGCACGCTTTTCTACAATGCCGCCGATGATATCAATGCTCAGGTGATCATTGTGTGAAGAAGCATAAGCGGCCCCCATCCAGCCCAGCAGAATCAGGAAATACCGGGCCAACTCGTCCGCCCAGGGGGTGGGAACATGGAAGATAAAACGGGCAGAGATAAATACCACGCACACGGCAATCAGAATCCACAAGGTAATAATTGCTAAGACCTCTTCAACCTTCCCGAACAACTGATTTAAGTTGTAAACTACCTCGTGAAACTTATTATCAAACTTGGGTTTCATGTAAAACCTGCCTTTCCTAAAGGATGCTGGCAATTTTCATTGCCAGCATCCCTTCAGAGATATCAACGATCAAGCGGGATAGAACTCTTCAAAAATCCGCTCCATAGCCACGGGATCAAACTTATCACGATACATCTCCCAGATCGAGTAGCTGACCTCAAGCATCTGCTGTTTCATCTCATCATCAATATCAATGACCTCGATATCGGGGTTATCGCGGCACTTCTGAACCCAGGCGTCAGTGGACTTGCGATACTCATCGCGGATATACTGCGCAGCCTCCTCGGCAGCGGTGTAGATGATCTCGCGCTGGGCATCAGACAGGCTGGCAGTGAAATCACCGTTCGCTACCCAGTAATTGGTGCCGTACATATCCCAAGTCAGAGTCATCCAGTCGATGACCTCGTCCAGTTTGAACAGTTCAGAGGCGGGGATGTTGTTATGGACAGCGTCCATCGTTCCCTGCTGCAGACCGGTATACATGTCGATGCCGCTGACAGGCATAGCGCCCAGAGCGCTGATGTAGTCGTGATTCATGTCGATGTCAGGAATGCGGATAACCTTGCCCTTGAAGTCCTCCATAGTGCGGATGGGTTCGCCAGTGCCCAGGAAGACTTTAATACCGAATTCGCCCGGGCAAATCAGGTCGATGCCATTCTCTGCAGCGACCTCTTTGTGCCGCTGGAACATCCAGCCGTTGTTGTAGTATTCGTCAACTTCCTCAAAGGAGTTCAACAGGCCGGGCAGACTCACCCAGTACATGCCGACATTGGGAACCAGCCATTCTAGGCCATCAATGGAAAACACGCCCATATCGATGTCGCCCATCATCAGCAACTGCGTGGCCTCTCGCTCAGCGCCCAGAGTGCCTGCAGGAGTGATATTGCAGGTAATCTTACCACCGGACAGCTCAGATACACGCTCGGCAAAGAGCGTATAGGAGTTATCGGTCACAGTGCCGGCAACAGGGTTATACAGGTTGATGGTCAGTTCTTCCACCTCGGAACCGGTACCTGCGCTGTCCGTGGCCGGGGCTTCATCACCGGTGTTGTCCGCCGGCTGGTCCGTCCCGCCGCAGGCTGCCAGGCTCAGCGCCATAGCCAGCGTCAGGACCAATGCAAAAATTCTTTTCATGTCTCGTCCTCCTGTTGAAATTTCCTATTTTGTACATGCGTACCTTCTCTCATTCCTAATGGATTAGCTAAATTGTATCAAATATCTTGTTAATTTCAAATCTCCAAAAGTTATCCCGCCATATTCCTAAAAAGCATATATTCCCTGCAAAATTCAACAGGGGATTTCGCACCAATTCTACCCAATCCAGAACTTTTCAACAGGGCAAATCAAACCTGCATGGATATAGGTTCACTCTGGTGAGATTGCTTTTGTGCGGGACTTTTTTGCCGGTCAGTCAGTTCCATATATCGCGTGGATCGTCTCCACGTCTCTTTTGGCCGCTGAGACATAATCATATCCCTTGGCCAGGATATTCGGACGGAAATAGAAGTTTTCTGAGACGATCCAGCCCTCATATCCGATATCCTTCACCGCCTGTGCGGACTCTCTAAAAAAGGTGCATCCCTCGCCCAAAAGGACAATCGGCGTTTCCACGCTCAGAAAGCCATCTTCATTGGCCTGAGACTCTTTGACATGGAAATGATCAATGCGGTCCTTGCCGAGTGTCCGAATCATATCCGGCGGATAACCGGTGCCGTACATCACTGGGTTATGGGCATCAAAGCACAGCTTCAACTTTCCGTCCAGAGCATCCAGGAAGGAAATATGGTCCTCCATAGACATATCTGTCTCCATGCCGATTTGAATACCGTATTCCTCGCCTATCCGCACTGCGTACTGTGCAACCTGGAAAATATGCTGCCGTTTAGCAGCGTTATTCATGCGCATTCCATCAATGATTACACTGGGTACACCCATTTCTGACGCCGCAATTACGCCTTGTTTAATACTTTCCAGACAGGTCTGTCCTTCCAAGGTGTCCAAGCGGCTGCGGTAATAGCATTGATGTCCCAATGTATATAGATGTATCTGAGGAAAGGAAATGTGGTAGTCACTTCCTGCCTGCAAATAATACTCCTGTACCCGTCTGTCTCGCAGAGGATAGGCGTGCATAGAACCACCGCCATCTCCCAGCTGCACACCATCAAAACCGGCTTCATAGGCCATTTTGATTGCCAGTTCTCCCCAGCAGGGAAAACTCCACTCACAGACAGCAAATTTAAATCTCCCCACGTTGTTCCCCCCGCTCTTTGCCGCCGAACATGTTTTCCAAAGCCGTTCTGTCCTGCCTAGCAAGACAGACGCAGTCTTCTCCGTTCCGGCGGAGTCTCTGACTATAGTAGGGCGTCTCCGAGAAGATCCATCCCCTGTACCCCGTTTGCAAAATGGACGCAGAGCACGCCTGAACACAACCATCACCTTGCCCCAACAGCGCAGGGCCGCTCTCCTCCCGGGTCACAAACCCCTCTCGGTCTGCCAATGCATCTCGCAGGCGGTATCTGCCAATATAATTCCCGCCCAGTGATTGAATCATTTCAGGTGCAGCTCCGCTGTTGGAGAACATGGGGTCAATGGTACAGAAATCCAGTTTTGCTCTTCCATGCAGATGTTCCACAACCTCTTTCTGCCTGTCCGCGCTCATATCTGTGGATATGTAGATCTGTACGCCATACTCCTCTCCAACCTCTACAGCAAATTCCAGTTTTTTCAGTGCATAGGTGTGCTGTCCCACACCAAACATGCCGAAGGCAGGGACTGTCACAGAGGGAATTCCCATCTGCGCCGCAGCCTTCACCGCATTGTGAATGGTCTCCCGGCATTGCTCCCCTTGCGGGGTGAGATCAGAGAACTTTACAAACCCTTGATGATTTAACAAATAGAGATATATACCAGTAATTTCCATGTCTGATGCCTGTGCAGCCGCCAAATAATCCTCCTGCACCCATTTATCCAGCAAAGGATAGGAATCCTTTCGCCTCAGATCTAGACCGAATCTCTCATACTCCACGAAACCGTTATTCAGCGGGTGGGGTTGGAGGTATCCCCCTCCATCCGTAATCTGGATTCCATGAAACCCCGCCTCATGTGCGGCCTCCATGGCAAACCGCCCCCATATGGGGAAGCAAAATTCACATGTTCCAAAGCGGAACATTTCCATATTTCTAACCTCTCTTTCTCTTCCAGCCGCCGTATCTTCTCCTATATATCACCAAAAGGGCAGAACCAATCAGTTTTCGGTTCTGCTCTTTCGGAACTCAAGCCACAACTGTTGGAGTAAGGACCAGGTTTTCCATACTTAATAATCGCTGAAGGCGGCTTTGAGGGTGTCCACGTCCTGCCTGGCAGAGGAGACGTAGTCCATGCCGTTTTCATTGAAGTTGCGGCGGTTGTAGAAAGTCTCGGAGATGATCCAGCCCTCATAGTCGATGTCCTTAATGGCCTGGACGGCCTCGTTGAAGAAGGTGCTGCCCTTCCCCAGGGGGACAATGGGGGCGGTCTCTTTGGTGATGAAGCCCTCGGCGTCGGCCAAGGACTCCTTCATGTGGAAGTGGTCGATGCGGTCCTTGCCCAGGGCACGGATCATGTCGGGGGGATAGCCGGTGCCGTACATGACAGGGTTGTGGGTGTCGAAGCAGAGCTTCAGCTTGCCGTCGAACCGGTCCAGAAATTTGAAATGGTCCTCCAGACGGATGTCGGTCTCCATTGCGATCTGGACGCCGTAGTCCTCGGCCACCTTAACGGCGTACTGGTACATCTGATAGACGTGCTTATACTGGGCGGCACCGTACATCCGCATCCCCTCGATCATCACCACGGGAATCCCCATCTGACTGGCGGCGATGATGGCGTTCTTGATGCTCTCCATGCACTCCATGCCCTCGGGGGAAGCCTGGCTGAAACGGATAAAATTCTGGCGGACGAGGGTATAAAGGTGGATAGACTGGAGGGTAATGCCGTACTTGGCGGCGGCTTCCAGATAGCTTTCCTGAACGCGCTTGTTATTTAGAGGGTATGCGTTGGTGGAACCGCCGGCGTCGGCCAGCTGCATACCGGTGAATCCGGCCTCATGGGCCATCTGGAGCGCCAGCGGGCCCCAGCAAGGGAAGCTGAACTCACAGACACCGAACTGGATGCGGGACATAAGAAAAACCTCCTTATTTGCCTCTCCGGCGCCTTGCCGGAGGCAGTTACGCTCAGAATTCCGGGACGATCACGGCATGGATGACCTTCTTCTCACCCACCATGGACATGCCCTCCTCCAGGGCGTCCAGGCCCAGGGTGGCGGAGGAAAATTCCCGGAAGGGATACTTGTGCTGGAATTGGTCCAAGAACTGGAGGGATTTGTAGAGATACTCCGGCAGATAGCGGGCCACGCCGGTGACCTCCAGGCTCTTGCGGGTGATGTAGCCGGGGGAGAGAGTGGCCTGGGCGGCGAAGGTGTTGGTGCCGATAATCACATAGCGGCCCATGGGCGCCAGGTGATGGAGGCCCTCCTCCACGGCGGCGGCCACGCCGGTGACCTCGATAGCCATGTCGGGGCCGCGTCCGCCGGTGAGGTCCTTGACGGCCTTCTCCCGCTCCTCCAGGGTGGGAAAGTCGGCCATGCTGACCACATGGTCGGCGCCGAAACGCTTGGCCATCTCCAGCCGCTCGGCCACGCTGTCGATGACGATGGTGGAGATGCCCTTCTCCCCGGCAATGGCGGCGGCGTAGAGTCCCATGCTGCCGGCGCCCTGGATCAGCAGGGTCTCCCCGGCTACGGGGCGGAGGCGCTCCAGGCCGTAGTAGATCTGGGAGAAGCGGCAGTTGGCGCCGGCAGCGAGGTCATCGGGAAGGGTGTCGGGGACCTTGTAGAAGTGCTGCTTGGGGAATACGTAGTAGTGTGTGGCGAAGGTGCCAGAAAAGAAGGGGAACTGTTCCGGGGACTGTCCCAGATGGATGTAGGCGTTCTCACACTGGTCATAGCGCCCCTTTTTGCAGGCGGGGCACTCGCCGCAGGTGATGTAGTAGGCGGCCACGATGCGGTCGCCGGGCTTTACCGGCTGGCCGGCGTAATCGGTAGTGACGCCCTCACCCAGGACCTCGATGCGGCCAACGAACTCATGGCCCTGGCAGCTCTTGCTGGCACCCACGCCCACAGAGCTGCCGCCCTTCCAGTTCTTTACGTCGGAGCCGCAGATATTGCTGCTGAGCACCCGGACCAGTATGGCGCCGGGCTCCGGGTCCGGAAGGGTGTGCTCCATGAGCTTCATCCTTCCGCCTTCCAAATAAGCGATCTTTCCGTTCATGATAGCTCCTTTCAGGCTCTCTGCATGGAGGCTTTCTGTGCGGCCTGCATGGCTCGGGTCCCGCTATACCCGCCATCCACCGGCAGAATCTGGGCAGTGATCTGCCCGGCTTCTTCTGAGACCAGGAACAAGCAGGCGTTGGCGATATCCTGGGCGACGGTAATTCTCTTGGTAGGTGTGATGGCCAGGAAATTTTCGTCAATAGTGGGGGGCACATGGCCGTTATTGTTCGTGCGGGTAAACCCGGGCAGTACACAGTTGGCGGTAATGCCGTAGGGGCCGACTTCCAAGGCCAAGGCCCTGGTAAAGGAAATAATCCCCGCCTTAGTGGCAGAGTAGATGGTAGAATTCCGCTCTCCTTGGAGGGCGGCTGTGGATGAGATATTGATTACCCGCCCGCCGCAGCCTTGGTCGATCATCTGCTTGACTGCCAGCTGGGCCATGAAGTAGGTGGCTTTCAGATTCAGGTTGATGGAACGGTCGAAAGAGGCCATGTCTGTTTCCAGGAAGGAGGACTTGCAGCCCCAGCCGGCGTTGTTGATGAGAATGTCCACCTTCCCGAAGGCGGACAGGGTCTTGGCCAGCACCTGTGCCCGGCCCTCTTCGCTGGTCAGGTCCGCGGCCACCGCGATGGCCTTCCCGCCGGCCTCCCGGATCTCTTGAGCGGTCTTTTCCGCCGCCTCGGCATTGCTGCCTACCACGGCCACCTCGGCCCCTTCCCGGGCGAAGGTGGTGGAGATGGCATAACCGATGCCTTTGCTGCCGCCAGCGATGATGGTGGTTCTGCCTGTTAAACGTCCCATATTCATTCTCCTATCTCTAGTTGTGATGATTTGCTGTCCCTCACAGTTTCTCGTGGGTCTGGTAATAGGCGTCCGCCATGGGGCCGACCACCATTTCGCCCACTTCCGCAATAAAGCCGAACTCCTTCCGCAGGTCATAGAAGGAATATCCCTTGTCCCGCATCTTGGCACTGTGCAGCACCGGAACACCAAGCTGCTTCATATTTTCCACCAGGACTTCCCGGTTGGCAAATTTGAGGTTGATGTGGTGGATGCCCTCACCGTGTTCCAACAGCCAGTCGGAGAAGGGATCTCCGCCCTCCTGGTTCAAGGGTTGGATATACTCGAAATCAATGCCGCCAAAGCTGAGGCGAATAGTCTTGATATAGAACTCTGCGGTCTTCTCTAAAACCTGGTTATCGGTGAAGATCCCCTGATCGGCCATGTCCTTGGTAGACTTGACCACAATACTGCTCTCGTCAAAATCAAAGTACTTTTTCAGCGCCTCCACCTTGGCCTCAGCATCTCTGACCACCATGCCCACTTGAAACACGACTTCTGGTATTGCTTTCTCCATACAATTGCAGTCCTTTCTCAAATGCACACTTCCGATTCCTGCGCATTGACCTTAATGGTTCTAGTATATCTCGAAGGAATGTGAAATGTATAATACCTCTCTTTTTGCCCCAGTCATTCCTACTGGTTATAGAAGTTTCTTTTTCACTTGAGGCGGCAGTATAATTTCGAGGAATAGTTCCCTATGAATGCTGTGTATTTGAAAAAACAGCAAAGTGCGCATATGATAAAATAACCATCAGGTCGAGACCGTTCTTTTTGTGCGCCCGTTGTCAAGGAGAGATGGGCTTTCCACGGTGCCCTGCTTGGCAGGCGGCATCCTGGTGGAAAACATTCACCAACGAAAGGAAGGAACTTTTTGATGGCAAGTTCAGCTCTTTCTCTGCAACTGGAGTTTTATGAGAATATGTATAAGAGCCGCCGCTTCGATGAGCGGCTGTGGGATGCCTACACCTCCGGAAAGCCTCTGGGCATGACCCATCTTGGGATTGGCGAAGAGGCGGTCGGTACGGGAACGATGAAAGCATTCCGGCCCGAGGACATCGTCTGCCCCCACCACCGGTCCCACGCCCACCAGCTGATGCGGGGGTGTGATCTGAAGAGCCTGCTGTCGGAGACATTGCTGAAGGCCACAGGCGTGTGCAAGGGCAAAGCCGGCGAGGCCCACTTTATGGACGTGTCCAAAAACCTCTATGTTCTCGGCGGCACGTTGGGTCCCTGCTTCACCGTGCCCCTGGGCTTTGCTTACAACTTCAAGCATGAGGGGAAGGGAAACATCGCCGTGGCCTACTCCGGCGATGGCTGCACCTGCGAAGGCCCCTTCTACGAGGCTATGAATATGGCAACTGCCTTCAAACTGCCGCTACTGATGATCATTCAGAACAACTTTTTTGCCATCTCTGAGGACTTCCGGAAGATGACCGGCCTCCAGAGTCTCAGCACCCGGGCCGCCGGTTTCGGTATCCCCGGTGTAACTGTGGAGAACGGCAATGATGTGGAGGCGGTGTATAACGCCACCAAGTCCGCCGTTGACTACGTTCGTGCCGGCAATGGCCCCATGATCCTGGAGATAAAGACTTGGCGGCAGATGGGCCACGCGCCCAACGAGGCCGGCACCAAGTACAAGGACCCGGACGAGCAGGCCATGTGGATGAAGCGGGACCCCATCAAGCTGCAGACAGCCAAGTTAAAAGAGCAGTACCAGGTGAGCGATGAGCAGTTGGCGGCCATCAATGCCGGGGTGGAAAGGGAACTGAACGAGGCTTGGGCCTACGCTGAGGCCGCCCCCTACTCCGAACCGGAAGTAGCCATGCAACATATTTATGCAGAATGCTGAGGTCGGGAGGAGCAGAGAAGATGGAAACGAAAAAGATGACATATATGCAGGCTGTCCGACTTGCTCTGGATGAGGAGTTCGCCCGGGATGAGAAGGTCATCATGATAGGCCAGGATATCGGCATCTTGGGCGGAGCCTACGGCGTGACCGGAGGCCTGTACCACAAGTACGGACCCGACCGGGTCATTGATGCCCCCCTGTCCGAGAACGCTATCGTGGGCTTCGGCATCGGCGCGGCCATGACTGGCTGGCGGCCCATTATCGACATCATGAAGATGGACTTCAGCATGGTCTGCGTGGATCCGATCATCAACCATCTGGCCAAGTACCGCTATATGTCCGGCGGCCAGATCGAGAAGATGCCTGCCGTGGTCCGGACAGCCATAGGCGGCGGCACCCGTAGCGGCCCCCACCACAGCTACTCCCTCCACCACCTGTTCGCCGGCTTCCCCGGGCTGAAGGTGGTCTGCGCCTCTACCGCCACCGACGCTAAGGGCTTGCTCAAGTCCGCCATCCGGGATAACGATCCGGTGCTGTTCCTGGAGGAGACTGCCGCCTATCGAATGAAAGAGGAGGTGCCCATAGACCCGGACTTCCTGGTGCCCATCGGCAAAAGCAAGGTGGTCTGCGAGGGCAATGACCTGACCGTGGTCTCCTTCGGCACCGCAGCCCTGAAGGCCACGAAGGCCATCCCCCTGTTGGAAGAGAACGGCATTCACATCCAGCTGATCGATCTGCGGAGTCTGCGGCCCTTGGATCTGGACCCGGTGATCGAGTCTGTTAAGCGCACCGGCAAGCTGCTGGTAGTGGATGAGTATACAGAAACCTACGGCATCAGCGGTGAGATTGCCTTCCAGGTGACGGAGAAGTGTTTCTCTGAGCTGAAGATGCCCGTCCAGCGCTGTACCCTGCCGGAGACCATCATCCCCGCCGGGCCGGTGATGGAGGACTGGGTCATGCTTTCCCCCCAGAAGATCGCGGACCGGGTGAAGGAGATTGTCGGGGGCTGAGACTGCCCCCCCTGAAAACGTCAACCAACCAAATTCTGATAAATGAGGTGTATGTATTATGGCAAGAGTTATCGTGATGCCCAAGATGGGCGAGGCAATGGAAGAGGGACAGGTCACCGAGTGGCTGATTAAGGAAGGCGAGAGCGTGGAGAAGAATCAGCCTCTATTCGAGCTGATGACCGATAAAACCACCATGGAGTTCCCCGCTCCCGAGGACGGCACACTGCTGAAGATTTTGGTGGAGTGTGACGAAGACTATCCCTGCGGCACCCCCATCGCCATTCTGGGCCAGCCCGGTGAGGATATATCCGGTCTGGTCTGAGCCGAGAGCGAAGGAGAGAATCCCATGCTTGAGACATCTGAGATCATCCCCTACAAGGGGCTGCGGAAGATCATCGGTAAGCGGATGGAGATCAGCGGGGCCTATCCCATGACCTATCAGGGTATTTATGTGGATGTAACAGACCTGCTGGCCTACCGCAAGCGTATAAACGCGGAGAAGGGCGCGTCCTTGACGGTAAATGACTTCATCATCCGGGCTGCCAGCCTCGCCCTTCAGCGGACGCCCATCATGAATTCCAGCTTCAATGAGGATATGACGAAGATTCATGTCTACAGCTCCTACAATATCAGCGTGATGACGGCCTCCGCTCACGGTCTGGTGGCTCCGGTGCTGAAGGACACCCAGGACAAAGACATCTATCAGCTTTCCGCAGAGATGAAAGCCCTGATCGACAAGGCCAATGCCGGCAAGCTGATGCCCGATGACTACTCTGATGGCACCTTTGGCATCACGAACATCGGAAAGCTGAACTCCTACGATTCCGTGCCCCTGCCGCAGCCGACCCAGGCGGCCATCATGGCCGCCTGCACTGCCAAGAAGATGCCGGTGGTGGTTGAGAAGGACGGCGAAGACACTGTGGCCATCCGCACCATGATGAAGATTGTCATCGGCGGCGATCACCGTATCTTGGACGGAGTCCCTCTGGCCTCCTTCATCAACGATATGAAGACTCTCATGGAGGACCCCCAATCCCTCACCTGATGCCCCTCAAAAGGGGGAAAGTTCCCGAAAACTTTTCTGCAAAGTTTTCGGGAACTTTTCAAAATTTCTACAAGGAAGGAATGCCTCATGAAACTCTATGTGCTTGATCTCGGCAAGATCATCATGATGGGGGACAACCCGGTAACAGACTCCGCCCAGAGCGGCACCGAGCCCCTTTCCATCCCCATTCACGCCTTCTTGGTGGATTCCCCCATCGGATATATACTCTTTGACACCGGCTGCAATCCAGAGGGCATGGCCGGTGCCTGGCCGGAAGCCCTTCGCGCCAACCCTTATGTGGCCGCACCGGAACAGCAGCTTCTCTGCCGTCTGGCCCAGCTGGGCCTGAAGCCAGCGGATATCTCCGTAGTGGTGCTGTCCCATCTTCACCTGGATCACGCCGGCGGGGTCCACTTCTTCCCCCGGGCCAAGGTCTATGTCCAGCAGGAAGAACTGGAGCGGGTCCTCAGCGACTACGCCGCCGATACGCTGGACTTGTTCCACGTCCAATGCGATGCGGAAAACTGGGAGAAGGCCGGCATTCAATGGCAGGCCGTCCCACGGGAGACGGAGACCCTCCCCCTATGCGACGGCATCACCATTCTGAACCTGGGGCCGGGCCACTCCTACGGGATGCTGGGGCTGCATGTGAAGCTGAAATCCGGCGGCTTTTTACTGGTGGCAGACGCCGCCTATTCCGCGAAGCACTACGGCCCCCCGGCCCAGTTCTCTGGCGCCGTGAATGACCGGGAGGGGTACCTCCGCACCATGGAATACCTGCGGGAGTACAGCACCGCCCACAAGGCTGCCGTACTATTCGGTCACGATCCCGAGCAGTTCAGCTCCCTGAAAAAATCTACCGAGGGATATTACGAATGATTCCTCTTCGAGAAAGGATCTATCTATGAGTGAGAAAATCATCGTTGTCGGCGGCGGCCCCGGCGGGT
>OGRP01001059.1_pt1 | contig 20938 bp, 33 predicted proteins | sample 1553531 | NCBI WGS metagenome assembly OGRP01 (sample SAMEA2580045, study PRJEB22360) | human gut metagenome | biome: human gut; feature: human-associated habitat; material: faeces | place: Denmark | collected 2008/2010 | reverse complement strand
TGAGGGAGCCGGGGTGAACGCAAAAGCCTCTCGCCTGCAGATGCCCCGGCTTTGGGATCTGGCCTAGTGAGCCGCCAGATCGGCACATATCTGCGTCATGCCGTTGCCCTCGAAGCTGTTACGGAAGTTCGTCCATGATGCACTGGACGTTGCAGGCGACCTGCTCGTACTTCTCCGCTGCGGGGCAGTGGATGACGGTCGGCTCGGTCTTCATGTAGAAGGCGAGCGATGCAGTGTTCGCGATGCTCATGAGCACGAACTCATGGACATCGGCTTCGTCGCAGGTCTCGCGACCGAGCGAGCGGAGGTGGCGTGCAAGCCTGACGTCGAAGTCACTGTTGGTCATCGTCGTCCTCCTCGTCGTCATCGTTGAGCAAACCAGTCAGAAGGGCGTCAGCGGAGTTGAGTGCAACGATGTACGCATCGTCGTCGCCCCGGATGTAGGCCTTAGCGGCCTCATCCATGAAGTCTTTGATGTACTCGAGGTAGTCGAGCTTGTCCTTGTCCGTCATTGTGTTCTCCTGATAAGCCGTCCCGCGTGTCGCTCTTTGCGGGTGCCCGCGAGACGGCTGTGATCTTTATGAAAGCCCATCCAAGCGTCCTCTCGCCAGTCCCCTACGCTTGAACACATGCGAGAAGGCGCTTGAATCGGCTTTCGATCAGGTCGCGGCTGCGCATCGTCTGCGCTCTGGCCGCTCGGTGCATCGCACTCTGCTTCGTTTCAGCTGATCCTGATCTAGCTCGTGGGGCGAGCTTGCGTCGTTTTCAGGTGGTCCCCAACCCAACCGCACTGGAAGATACCCTCCAGCCGTCCTGCGTACTTTTCATGCGCGACCTTTGCGACTACCGTTCTGAGCTGTACTGCGCGTCGCTAGACCCTTCTAGCCAACGGCGTAGCCGCTTCTCAGGCGGTCCCCGACGCGCTACGTGAGCGCACCGAGATTCGAAGAAAGAGCCGATAAACGGTTCGTTGTCTTCGTATACGTGAAGTATATACGATGAGTGTACGCGTTGCACATGGTTCGTTTATAGGGATAACCCTTAGTAGTGTACGGGAGGTACAAAAAAAGCCCCGAAGTGGGGCTTTGTGAGTTTGTCTTTAGGGGGGGGGGCTTGTTATGCCTTGCGGATGTTGCAGGTCGTCACGACGCGGCCTCGGACTGCGAATCCATGCTCGAGTTCTTCGGGGTCAAGCGTGTAGGCCTTGTACATCGGGTTGTCGCTGATGATGTGGAACTTTCGGCCGATACGTTGGACGCGCTTCACATAGAGGCTGTCATCAAGCGAGAAAGCGAACATCGAGTCCGTGTAGAAGCTTTCTACGCTTCTGTCGATGATGACGAAATCGCCGTCTTGCAGCGTTGGCTCCATGCTGTCGCCATTGATGATGATGAGGTTCAGGCAGTTTGGGTTTACATCTCCGCAGTTCCGCGTGATCCAGGAACGATTGACCTGCATGACCTCAACGACAGCCGCATTTGGATTGAGCGACTCATTGACGCCGCAGGACGCTCGCACATTCAGTAGCGGAATGCACACGGTGTTCTCGCAGACAATCGACTGGTGCATCGTAGAGTCTTCCGAACCAGTAATAAGCCACGATGGGGAGACTCGAAGCACTTGGCACATTCGCGCGACCTCTTCTACTCCGGGGCGGTTTCGTCCACTGAACCACGCAGACACCGCTTGCGGACTTACTTCGATCTGCCTTGCAAAGGCCGCCTGTGAGATGTCCCGCTCTTGCAAGATCAAACGGACTCGATCCATAAGTGAGGTGATTGACATAGGAAGCTCCTTTGTGTTTCGCACAGTGTACGCGACATTCACGTATCGTACATTGATTCTTGGAGATGCGCTATACTTCACGTATACAAACATCATGGAGAGTGTAATGGATACGTTTACGGTTGCCGTTGATCGAGCAGGGTCACTCGCGGAGCTGTGCCGTCGATTGAGCGACGTGCCGGGATTCCCGAAAGTGACGCCGCAAATTTTCTCCGGCTGGCGTCGACGCAACCAGATCCCCGACGGGCGCGTCTGGCAGGTGTCGTTCGCGACCGGTATTCCTCCTTGGGAAATCCGTCCCGACCTGTACGATCGGCCAGAAGACTATCTGGCCAAGGTCTCTAAGGCCGCAAGCAAATCTATCGAGTGAGGTCGTGATGAGCTACGCAGCGGAAAGGTGGGCGCGTAGTCAGAAAGTTGGCAATGCTTCGGCGAAGTTTGTGCTGATTGAACTGGCGAACGCGCTCAACCGCGAAAGCGGCAAGTGCTTCCCCAGTATCGATGCGCTTCAAAAGGCCACGGAACTGAACCGCAAAACAGTGATTGCCGCAACTAAGTTCCTTGAGGAGAGGGGTTTCATCACAAAGCAGCGTTCGTTCGCGAACGGGAAGCAGACCATTTACTACGGTTTCCCGTCGTTTAATTCTGCCGACTGGGACGCAAAGAAAAGTACCGAAAGCGGCACTTTGGAAAGTACCGAAAACGGAACTTTACTCGACGAAAGTACCAGAATCGGGACTTTGGAAAGTACCGAAATCGGCACTACCGAAAGTACCAAAACTGGAACTCACGGCAGTACCGAAAACGGGACTTTCGAGAGTACCGTTTTTGGGCCTGTAACAGGGAATAAGAACAGGGAAATAGAACAGGGAAGTAGAACAAGGAATAGCTTGCCCGCGCAAGCGCCGTGGGAAACCGACCATCTTACCAACGACGGTAAAAAGGTCGAGGAGCCGAAGGCGAAGCGCACGACAACAGACAGGGGATCGCGACTAACGATCACTGAACTACCAGACGACTGGAAGGCTTTCGCCGAACAGGAAGAACCTGACCTTGATCCTAAGCGTCTCTTTGAAAACTTCAAGGATTACTGGAACGGACTCTCTGGAGCTAAGGCAATCAAAAAGGACTGGAAGGGCACTTGGAGAAACTTCGTCCGCAGCTTCCATAACGCCGAAGACTGGAAACGTCGTCCGATGCTCAAACGTGCACCTACTCACTCACCTTCTCGACCCGGTCAGTTCGTCGAGAAAAAACAATCCGAGCGTGACTACTTTGACTGGTAAACAATGACTACTGACATCACCACGAAACTCAAAACGGCCTTTGCCGCCCCCGCTTCGAAGGAGGTTACGTTCGAATGCCAGATTCACGGCGTCCAGACGTACACCACATATCAGCGTCGCGACGGCTCTTGGGCTGATCCGTACTGTCCGGAATGCCGAAGGATCGAGAAGAAACGCGCCGAGCTGCTTGCAGAGATGCAGGCGGACGCGAAAGAGCGCTCGGTCGGTCTCACACGTGCGCTTCACTGCGAAAGGCCGCTGGACTACGACGTGCCTTGCTTCGCCAACTATCAACCTGAGACGCAGGAAGAAGAGCGCAACCTGTCCATCTGCCGCCGCTTTGCCGAGCGGTTCACGGAACGTGAGCTTGAGCGAGAGAGGGCGCATAACGCACAGGAACCGGATTGGCGCTCTAAAAACTCCATGGGTCTTCTGCTCTTCGGCAACTATGGCACGGGCAAGACGCACCTCGCCTACTCGATCCTGAAAGAGCTCGATCGTCAGGGGCTGCCTGGGTACTACATCACAATCCCCGACCTCTTCGACCGAATCTCCGACCGCGTCAATCGCATTGACGTTGCAGAAACTCTCGGAAAGCTTTGCATGGTGTCCTGTCTCGTACTGGACGAGATCGGTGTCCAGTCTGGCGACGCCGACGAGAAGAAGCGTCTCTACCAGATCATCGATGGACGCATCAAGAACGGTCGCCCGACCATTCTCGTCACGAACCTCGATCGCTCTGAGTTAGTAAACCTTTTGACCGAGCGCGTGGTTTCTCGCGTCATCCAGTCGTCTTACAAGCTTTTCTTTACTGGACGGTGCAGGCGTGAATCCGTCCGTCGCTCTGCTGAGGAGGTGTTCTGATGAGCGAATTCTTCAGCTGGCTATTCACTACCGATCACTTGCAGGACTTCTCGATCCTGATGCTCTGCTTCTGCATCGTCATGTCTGGCAGAGCAGTAGAACGTCACAACAATCAAATTTCCAAGCTGCAGAGAGAAGTGAGGGAGCTCACTCGCCGATGTAATGAGTTCGCTCATATTCGCAGCTCGCACGAAGAGCGGGGCGAAGGTAGGAGAACGGAATGACAACCTCGAGCGTACCGCTCTCTGCAATTGTCGGCTTCACCAAGAACCTCAGGGTCTTCGATTCGTTGGGGCGAAGCGAGATGGCGAGTTGCTTCTTGCCTGCCGAGAGGTCGGCTGTCGGCACGAACTCGCCGCCCTTCTTCACAAACGTGGGAAAGATCGCATCTTTGACTTCTATCGATCTGAGCACGACCGGCATCGTCGCCGCTTGGATCGTGACGGTCATGGCGAAAAAGCCGTCCCTCTGCAGCTGTTCACCACGTGAACCGCGACGGGTGCTGTTCGGAACGTCATCGATGCAAACGTCGATGGTAGGGCGTGAGGCTAGGAAGTTTGGATACATGAAAACGGCTGTGGCCGCCGTAGCGACCGCGGCAATGACAGAAAACGGATCAAACACGATTTCCTCCGTGGGTTGGTTGAACGTTTGTCTGGGGAGACAACCTCAATCTTCTCACGGGGGAGCCAGAGAGGTAACGAGAATGACAGGGTTTTGGACTTACATGTGCGTGCTCACGGTCGTTGTTGGCATAGTCGCAATCGCATGGATTTTTCGCGACTGGAGGGGCTAAGAGATGAACTTTGCGCAACTCTTCTTTTCGATCTTGGCCTTCGGCGTGCTCACGCTCGGAATCTTTTGGGCTTTTCAGGAGGCAGCTTATCGGGCACAGGTCTTGGGTGATTCGATTACGCCGCCATTTCTGCGAGGCATATCGGCAATGATTGCGGCCGTGTACGCGGCTTCCGCCGTTGTTTCATCGCTGTATTGGCTAAGGAGCGTGCTCGCATGACGGACGAAATCGAATGCCTTATAGGGATCGTCCTGCTTTTCGTCATGTACGTTGCATGGATTTTTGAGAGCGATGACCGGGACGAATGAGCAAAAGCATATTGACCAAAGGAGGACGTTATGAGGTGGAACATCAAGGGCTTCGACCAGTACGAAGTCGACGAGGCAGGGCAAGTCTGGGCCAAGCCGCAAAAGCGCCGATTCGGCAACAGCTGTCGCCTGATCCCCGAAAAGCCACTAAAGCTCGAAAAGGCGGGCACGTGGCAGATGCGGAAGGCGGGGCTGCCACAACGTCTACGCCCCGACGAAATTGAACAACTCAAAATCGCAAAAGGAGAAACCGATGCAACTCACTCGTAGCCCCCGCATGTCCGAAATCAAGGACGAGGACTTTGAGCCGATCGAGAAGGACGGGAAGCTCAATGCCCCCAAAATCGGCGAGCGATGCCTTTTCCTGCTCAGAGCCTGGCACGGGCGTCCGGTCAATGGCTTCAGGGTCTTCGGATATCGGGAGGACGATGCGCTCATCTACGTACCTCTCTACAAGCAAAGCCTGTCGCTCCTGAACGTCAAGGGATGGATTCGCGTTGGCGGTGAGCCGTTCTATAACGGGCGCTTCGGAGGTGCGAAATGACCAGCCTCTTCACACCTGACGAACTACCGCGCATGGCTAAAACGCTCAAGACGCTCGAGACGACCATCGACGCGATCGTCTGCGCAGATGAAAGCCAGCACGTGAGAAATCACGTCTGGGATCGTGCAGAAAACCGAAAGCACGTCAAGCAGGCTCTTCGCGCCGCAAAGCACCAGGCAGATTCCATGCTGCGACTGATGGAACGCACCGACCTCGAGAGACTCGCACATGAATAGAAAAGTCTTCGCGCTCGGGCGCATGAAGTCCGGCGCTATGAACAAGACGGAGGCGGCCTACGCACAGAAGCTTGAGCTTCACAAGCGGGCGGGTGAAGTCCTGTGGTACGCCTTCGAGGGTGTCACGCTCAAGTTGGCCGACGGCTGCCGATACACGCCAGACTTCGCTGTCATGCTTGCGGACGGCGTTATTGAGATGCACGAGGTCAAGGGCTACTGGACTGAAGATGCACGGGCAAAGATCAAGGTCGCAGCGAACAAGTTCCCGTTCCGTTTCGTCGCGGTCTACAAGCAAGCGAAAAAGGACGGTGGCGGTTGGAGGATTGAGGAGTTCTGATGATCACGAAAGAGCAAGAACAGCGACTTCGCAACTGGGCGCGAGCAAACCGCGAATGCCCAAGAGTCAAGAAGGGGGCGACGCTTGTCTTCTGTGAGTCGCTTCGCTACTGGTATGACCACGAGGCGGAAGAGGGAGATGACGAGCCGCCGACGCGACCGCCGCAGGCAGAGAGACGGGGCATCGACGTCGACGACGCTAACCTGATCGACCGAGCTTACAGAGATCGAGAAATGCGTAACATCAGCCGCGCAGTTCTGCGCATGTTCTACTGCGAGAAGCGCCACCCCAGGGACATCGAACGCGAGCTCTCGCTAGGGGAAAAGACGCTCAACATGCATAGGGAACGAGCCGTCAATCAGATCTTCCGAATTGTTGAATCTTTGGAGAAGGAGGCGTAAAATGACCAAATAAGGTCGTATGACAGCTGCAGTTGGCAGTCCGGTTTTCCGTGGGCTCCCGTATGGGAGCTTCGGCGTGCCCGAAAGAAACGAACCCGCAAGCGTATGCAAGCGTTTCAGAGCTGACGCTAGCTTGAGTTAAGATGTAATTGAGCCCGTGGTGAAGAACTGCGGGCTTTTTTCGTTTACAACACCGCGCACGCCTCTCAACGATGCGCAACCCGCGCGGTTTCCATTCGCTACATTAGGTCAGTTTGCTCTAAGGCTTGGGTGGGGAGAAATCCTCGCCCTCTCTAATGCCTTGGATTACCTATGAAGAAAGCTATTGTGGCGGCCATTGCGGTCGCCTTTTTCGTTTCTACAGCAGCTGAAGCACGAGGTGGTCGTGGGTTCAGCGGCGGTCGTTCGTTCTCCCGTCCTGCTCCCACGAAGAGCTATGCACCGAAGCGCACGACCGTCGTGAAGAAAAATACGACCGTCATCAACCAGACGGTTAACAGCTCCGCCACGTCAAGCGGCGGCGGGTTCTGGTCTAGCGTCATGGGTTCGGCTGGCGGCTCGACGGCGGGTTCTATGGCTGGCAGTGCCATCTACGACGTGATGACGAAGGACGACGAACCGAAACAGCCCGCACAGGCTCCTCAGCAACCGCAGGTCGTTTACGTCCCCGTCGGCTCTGACGGAAAGCCCGTTCAGCAGGCTCAATAAAACGAAAGCCGCAAGTGCTACCAACACTCGCGGCTTTCTTCTTTTCCACCAACCAGAACTTGGTGAATTGATGAAAGATATTTTAACAGGTATCGGCGCGTATTTCGCGATGACCAAGGTTTTCAAAATGCTTACCGACCCCTTGAAGCAAGTGCCAGGCGACTGGCGGTTTCTGCGATTGTCGATCGTGGTTTGCGCGATCTTGACCATCGCTTTTTCGGCATTGGACTATTCGACGAGATGCCTCGAAAGCATCGTCGAACACTGGCCGTTCTAACTCTCGAAAGGAGGTGCTATGGCATCAAAACCGAACGCCTCCAAGATGGGGCGACCTTCGATCTACACGCCTGAACTGGCAGAGAAGATCTGCGACTTGATCCGAGAAGGTAAGTCTGAGCGTCAAATTTGCAAGATGCCGGGCATGCCAGATGCCAAGACTTTGCTTAGGTGGAAAGACACAAATTCTGACTTTTGCCTGCAGTCCGCGCGCGCGCGCGAAGCGAGTGCCGAGAAGTTCAACGACGAGCTACTGGAGCTTCAGGAGAACCTGAACAACGAGCTGACAACGCGCCTGCTCAACGGGGAGGACTTCCCGCGAGGCGCGATTGAGGCGTACCGCGTGTTGATGCAGGAGAAGGCACGACAAGTATCTTGGCGTGACGATTCCCGCTTCGGCGATCGCAAGACCGTGAAGATTCAGAGCGACACGCCTGATCTTTCCACGATCGACATGGAAAAGCTCAAGGCCGCAAGAGAGTTGTTGTATGACGAGACTCCCGACACTGATCGAACTTGATCAGGAGATTGCGCGGCGCAGCCTGTCCGAGTTCTGCAAGATGGCGTGGCACGTGCTCGAGCCTGCAACTCCGATCAAGTGGGGCTGGGCGCTCGACGCGATGTGCGAGCACCTCGAGGCCGTGCACAACGGTCAGATCAAGCGCCTTTTGATGAATGTTCCGCCGGGCATGATGAAGTCGCTCCTTACGGGCGTTTTCTTCCCCGCATGGGAATGGGGCGCAGGCGGACAGCCTTCAATGCGCTATCTGACGACGGCGCATAAGGAAGACCTCGCTATCCGAGACAACCTCAAGTGCCGCCGCCTGATCTCCTCGGACTGGTATCAGGGGCGATGGGGCGTTGAGCTGTGTGGCGACCAGAACGCGAAGACGAAGTTCGAGAACACCGCTACGGGCTTTCGCGAGTCCATGGCCTTCCGAAGCTTGACGGGTAGCCGAGGCGACCGCATCATCATCGACGACCCTTTGAGCGTCGCTGATGCGTTTTCCGAGGCCGCGCTGCACTCGGTCGAGACGACCTTCCTAGAAGCCGTCCCGTCCCGTGTGAACAACTCAGACAGCGCGATCATCGTGATCATGCAGCGCTTGCATGAACGCGACACCTCGGGCGTCATCCTAGCCCGCGAACTCGGGTACGAACACCTGATGTTGCCGATGCGCTTTGAGGAAAGCCGCAGGTGCAAGACTTGCATCGGCTTTGCCGACCCGCGCAAGAAAGAGGGCGAGCTGCTCTTCCCCGAGCGCTTCTCCGAGGCGCAGGTGACCGAGATGGAAAAGACCATGGGCGGCTACGCTACGGCTGGTCAGTTCCAACAACGGCCGGTACCTCGAGGCGGCGGGCTTTTCAAGAGTGACTGGGTGCAGTACTGGGACACTTTGCCCGAGCGCTTCGATGCGAGTGTGATCTCGTGGGACATGACTTTCAAAGACTCGAAAGCGTCCGACTTCGTTGTCGGGCAGGTTTGGGGCAGAAAGGGCAGCTCTTTCTATCTCATCGACCAATTCCGCGGTCAATGGGACTTCGTTAAGACGCTCGAGCAGTTCGTCTCGGCGGCAAACAAGTACCCGCGCGTGACTCGCAAGCTCGTTGAAGACAAAGCGAACGGGTCGGCGATCATCGCGACGCTCAAGAAAAAAGTGTCGGGCATCATCCCGATCACGCCAAAAGAAAGCAAGGAGGCGCGCGCGTCGGCCGTAACGCCATTATGGGAGGCTAGGAACGTGTACTTGCCTCCACCTGAGCGGTTCCCGTGGGTCGAGCGCGATCTGGTGCCTGAGCTCCTCGCATTTCCATCAGGTGCTCACGATGACACCATCGACGCGATGAGCCAGGCATTGACGGATCTAAATAAGCACAGCGGCTTGCATATCGATCCGACAAATCTAGCTTACTTACTGGGACGGTAGGCACAACTCATGCAACCTGAACTGACGTTACGCGCTTGGGGCGCTTTGATCATCTTGTATGTCATAGGCGCGTCGGTGGCCATATTCGCAATTGCAAAGGCAGTTGAGGCCGTTGTCGACTTGGTCGGGCATGTGCGGTGGCAGGCCGCAAGGCGCCGCGTTTTCCGCCGATTCCTGAGCGAATGGCGCAAAGTGGAGATTAAGCATTGTGAGCAAGAAGAAAAGAAAGACGGCGAAAGCCCAAGCGCCTAACGGCAATCTCCTCGCGCAGGCAAAGCGCATCGCCGCGCTTGAGGAGATCGACCGCACGCTACGCACGCCGCCGCAAGCCACTCAGCTCTTCGAGACGGTCGAGAAGGTGAGGGAGCGTTTCGCCCCTCCGGTGACTCTCGGGGTGTCTGAAAAAGAGCGCCTAGCGCAAGATGAAGCACTTTCTGACGCGGGCTTTTATGGCGCAATTCATCGCAGCCTTCAACAGCACGGCTACGAGCTCGGGCAGTATCCAGTGACCTCTTTCGTAGGTTACGGCGCACTTCAGCAGATCGCGCAGAACGGCATGATCCGTGCCTGCGTGCAGACCGTTGCGGATGATATTACCCGCGAGTGGATTACGATCACGGGCGATGACGCGGAGGCTGTTGAGGAGATTCAGACACTTCAAGAGAAGAAGTACCACCTACGCACGCTCTTTCATGAGGCCGCAACACTAACCGGATACATGGGCGGAGCTTTTATCTACGTCGACACCGGCACGGAAAATCCCGAGTTGCCCCTGCGCTACTCAAACGAAAGCGCAGAGCTACAGCCGGGTACGAAGCTCCGGTTTGTCGTGGTCGATCCTGTGAACGTATCGCCGGGCGACTACAACGCCATCGACCCGCTCAAGCCCGACTACCTCAAGCCCCGCTACTTCTGGGTGCTGGGAACGAAGGTGCATGAGTCGCGCTTGCTTAGGCTTTTTGACAATCCGCCGCCGACGCTTCTGCGACCGGCATACAACTTCCTCGGCATTCCGCAGGCTCAGATCCTCTGGGACTACGTGATGCACTGGAATCAGTGCCGGGTCTATACGGCCGACTTGGTGCGCAAGGTGTCGCTTCTCGTTTTCCAAACGAGCACGGATGACATCTTCAATTCGCCTAACGGGGTGCAGTTGTTCGACATCCGCATGAAGGCGCTTCAGCGCTATCGCGATAACAACGCCGTGTTCGTCTGCGACAAGGAAGGCGAAAGCGTGATGAACGTGCAAACGTCAATCGCGGGCTGTACGGACGTCGTGCGCCAGTCGCTCGAGATGATTGCGTCGATCAACCGCACGCCTGCCGTGAAGCTCTTGGGCATCAGTCCTAGCGGCTTCAACGCAACGGGTGAAAGCGACATTCGTAACTACTACGATCACATTCGTTCCAAGCAAGAGCTGCGTCGCGAAGCAATCAACACTTGCTTAGAGGCAATTGAACTAGTCGAAATGGGGAGCATCAATCCGAATATCTCCTTCGACTTCAACGAATTGAGCAAGGAAGATGAAGCCAGCGCGGCCATGACCGCTCAGACGCGCGCAGGCGCTCTTGCAACGCTTGCACAAGTTCAGGCAATCAGCGCAGAGGAAATGCGTGAAGCGGTCAAGAAAGAGCCGGCGATGCACTTGGGCTTTTTGAGTGACGAGGTGCCTGAAGGGGAGCCTGAGGATATCGAGGGCTTGCTTGGCGCGCTTCAGCAGGCTACGACCGCAGTGGCAGAGCCTGCTCCAGCATCGAACCCGCCCGACGAATCGCGGCAACTGCTTCAGTCCCTAGGTGGCTTGAATGGCTAAACGCATCAAGACGATCCCCGCGATCGAGCCGAATGCCGGGCTCAAGGCGGCCTTGCAAAAGCGGCTGATCGCTCTCATTGAGAAACAGACGCGCGAGGCAACGGCCGAACTCCTGCGCAACCTGATTGATTCGGGCTGCTTCACGCAGCCTGTCGAGACGGTTGCACAGGACGCCGCACTGTGGGGACGCAAAGAGAAAAAGATCATAGATGAGGCGATACGCGCTTTCAAAGCGTCTAATCCCGCCGATGCCGCCCGAAAGCTTGACCTGAGTCTCGCCGAGAAAATGGCGCGGTGGATGATTCACGCGGGAGAAAGCGCAAAGCTCGTCTCGGGATGGTTTGTCCGCGCAATGGCGCAAAACGTGACAGCGAGCCAGCGGCGTGCGCTGATACGCGCGGGCATCACTCCTACTCTGCTCAAAGAAAAGTGGACGATCCCTATCGTCAAGAATCGATACATGGCGCCGAGCACAGCAAAAGCGTTGCCGGGGCTTGTGGACGGCATGACGGGGCTCATCACCAAAATGCAGGCGGATGACCTCGCCAGAGTGCGAGAGACGATTACACGCGGCCTCTACGAGGGGCAGAGTCTGGGAGAGATCGAAAGCGTGCTGAAAGCCTCTAGGGGCTTCACGGAGGCCCGTTCCAAGCGAGTTGCGCTTGATCAGTCGATCAAAGTCAGTCAGGGCATCCAACGCGGCAACGCCGAGGCATTGGGCATCACGCACGCGGTATGGGTTCACGTCCCGGGGCGGTATTCATCACGCGAGACGCATGTCGCAATGGACGGCAAACGCTTCGACCTTTCTGAGGGGCTTTACGACCCGGCTGTAGGCCAGAACGTAACGCCCGGGTTGTTGCCGTTTTGCCGATGCATTTTCCGTCTAGATATATCGGACATTTTGAAATGAACAACGACCGCTATTTACTTGCCCTAGATGCCGAGAGCGTGAGGAGATATGACAAGAACGGGAATCTCCACGTCGCTGTCTCGCACTTGACCAAAGCGCAGGTGCGACCGTACTACGGGCATGAGGTGCCTGACTGGGAGCGTCTGAGGCTCGATCCGCAGAAGATCTATCACGGATACTGCCCGCCAGAGGAGCTTAGCAAGCCCGAGACGATCGAGAGCACGAACGGCATCCCGATTCAGCTCAACCATCATCCAGACTACGCAGACGCGCCGCAGATCAAAACGCGCGTCGGCTCTACTGGGACAGACGGCGCATTTAGAGCGCCATACCTAGACAACTCGCTGCACTTCACTGTTGAGGATGCAATCAAGCGCATCGTCGATGGGTCGATGCGTGAGTTGTCTCTTTCGTACAGATATACCCCTGACTTCACCCCCGGCAAGACGCCGGACGGCGAAGACTATGACTTCGTTATGCGTGACATTACCGCCAACCATGTTGCGCTGGTGGAGCAGGGCCGCGCGGGGCGCGATGTGTTGGTGCAAGACAGTCACTTAAGAGAGGCTCAACCTATGGACGTGACGGAAAAGAACGCGGCTCCCGTAGCCGCAGCTGACGGCGATCCTGCCGTCGAGAAGAAGGAGGTGGCACTTGCTGACGCAATCGCCGCTGCCGCCAATGGAATCAAAGACCTGCATGAGCAGGACGAGGAGGGGAATGTGGTCGACAAGCCCGCTGAAGAGGCGCAAGCCGCTGACGAGGACAAGGACGCAGCCATCAAGCGAATCATCGCCGAAATGGTTTCCAAGGGCATGAAGCCTGAGGATGCCGAAGGCTTTGCCGATGCGCTCAAGGGGCTCGCCTATGCCGAAGCCGAGGCCGAAGATGAGGACATCAACATCGGTGAAGAGGTCGAAAAGCCTGCCGAAGATGAGGACGAGTGCGCTCAGCTCATCCAGGACGGCCTGAAGGCCTGCGGCTACGACGAGGAGCCAGAAGAGTTCCAGAAGGCGTTTGCCGAGGGTGTGCGCTATGGCGAACGAAAGGAAAAGACCGAGCCTGAAAAGCTCGATCGTGAGCATGAATCCGAAGGCGAAGAACGCGCACTGGGGCAGGACGCCGCGCTTAAGCGTGTCGAACGCCGCATCGCTCGACGCTTTACGGCAATGGATGAGTGCGCTCAGACGCTCGGTCGCGTCCGCTTCAATGCCTACGACTCTGCCGAAAGCGTCTATTTGGCCGCGCTGGAGCAGGAGGGTGTGAGCATCAAGGGCGTTCGTCCCGAAGCCGCCCGCACCGCTTATCTCGCCTTCATGGCCGGCAAGAAGGTCTCTGCCAAGCGCTCGCTTGCTCAGGACGCCCAGCTCAAGACGGGCAAGGCCGACTCCATTCTCTCCACTAAGCTTTCTCAAATCAAGAAGGGGTATTAATCATGGGTTTTCAGGCAGTTGTTAAGACTGATCCTGCCGTCGGCATTGCCGGTCAGGAAGTGAATCCGAAGCAGGCCGTTTACACGGCCTTCAACTACGTCTCCGACGGCACCGTTCAGGCAGGTACTTTCTGCTTTGCTACGGCGCTCAAGGGCAACGTTACGGGTGAAACGAACGTGGTCTCCCTCAAGGGCACGTCCGGTGCCAAGCCCGTCGGTTTTGTCGAACGTGACGTCATCGCTACGATTCCGACGCTCACTGCTGACGCGTCGCAGGTTTATCCGCAGGGTGTCTGCCCGCCGATCGCTATTCGCGGTCAGTTCTATGCTGTCGCTACGGGCACGGCTACCGAAGGTCAGTCAGTGCTGTGCGATCCGACCACGGGTGCCATCACGTATGGTGCCGCCGGTGCTACGAACGACACGGGTTGGCGAGTGATTTTCCCCCGCGGCGTCAAGAGCGCCGCCAAGGATGATGTCGTGATTTATCAGAACTTTGGCGTGACGGTTGCGGGCTAAGGGGGGCTTATGGCTTACTCTCCTACGTCGTGGAAACGCGGCGACATCGTGTCGGACGCTACGACGAAAAAGATTTACGCGGTCACGGCGGCGAGTGGTGGAACGTGTTCTATCGGCACCGCGCTTGCAACGCTTCCGTAAACAAATATTTGGAGGAGTGGCCTTTGTGATGAGCAAAGGCCCTGAAAATTCATATGGATCAAAACTTTCTGAATGCCAAGGCGCGCGGCATCGAGGCTCCGTACGCCGTCGGCTTTATGCCGTTCGATGAAAAGGACGGTCGCATCGTTCTCAAGAACATCAACCGCGACCAGCTCGCACAGGATGCCGCGCTTTCCACGCAGCCGAACGTCGGCGCGCCTGCGGCTCTCTACACGTACGTCGACCCGCGCATCATTGATGTGCTCTTCGGTGTCACGAATGCCACGAAGTTCTTTGACAAGACGCTCGTTGGCTCCTTTACGCAGGACTACGCGACCTTCAGCGTGGAAGAGGTGGCCGGTCAGGTCTCGCCGTACAACGACTTCGCGAACGGCACGAGCACTGACGTCAACTACAACTTCCCGGTTCGCCAGAACTTCCGTTATCAGACGACGATTAAGTACGGCGATCTCGAAACGGCGAAGCTCGCCGAGGCCAATGTCAACCTCCCCGCTCGCAAGCAGAACGCGGCCGCTCAAATCATCGCCCGAGCTGAAAACAAGTTCCAGCTCTACGGCGTTGCGGGCATGGAAATCTACGGCATGCTCAATGATCCGAACATCCCGGAATCGATTTCTCCGGTGTCGGTCAATAGCAAGTCTACGTGGGCTGAAAAGATCGCGGCCGACCCGAACAACGCGGCCACGCTCGTTTTCAATGACGTGAACAAGCTGTGGCAGGAACTGACGGCCAATAACGGCGGTCATCTTGACGTGAACGCTCCGATCGTGCTGGGCATCTCCAACAAGATGATTGGCTACCTGACTCAGCCGAACCAGTTTGGCAAGACGGCCAAGGTCATGCTGCAGGAAAACTATCCGAACATCGAAATCGTTCAGCTTCCCGAGCTCTCTACGGCCTCCGGTGAAATGCTTTACATGACGGTCAAGGAAGTGTATGGCGACGAGACGGGCTTCTCCGCCTTCTCCCGCGCCTTCGGCCTCGGTCGCCTGATCGCGCATGAATCCAGCTTCACGCAGAAGGCCACGGCCGGCACGTGGGGTTGCGTGATTCGCCGCCCGAGCCTCGTTGCGACGATGGTCGGCATCTAAAACGAGCAGGCCGTCACGAACGGCCTTTATCTCCACGGCGGGGCGGGTTCACGCCTGCCCTGCCCAAACTCTTGTCACGAATAGGTTTTTTATGGCTCGCACTACTCGTACTCGTAAGGCTTCTGCTCTCGGCACCACGGGCATCATTGCCGACACTGCCGAGCAGGAAGCAAAAAAGGTTTCTGACGTCGCAGGCGATGAGATCATTTACATTGCCTGCGGCATGCCCCTCGGGCTCAAGTTTGATGACGTTGACAATGGCAACGGTGGCACTAAAACCGTTGTTTTCCCCGGGGTCAATCACGCGCTAAGGGGGCAGGCTAAAGGCGTGCTCCTCGGCGCAGGGAACGCCGTCCTAGTTGGCGTGGCACGCCGAGACTGGGAAGACATCAAGCGTAAGCACGGCGGCGAGCGCGCCTTCACCGCCATGCCCCCGCTCCTCTGGGAGATGAGGAGCGAGAAGGAATTCAAGGCGCGCCGCGATGAGATTGCCGAGATGCGCACGGGCGTCGAGCCTGTCGATCCGGCTTCGGTCGGCGTTGAGAAGGTAAAAGACATCGAGGCCTAAAAATGGACGTAGCGCTTGATATTGAAGAATTCCGCTCATGGTTCCCGGGGCTGACAGAGACCATCATCAATGATGTGCTCTTGGGTGTGCTGTGGGATCAGGTGGGGGCGATTGTCGGCACGACTGACGCAGATAGCTTTGCCCCGTTCGAACCTGATGCGACGCCCCCAGTGCTCGAGCGTAAAGTGCTTCTCTATTACGCGCTGTGTCATATGGCCACGCTCTCTACGCGCGGCGATCAGCCCGGTCGCGTGGCCAGTGCATCAGAAGGCTCGGTGTCGTCATCCTTCGATCTCATCAAGAGCAACTCGCAGTCCGCGCAGTGGTGGAATCAGACGCCCTGCGGGTCTACGTATTGGATGATGACGGGCAAGTACCGTCTCGGAGGACGTCTGTACGTCTCTGATAACTATCATCCGTGGGGGTAGTGATGGGCATCAAGGTTGACGCCGGCAAGGTGACGCAAAGGCTGGAGGGGCTCGCCAAGCAGTACGGAAATCGTGCCGCAAAAGTGGTCGAGGTTGGGGTGACTGACGCAAGCATTGCCGAGTACGCGCAGTACGTCGAATTCGGTTGGGTGCAACGCGTCACGCCTAAGCAATCGCTCTTCTTGAGCGGTGCGATCGGGCGACCTGTGCCGATGGGCGATAGAGGACAGCCAGACTTCGCGAACGCTGCCATTAAGCCCGGTGTGGCCTTAGTCAACCCGCCCCGTCCTTTCCTGCGAGGGACGCTCGTTGCTGAGCAGGAAAAATGGAAGGCTGTGCTGAAGAAGGCGCTCGCAGGCATGAAAGACCCAAGCACTGCACTTGCGGTGCTGGGCACTGTGGCCGCGCAGGACGTGCAGGCAACGATCGCCAGTGGCGGGACGTCAAAGGAAAAGTTTCCAGAGCGTGCTCCGCTTACGATGGAGCTCTATGCCGCGCAGTCCGCAGGGCGTAAGACTGGGGGCAAAAACCACTCGTCGAAAGCCAGCTCCGCCACGACGCAGCCGATGGTTTTGTCTGGGGCGTTGCTTCACTCAATTTCGTTTGAGGTCAAGTGAACATGAGCTTCAGGGTTGAGAATCAGGGAGTTGTATGGGGCTGAATTTACACGCAGTGGTACGCGGATCGATCAATGCAATCCACCCCGATGAGGAGGTTCAGCTGCTTCACTCGACGGGTTCAGTGCCTGATGAGAATGGCTTTGCCGCTCCGCAGTATGAGCGCACCATGGGCGTCATGGCGCAGGTGCAGAGCGAGGGCGATGCGGCGCTGTTTCATGCCGACATGGCGGGGGCTAATTCGATTGTGCGCAAGTTCTACCTATTCGCACCGAAGGACTTTGCAAAACAGACCGCAGGCATCTTTCGCCCGCTCTCCCGCGCAGGGGATTACATCCTGCGCAAGGACGGGACGGTATGGGCTGTAGATGCGGTTCTAGAAAACTTTTCAGGCGTCAACTGGTTGAGTGTGCGCGCAACGCTTCAGCTAAACCCGCCGCAGGGGATTGTATGGCTATGATGCAAAGCCCTCCAACGCGCTCTACGATCGTCTCTGATGAGACGGTCTACAAGGCCGTCAAAGACTTCGAGTTGCTGATGATGTCCGGCCTTGAGGCTACGCACATCATCGCGGGAAATCAGAACAACCTTTCTCTGCCGGACTCGCGCGATTACGTCGTTAATACGATCATCGCGCACCGGGAGATCGGGACGCCCGTCGAGTCCTATGAGTGGGACACGGCGACTCAGAAAATGGACGCTGTGGTCTCTAGGTTGGTCGAGATGAGCGTTCAAGTCGACGTCTATAGCGATCATCCGGAAACGGCCCGTATGCGCGCAGAATCGGTCGCAACAGTGGCCAGAACAGTGTCAGGTTGCGACTTCTTTCAGAAGTACGGCCTATCCAGTCTCTACGCTGATGACGTTCGCAATACGACCGTGGTGGTGGATGAAAATCAGTATGTCCAGCGATGGACGACGACGCTTCACATCACCTACACGCACGTCGTCAAGCTTGACGTGGAAAGCACTGACGCTGTTAATGTCGGCGTGCATAACGTTGATGTGCGCTTCCCGCCGCGCTAATGCGCATTGTCTTAATTAACTTACCCAAGAGCGCCCTGCAGGGGCGCTTTTTCATTGGAGGATATCCATATGTCTTTGCCTGCATCCCGCATCGTTGCGGTCTCTCCGCGCGTGATTAGCGGCGGCGGTAGCGATCTTGAAACGAACGGCCTTGTGCTCACGAAGAGCGCTGTTCTTCCCGCCAGTACGCCCGCGGTAGCCTTTTCGTCGACGGCGGATGTGTCTGCCATGTTTGGAGCCGAGGCCGAAGAGACGGCTTTTGCTCAGCAGTATTTCAGCGGCGTGCAGAATCAGCAGAGTGCGCCGAAGTCTCTTGTGATCGCACGTCGTGTCACCGAGGCTGCCGGCGCTTGGATTCGCGGCGGCGAGCTTTCCGTTACGCTCGAAGCCCTGAAGAAAATCACTGACGGCTCGCTCAAGATCAGCGTCGGCGGTCAGGAAAAGAAGGCCGCTTCGATCAATCTCTCCTCGGCCACCTCGCTCTCCGATGCCGCGACGAAGATTGCAACGGCGATCTCGGGCGTTAAGGGCACGTACGACAGCAATCTCAACGCTTTCACGTTCACGACGGATACGAAGGGCAAGGCAGCGACGATTAGCTACGCCTCTAAGTCCGACAGCGGCACCGACCTCAGCGAAATGCTCGGCCTGACGCAAGCGACTGGTGCTGTGCTCTCTCAGGGCGTTGATGCTATGACTGAGACGGCCAATATGGAGGCGATCTGCGCCGTCACGCGGAACTGGGTCGGCTTTACGACGCTCTGGGAGGCCGAGCTTGAAGAAATTGAAGCCCTTGCCGCATGGGCGGACATCTACGATGATTTCGTTTACTTCCCGTGGTCTAGCGACAAGAATCTTGAAAGCACGTTGACGGCTTCGAATGGCGCGCTTGCAAAGATTGTTGATAAGTACGACGTCGTAGCCCCGATCTACTTCCCGACGTGGGGGCTTTCTGCAATGGCTATGGCCTGCGGTGCTTCTATCGCTTGGAACCGCACGCAGGGCATGAAGACTTGGTTTGCCAAGTACGCCTCCGGCCTTTCCCCGAACGTTCTCGAGGAATCCGTTGCGAACGCGCTTGAGGGCAACCGCATCAACTTCATCGGCCAGTACGCTACGCGAAATGATCAGTTCCAGTTCTTCAACCGAGGGACGCTCTCTAGCGACTTCTATGGCTTCGTTGACGTGCTCTATGGCTCGATCTACCTGCGCTCCGCGATCCAGACGAGTTGCATGTCGGGCTTCAAGAACGTCAACCGAGTGCCGTACAACGCCGCAGGCGAGGCACTGATTCGCGCGTGGTGCCAGGATCCGATCAACCGTTGCATCAACAACGGCGTGATTGACGCCGGTCTCGCGCTCAATGAATCGCAGAAGTCGCAGATCATGCAGGAGACGGGCGACGATGGCGAGGACGTGATTCAGGCGATCACCTCCAAGGGCTATTGGCTAGGCATCACCCTGCCCGATGCCGCAGGTCGTGCGAACCGCGAAGCGCCTTCCGTGACAATCTTCTACGCGTATGCAGGAAGCGTTCAGGCTCTTTCCGCAGAAGTGATTGTAGTTATCTAGTGAACATCATCAGCCCTGACGGTTTGGCCGTTGGGGCTTCTTTTTAGGGGCATAAAATGGCCAGTTCCAACTTTGACGTAACGTCTGCAAATGCTCAGCTCGTTCTGACTGTGGACGAGCTCTACCCGTCGGGCATTCAGCTTCAGCAGTTTAGCGCCGACGGTATTTTCTCCAGTGACTCGATCGAGATGGCGGAAACGCGCCGATCGGTCGACGGATACATGGTGGCAGGCGTGATCAAGAACATTTCGTCTGTGACGCTCACGCTTGAAGCTTCCTCGCCGTCCGCCTCTGCACTTGAGTATGTGCGCGACTGCATGGAGGCGAACAACAAGCCGTACGAATGTACTCTGACGTGCTACATCCCTGCGCTGGGGGTTACGCGCACGTTCGTGAAGGGCGTCCTCAAGAGTGCCCCTCCGATGTCGGCGGCGTCTCGCACGATGCAGCCGACGCAGTGGGGCTTTGACTTTGAGCGCGTGCTGTAAGGAGCGAACATGGACGTCTCTAAGATTGAAGTACAAGACGGCACGACGCTGAAGAGCTTCACGATCGCGCCCATGTCGGCTTACAAGGCCGAGCAGTGGATGTACCGCGCGGCTTTTGCCATGGGGCGTAACGTTGACGACATTCAGCAGGTTTTCAGCGACAAGCCCGCGGATTTGTTGAAGACCATCCTCACGATTCCCTACGACGAGGCACGCCCTCTGCTTGACGATCTCCTTTCGTGCTGCACGCTTGTGCAGGGTAATGCGCTGCGCCGCCTCGAAGGAGAGTCCGCGTGCGCCGTCATCGAGAGCCCGTTGACGCTCACGAAGCTCAGGATTGAATCGCTTCGTCGGAATTTCGGTTTTTTCTTCGATGGCGACGTCTTGAAGTCCCTTATGCCGCAAAGTACCGAAACGCCTGCCTAAAAGTAAAGGGCGTGGCGTCCTTTGCGAATGTTCCCAAGATCTGCGGCGCGATTGTCGCCGCAGGTTTGGCCAGCATGGTCGAGCTCAAAGAAAAGTTGACGCTTGAGGAGGCCTATGAGCTCCTTGAGGTTCTAGAGCTCCGTAACTACCATTCGTGGCTCGCACAACAAAGGTTAGAGAAAGAAAATGGCTAGTGTAGTAGACAGACTCGTAATCGCCCTCGGCCTCGACAGCGAGGAACTGAACAAAGGGCTCGAGAATGCGTCCAAGGCCGTCTCTGACCTCGGCAAGCGGATGGAGGTGAGCGGCGCCAAAATCGACCAGATGGCAGCCAGAGCGTCCAAGTCGACGCTTATGCTCGGCGGAGTCTCTGATGAGGTGGCCGAGCGCGTCATGGCGATCGGTACGGCTGGG
>OGRP01001055.1_pt1 | contig 21079 bp, 11 predicted proteins | sample 1553531 | NCBI WGS metagenome assembly OGRP01 (sample SAMEA2580045, study PRJEB22360) | human gut metagenome | biome: human gut; feature: human-associated habitat; material: faeces | place: Denmark | collected 2008/2010 | reverse complement strand
TGTAAATCCTCCTTGAAAAAAAGTGATTTCGGCGAGCAAGCGGATTTGGTTTCTTATGCCAATCAACATCTCTTAACCAAAACAGCAGCGAAAGCTGCGACCTGTTCCGAAAGCGGCAACAAGGAATACTGGACTTGCGAACATTGCGGAAAGTATTTCTTATCAGATGATACCAATCCGGAAACGGCAACGGCAGTGGAACAGTCAGAATGTATGATTCCTGCTATCCAGCACAAAAATGCAATCATCCGTGGTGTATCAGAGCCAACGAAAACAGCCCCTGGCTATTCCGGCGACCGCTATTGTCCGGACTGCAATACCGTTTTGGAAAAGGGTTATACCTACTGGGTGGAAGACAACCTGACTTGGAAACTGTATGAAGACGGCACGCTGACCATCAGCGGTACAGGGGCGATGAAAAATTATAACTATAGTGACAATCAAAGTCCTGTATACATAAACTCAAGTGTTAAAAAAGTTGTGATTGAAGATGGTGTCACCAGCATTGGAAATGATGCGTTTTCTAATTGCAGTGGTTTAATCAGCATCACGATTCCGAATAGCGTTACCAGCATTGGAAATGATGCGTTTTATTATTGCACAAGTTTGACCAGCATCACGATTCCAGATAGCGTTACCAGCATTGGAAGTTCTGCGTTTAGGGATTGCACAAGCTTGACCACCATCACGATTCCAAACAGCATCACCAGCATTGGAGAGGCTGCGTTTGGGAATTGCATCAGCTTGACCAGCATCACGATTCCAGAGAGTGTCACCAGCATTGGAAATTATGCATTTTCTGGTTGCAGCAGTTTAACCAGCATCACCATTCCAGACAACGTCACCAGCATTGGAGAGTGTGCGTTTTCTTATTGCACCAGCTTAACCAACATCACAATTCCAAACAGCGTTACCAGCATTGGAAATAAGGCGTTTTCTGATTGCACCAGCTTAACCAACATCACGATTCCAGACAGCGTCACCAGCATTGGAAATAAAGCGTTTTATAATTGCACCAACTTGACAACCATTTCTCTGAGTTGTAAATCTTCCTTGAAAAAAAGTGATTTCGGCGACCAAGCGAATTTGGTTTCCTATGCATCACACACATTAAAGAAAATAGAAGCCAAAGCTGCAACCTGTACCGAAAACGGAAACATCGAACATTGGACTTGCGAACACTGCGGAAAGTATTTCTTATCGGATGATTCTAATCCGGAAACTGCTAAGGCAGTGGAATTATCAGAAATCACCATTCCCAACATCAAACACAGTTATGACAAAAATGGGTTCTGCAAAAATGATGATACCCATTACCAGCCGGCAAGCTATAACGAGGAAAGCGAAAAATATGAGATTTCCAACGCCGGTCAGCTGTATTGGTTTGCAGAGCAGGTGAACAGCGGAAATGCATCTTTAAATGCTGTTCTCACTACGGACATTGTTGTAAATGAAACCGTTCTTGCAGCAGATGGTTCTCTTGGAGCAGACCCTGACACTTTAAGAATGTGGCGTTCGATTGGCGATGATGCTGAAAACATTTTCAAAGGCACATTTGACGGACAGGGACACACCATTAGTGGACTGTACTTCTCTAATGATTCCAATGAGAGTGATGTTATGTGTGCCAGTTTATTTGGCCTTTCGGCAGGAATCATTCAAAATGTTGGTTTAGAGGATTCTTATCTCAATCATTATAATATTTCTGCTGGTATTTGTGCATCAAATAATGGACAAATCGTCAATTGCTACAATGCAGGAACAATTTTAGGATATTGTGCCAGTGGAATTTGTATAGAAAATTCAGATAACGGAAGCATTGAAAACTGCTATAATACAGGCGTGATTCGTGGCTTTGGGTTAGTAGCTGGTATATGCAACATGAATGCAGGCAGCATGAAAGATTGCTATAATAACAACGATATTATTGTGATGACGGATAGCACCATTATTGATGAAAATGACGAAAAAAGCTATGCAAGTGGCATCTGTAATATTAATGGTTCCTCTGGTCGTATTGAAAATTGTTATCATGTTGGGCAGGTCAGCGGTGCTGATGTAAATAACAATATTTGTAATCTTAATGCAGGGCAAATTGAAAATAGTTACTATGATTGCAACATATGCGATAAGGATGCGATTACTCAAAACGAATCGTCTGCGGTTGTGAAAAACGTAGAAAGCAAAACAACGAAACAATTTGCCAGCGGTGAAGTGACCTATCTACTGAATGGCGACCAGTCTGTTCGTGCTTTTTATCAAAACCTTGCGAAGGAAAAATACCCGACTCTGAATCAGAAGTCCAAAGTAGTGATGCAGCTTGAAATGATTTATGATGAAAGTTTTGGTGAAGATGCAACTACCAACAAAATTTACCACATTGCAGGAGATACAATTGCGTTGGAAACTTCTCCGGATAAAGCGTATACGTATCAGTATTTTGTGAATGGAAAGCAGATTGAAAAACCCAATTATACACTGACTGGCAACACAAAAATGACTGTAAAGAGAGTACCAGTCGAAATCGAACTTTCTGAAATCGATACCATTCAGCTGACTTGTCAGAAGAAAATGACGATGGATTTGACCAAGTATCTCAAAAATTTTGTGGATTTGAAACCGGTGCAGTTCCAGTTGGCTACAGGCAGCAAATTGCCGGATGGATTGAAACTGACAGAAGATGGCATGCTTTCCGGCACACCGAAAAAAGCTGCAACTGTGAAAACAACGATTGTTTTGACTGCGGAGAACGACTCAACAAAGGAAATGAATCTGGTATTCATCGTAAATGCACCAGTTACAACAACGACAACCACGATTACAACCACTACAACAACCAAGGCAACAACTACGACTAAACCGAGTAAGACGACCACAACAAAGGTAACGACTACAACAAAACCAAACAAGACAACTACAACCAAGGCAACAACTACAACCACCACAACCATTTCATCCTATGGCGATGTCAATTTGGATGGAATGGTAGACATCTTAGATGCAGTATTCTTGAACAAATATCTCGCAACACTGATACAATTTTCGGATGCTCAAATGGCAAATGCGGACTGCTGTCAGGATGGTGTTTTGAATGATCAGGATACAACTGCTCTTATGCAATTTATTATTCTGCTGATTGATGACCTGCCTGTACAGCCTACTGAAAAATAATCATACAATCTAGATCAAAAGCCGCTTCCCAGCGTATCTATAAGATACGGGGAGGCGGTTTTTTCTATGCGGAAAAATTTTTGTTGTTTTCCCTCAAAAGTAAATGCGGTTGTCGTGGGAAATATGTTGCGTGCGATTGACAATTTCAACGCCAGAAAAATCAACTTAAAATCCAATTTTATTTAATTTCACAGAAACACGATTTAAATCAATATTTTCATCATCCAGATAGTCCTGAACATCACTAAGAATTAACAGATTATCCTTTTGGTTCTCTTCGTCTTCCCTTAAATTTTGATTCATAATCACCTGTTCCAAGATATTGCGAACTGTTCTTGCATTTGCAAAATTGGGTTTTGTCCTGTAATACTCTGTAATATCCAGCAACAGCTGCATTGCTGAGGAATCCATTTCATATCCTTTTCGTTTCAGAAAATGCAATGCAATTTCTTCCAGTTCCTCTCTTGTGTAGTCTTGAAAATGCAATGTAAATTGAACTCTGGAAGCCAGTCCGGGATTTACACGAATGAGTTCTTCCATTTCAGACGGATAACCTGCTAAGATGACACAAAACTGTCCACGCTGATCTTCCATTTGCTTCAAAAGAACTGCAATTGCTTCTTCACCATAGGTTGCAGCATTGTCGTCATCGCTTCTGATTAAACTATACGCTTCATCAATGAAAAGGATACCGCCCATGGCATCGTTGATTTTTGCAAGCGTTTTGGAAGCTGTTCCGCCTACATATTTACTAATAAGTCCTTGGGCATCTGTTTCCGTCAGTTTTGCTTCTGGCAGCACGCCTGCCTCATATAGAATACGGGACAAAATGCGGGCAACTTCTGTTTTTCCTGTTCCGGGATTGCCACAGAAACACATATGCAAATTCATGTCAGAATCATTTTTGTTGCGTTTTGCATACGCTTTGATTTTCTTTATCATTCGCTTTACAGAACGCAACCCAACCAGCTGTTCCAGTTCCTCTTCAGCAGTTAGAATTTTCTTTACGATGCCTTCGCCGGATGTCGGAACATAGATGTGATTTTCCCTGATATAGGCGTTTACATCTGCAAGTTCAATTGTTTTGTCTTCTGTTCCGGCACAGCGTACATTCTGGCACATCACAACCTGCTCAATGATATTTCGCATTTCACGGGCGTTTGCGAAATTTGGCTCTTTTCTAATATGGTCTGTAATAGCAAGGATTCTATCCTTTGCCTCGTCACTGATGATATATCCTCTGTTTTTCAGCATCCATGCAGCGATTTGCCCCAACTCATCTCGGTTGTAATTGGGAAAATTCAATGTAAACTGGATTCTTGATTGAAAGCCTGGATTCGATGCCAGCATTTTCGTCATCTGATTTTGATACCCTGCAAGAATCACACAAAATTCCCCACGGTGGTCTTCCATCGCTTTGATTAAGGTAGAAACTGCTTCGTGACCATAGTCATTACTGGAATCCCCTTGTACAAGGGAATAGGCTTCATCAATAAACAACACACCGCCCATTGCTTCTTCAATCACCGCAGCCGTTTTCAACGCTGTCTGTCCAACATAACCAGCAACAAGACCGCTGCGGTCTGTTTCAACGACTTTGTTTGTTTGGAGAAGTCCGTTTTCATGGAGAATTCCGGCAATGATTCGGGCAACTTCTGTTTTTCCTGTTCCGGGATTTCCAAGAAAACACATATGTAAATTTGGCTGGCCGTGACCTTTATTCGCAAGTGCATAGGCTTTTATTTTTCGGACATTGGATTTCACTGCATCCAATCCAATGAGTGCATTCAGTTTCTTTTCCCATTTTCCGATTTTAAAATTGCCTTTTGTCCCCGACATATAGTGATGTTTGTCAAGGTCAAGCATGTTTTGATAAAGTTCAAAGAGTTGTTCTTCAGACTGGTCTTTTAGAAAATTCTCTGCCTGTACCAATTCCATAACTGCATGGAATGAATCGGAGAAAATTTCCATCAGTCGGTTGCTGCACTGTTCCGCAGATAATTCCTCGTGATCAAATGCATAGACCAATGTACGTTTCTTTATGGGTGCGGACAAAAGAACAAAGATGGCATCCCATGCCACTTTCAGCATGGCGGTCAGTTCCGTGCTGCCATCTTCAAAAATATCGATCACATATTTCTTTTTCAGAATGCTGTCACAGGCGGAAATATGTTTGGAAAGCACTTCTTGCCAATTGATTTCTGTATGATTCTTTTGCATCTTGGGTGGTTCGATTTCCTGATCATAGGCACATCCATAGATGTTGTTTGCCTTTATAAATTGATTTATTTTATCTGATAGCTGAACGATTCGGTCGAGTAACTGGTCAGCGAGATGAATGTAATCTTGATGAGGAACTTCTGTATACTGTACTGTGACAGTTGGAAAAACTGCTTTTTTCCATTGAATTTCGATGCCAAGCTTCAAAAGCACGTTCTTCAGAAGAGCAGAAGTACGGTCTGACAGCATATCTAACGTGTCATTTTTGGAGGAATAGCGTTTGCAAAAAGTTTCATGAAAATACTGCTGTGTTTGTTCCAAGCTGGTCTTTAAGCGATGATAAAAAATTTCTGTTTTTTCTGCTCTTGAAACATAGGTTTTGATTTTTGAAAAACTGGGGAAGCGATGCATGTCTTCTTTCAGCTTTCCAAACGGCAATGACTGCACATCAATCTTTTGAGCAACAATTCTTTCTACAAAACGCCGTATTTCGCTGATGATTACTTCGCTGCGGTCATATGGCTGCGGAAACATCATATATCCGCAGATCGGACACATACAACTTTTCTCGCAATCTTTTACAGTGCCGCAAGCAATACATTGATATTTTTTCATCACCAGTCAACTCCCAATGCAAGCCTTGCTGCTTCCAGCGGTGTGTTATAGAAATCAACAGCAATTTCTTTTTTCAGCTTGTCCGAAAGCAGCAGATAATGATTCCGGCTGCTCTCTGGCAACAATATTTTTTTTGCACCTGCGTTTGCTGCTGAAACAAAAATTTCATCTAACATTGTAATCACAGGCATGGTTTCACCAGACATGACGACTCTTCCGCATATCACCAGTGAGGGTAATACCGGACGGTTTGACAGTGCAGAATACAGTCCAACCACTTCCGCTACAGATACTTCATCGCTGACATTTCGATTCTGTAAGTCGTTATAATATAAACTATAGTCAAAATCCAAAGGACTGCGTGTAATCAGCTTTCCGCTATTCTGCATAAAGTAGTTAAATGCTGCTGTAATGCTATCCCGAACACTTTTTGAAGCACCTGCAAGTCCTTCCACATTGCGGAAACTAAGCTTTCCTGCACCTGCCATCAGCTTGTTTTCAAAACGATATATGCCAACACGGCCATCAACGGAACGTCCAATTGCATAGACATAGCCTGATTTTTCAAAGCGTTCCGGAATCAAAGAACCGCTTGCGATTTCCGGCAAATCCACATAAAATTCTTCTTCTGTGTCAAGGTCAATGTAACCCAGCATCACATCGCTAAATTCCGCAGGATTCATTTTCCGAAGCTGTTCTTTGACTCTGCGGCGGCATTCAATGGCATATTCGAGTAATTCCCGTGCTTCTTCTTTTTCAATCTGTTCATTTGGATAGATAAGCTTTGCAAGTCCCGAAAACGTCCGTCTGACTGCGGTATCATCACGGGTGTTAAAGTTATCATTCAAAGCGAAATACTCACCGAAGGAATTGGTGAAGTCATATTTCCGCATTGCATGGCAGAACTCAGAAAAGCAATCGGAAATTAGTCCATATTTGTTTGTGAAAAGACTTGCTCGCAGCTTTGGCGTTTCCCATCCCGGCAAATAGGCATGGATTCTATCGAAAAATGCAGAATCGTTGTTAAAGCCTTCCGGAAACGGTTCAAATAAATTGGTGGTTCGCAGCATATCTGCAACACTGCGAAACGTATTTCCTTCAAATGCAATGGAAGCATCCGAACTAATGGAATCGTTGCCTCTTGCAAAGCTGCCGTTTGCCATATAGTTTTTCATGATCTGTATCATATCGCCGGAAGTGTTGGTAATACCGCCAACTTCATCGAATGCAACGCAGTCCCAATTTCCAACAAGTCCAACACGGTGGGAAGCCATGTTGTAAAACATATTGGATACCGTTGTATGACCGCTGCTCATCAGAATGGAGTAGGGGGAAAGTTCGCTGTAAGCGTGGGATTTTCCTGTTCCTCTTGGTCCTAATTCAACAAGATTATAGTTCTTCTGAATAAACGGCACAAACCGGAGCAGGTAATGCAGCTTTTGTTTTTCATTCAGGGCATCTGGTTCATAGCCAGCGGAACGCAGAAGGAGTGTAATCCATTCATCTTTTGTGAACCGTTTTCTTGCTTCAAATATCTCGTCAAGGTCGAGATTTGCCATTTGTATCGGCTTTAGAGCAGCAATTGAAAAAGGGGAGTCGTATCTAGATTTTTTCTTTTTCTGTTTCTGATTTCGTTTCTTTTTATTGCCGTCAAAAATATCTTCTTCGTAATCATCTTCGTCAAAATCTCGTTCCAGTCCCACATATTCAATTTTAATGATACACCAGATACCACCGACTAACAGCTTTTCATTATGGGTGACCAAATCAGAATTGACCTCAAAATCTTTCAAGTCCAGATTCGTGAAGCTTGCAATATACTTATCTTCTTTTTCATCCAGCCGAACGGTCACTTTGTCAATTACGGTATACTGTCCATTTTCCTTTATTTTTGATTTTACATAGTCACTTTGGTCGGGGCGAACATAATTCTCGCTGAGAATTCTCTTGATTTTTTCCAAACCGACCTTAATCGTTTCTTCGTCATCGGTTGCACAGTACATTCCCAGCAAGTATTCCAGTACATAAGTAGGAACATTTGCCCCCTTTTTCATGAGTGCAGTCAAATCTTTCCGAACGGATTTGCCGGGAAATGCTGCAATTACCTTTCTATCAAATTCATCCATAATGATCCCTCCAAATTGCTTTAAAAATCAAAATCGTTGGAAAATGCAATCTTCACTGAAAATTCCGTACGTTCAATTAAATCGCCTGTTTCCTTGTCCACGATGTTGAAATAATACACCGCATTGCCGTCGAATGCAACATTTTTCAAGGTAAAACGAATATGGAATACCCGTTCCTGTGGTTCTCCGGTTTTATCAGCAACTAATGTTTGTATATTGCTGACTGGATTTGAAAACTTATCACATAAGTAAATCTCATAGGTTGCAGGAACAGTTTTTCCACCGACAGCATCCATCTGCATAAAATCAAGGGTAAAAATATTGTTGCTGATTTTTCTGGTCATGCTGATGAGTTTCACAGGAACTTTCTTGATCTCTACAAATTTCTTTGATGTTTTTGAGATGTTCTTGAATGTGATCACTGGCACACAGCATTCCTGCAACGATACGCCGCCATGGACAAAATGGCTGCCGCCACCTTGCTTTTGAAAGCGAATCGCTTCAAATGGTGTGAATCCAACCAATCCATTCGCATATTTTTCCATCGAAATACGCATGAGGGATTCTGATTGGCAGGCATTGTTTGCGAGGAGATACCGTCTTCCGCTTTCAAGGACATTTCCGGAAACAAGACTTGTGCTGACTTTTTCACTTTCTGTAAGTGGTTCATGAGCATACAAGAAACCATGGTCAGCAGTGATGAGAATTTTCGAACCACTCATAGAATTGACAATCAGACGAACTAAATTCTTGAGTTCTTCCAGTGCATCGGCACAAGCTTCAAAGACTTGATGTTCTGTATTTGCTTTATCTCCAACAGCATCAATGGTATTGTGATAGATATACACCACATCTGCACCGCTGACAAGTTCTCTTCGTTGGGATTGCTTCATTGTGAGCAGGGTTTCATATGTTACGGCACAGTTTTTCGGATTGGTTCTTTTTAAGATTTTATCTCTGTTTTCTGTGCCATCCGTTGGCAGTCCATCACATAGCACTTTCATGGAATCGGTAACTGTCAATGATGTATGGGGGAGTAGGGCTGCCATGCCGAATTTGGTGATACTCGGAAAGACAGATTGCATAGCGGATTGTTTTGCTGTGCCGTTTGTTTCCCGCAAAAGTTTTTCAGTCAGTTCTGTCGCTACCTCATACCGCAAAGCGTCAGAGATAATGACAAATACTCTGCTTTCTCTGGCGATGGGCTGAACAACACGCCGATAAAAATCATCCTGTTGGAGAATCCCATTCTGTGAAAATCCATCTGCAACCGATTCTTTGATCAGGGAATTCCAGCTGCCGTTCAATTCTGAAAGATACCAATTCTGGTAGAGATGTTCCGCAGTGACTACAGCACTTTTGAATAAGTCATCCAGCGTTCCCAATGTATTGAAAAGGCTTTTCCGGAAGTCCATATGCAGCCGTCTGTAGTACGTATCCATCCAATACAATTCTTTGCAGTAGGAATCCCACAATTCTTTCTCTGTTCCAAAGTGGAAACCTGTAATATGAGCATAGTGAAATTCCTGCATCTTTGCGATATAATATAGACCGTCATACAAATAGGCATAGCGATTATACCACTTTGCGGTACGGCGGCTTTCTGTAACTTTTAGAATCTCTTCTGTTTTGATCACATTTTCTGCAATTTCCTGTAGGAATCTTTCAATGATGACGGCATCAATACAAGGCAGACTATCCGACTGCATCAGAATTGCTGTATCCACTTTTTCCAGACGCTCTGTAAGCCGCATCCGCTCTGTAATATCGTCTGCAATTTCGAACAGCTTTTCCTGTTCTGCAGAAGCATTCCACTCATCAATGAAAGCATAGCATGCCGGCTGGTGTTCCGGAGAGAGATACTTCTCTAAGCCGGATAATACCGTTTCATCGCCAACCGCAGAAAATGCCGTGAGCAGGATCTGTGCTGCAAGGTCATATGGTTCATATTTTTCGTCGGCATAACCTGTATAACAGGCTGTCATCTCCCGCAATGCCTGCATACTGCCAAACTTTTCGATTTGTTCCAGACAGGTATTCTCTGCATGGTACAGGGAATCGCAGAGAATTGCACGCAAAACGCCATGTACGGTATTCTGCTTGGTATTGCAGAGCACCGCCATAATGTCAATATGTAGCTGTCCAGCATTCTGGTATTGCGTGCCGAAATCTTTGAGTTTTGCTGCTCGTTCCTTGCTGTCGAAAAACTTGACATAGTGTCGCATTGCTCGCCGCAGCTGTGTCGTCTGCGGAATATGCAGTTCTTCCATCTGCATGGAAACCAAATCGGCACGAAATTCCTCGCTGTAAAGCTGAATATCTCGCAGCCAGTTGTCTTCCCGATGGGAATAGGTTAGGGGGTCGTACACCAGATAATTGCTCTGGGTATCTGTTTCAGACAAGAGCATTTTTGCTGCAAAGAAATTATCTCCGGTCAGTTTCAGAAGTTTCACGTCGGGAAGCTCCAGTTCATCCAGCATTGTTTCAAACTCCCGGTCGGAGTCGAACCAGAAAATAATTCTACGCTGGTAACAATCGGGCAATTCCGCAGCAAACCGCTCCTGCAAAGTACGGTTAATGGTATCGATCGTCATTTTATCTTCTCCAAAATCTCTGCAAATTTCGCATAGTTCACCTTTACGCCGTCGTCAAGGTCAATGTCCATCATGCGGTCGGCGAGGTGGTGCACCTTTTCTTCATAGGCGTTGATTTCGTCCAGCTGTGCAGTCAGTTTCTCTTGCCGCTTTTTCAGCTTCACACGCTCGGACTGTGCTGTGTGTTCCATCTGGTCGCCCAGCATGGAAAGTTGTGTTCGGTAGCGTTCCTGCAACTCGTGGACATAATCGGTGCGGACGGTAGCGACGGTGGTCTTCTCCCAGCGATGCATATAGACCAGAGCCTTGAAGGCGTTCTTCTTGCCGGAACTGAACAGCCAGTAAATCGGGCGTTTCTGATAAATTTTGCAGTGGTCGGCATAGAAGCCGTTGAGCAGGTAGTTCCGGATGGCTTCCCGTGGGGTTGCACCCTTTGTGCCGAGGGCATCGGCGATGAACTTGAGGTTCTCCTCCAGCGTGTCTTCGCCGTAGACGATTTTCACAAACTCCACGATTTTTCCGGTGAGGTCGCTCTCTAAGTAGTCATCATCGCAAATCGGAAGCACATTGTCTTTCACGGGGAGGATGGTCTTGTACTTGCTTGCATCCCATTCACCGCCGGCATAGCACAGCCCTTTTTCATCCAGCGAATACCGCCCGAACAGACAGCCCACGGCATAGGAGAGCAGCGACTTGATTTCCCGCTGCAAATCCGCCCGGCGGACGGTCACGTCCTTGTCCTCGACTTCCGGCGTCAGCTCATCCTGTAAGCCGTAGATGTCGATGAAGATGCGGTTCAGTTCTTCTTCGTTGGATTTTAGTTTTTGGAAACGGGCTTCGCATTCTTGTCCCCATTGGGTGTATTTGTCACTGATTAATATGCTCATTATATCCTCCTACTATGCTACAAGTCGCATTTCAATTTGACTTTTATTCAATAATTCCTCTTCTTGAATTATGTTTCCGTTATCATCTGGTAAGCACAAAGAAATTTTGGTAAGTTTTTTATTATCAACTGAAAATTTAAAAAAGCAAAATATTTTATTATTACAAAAGTTATTTGAATTCATAGAATAGAATCTTTTTAGATATTTTGCATTCAAATGAGTCGTCTTATTAAGTATAAGAATATTTATCTTATCATTAAACAGCAATGGTCTTGTAAAATTCCTGCTATATTTATAGCATGATATACTTAATTTATTGCCTACAGTAGTATTACTTGGAAAAGCACTTGAAATTGCCCATGAGATACTGTGTTGCCTGTTATGTGGAGCGTATTCATCGGAAAAAAGAATTTGAAAATCTTCACTATTTGTTAATATATCATATCTTGCATACTGTTCGATTATCATATTAACTATAAGATTAATCTCATCTTGTGTTACATGATCTAATAGTTGTCTTATCATAATTCTCCTCCTTTTACATCAGCGGATGCCCCTCAAAGTCCCAAGAAGTTTCAAACGAATCCCAGTCAGCTTTGCTCAGGGCAATGTTTTCTTGTACAAGGTTATCAATCATTGATTTTTCATTATCATTTTTTATTACTGGAATTCTTGAAATATCTCCAGTTTGAAAATTAATGGTTGGAGCTATCATATTAAGCATAATCATTGCAATTTTAGTATTACATATTCCAAGTATATACATTAACATGTCGTTATTATTAATATCCCAATATGACATACCGGCAATATCATTAATACAGCTTTCTTTGTATCTAAATGAAGGAATACTTGAAGTTATTAATGACCAAGTTACTAAAGGCTTGAATTTTAGTTCGATCGGATAATCCTGAACATGGTGACCTTCTTGCTGTGCTTTTCCCATTATTTTTTCGCCAGCATTTTCCCAGTTAACGATATATTCATTATTACCATACCATTTTCTATATTCTCCACCTTTATTATATGGATACCATTTCTTGTTAGATTCAATAGCAATTATATGATTTTTGGCATAAAAACAAATGTCAACATCTACAGATTCCCACCACAATCGAATATATACTTTATTATTGCCTGTTTGCATTCCAGTTCTTGCAAGTACATAATCACCAATTTTTTTACTTTCAAACGCCCTCACAAAATTCTCACTCACCCAATAAGCGACCGGAGAACCAGGGATTTTGGAGAAGTTTTCCTGCTTGGCAGTGTAACGATGATTTCCGCTGCGATATGCAGCTTCTTTTTCCCATTCGCCGACAATATCCACCAGCCGAACATACGTTCCATTGAAATCCGCAACCCGTCTGCCACAGCTAACAAATGCGGTTGTCTGCACCACCTCGCCGCCGATTTCATCAAATGCCCTTGCACCCAAATGTGCCATATCGACAATCGAATGCATTTTCAGCTTTTCCCGCAGTTTTTCATAGCTGGAAAGGAACATCCAAGCGTGCTGGGTAATCATGGCATACAGACCATTCCGTTTTATCAGCTGACCGCACTTTTCCATAAAGCATGCAAACAAATCGCTCTTGCTATCCGGAAAGTTCTTCTTCACATAGGTTGACAGCGTTGTATTCATGCCAGAGCCGCCCATATACGGCGGATTGGTGCAGACCACATCATATTTCTGCGTCAGAATCCGAGCCACTCGCATCATTTGGGTGGATATTTCGGGGCAAAACCCGGAGCCACTCGCATCATCATTTCCAGCTGCTCTGCCTGCATCCCGAACGTCGGCAGGAACGCAGAAACCGCTTCGTCTAGCCCAGCCGGTACAGTCACCGTCATCAGTGAGCCGTAGGTGTCAGCGAACTGGAACTGCTCTGCAAACTTTCGCAGGCTGCCGCTCAGCAGGGGAGTGTCCACATGCATCACATCCGCAAAATTCGCAAGATTTGGCTGATTTTCCGCCGAGAGAATGCGGCGGTTGTATTGCCGTGCTTTCATCATCACCGCAAAATATGCCAGCTGATAGGCACGGCGGTCGATGTCCAGTCCGTAGAGGTTATTTCGCAGAATAGACTTTGCTGCATCTCGCTCCGACCATCCGCAAGCAGTGTAGATGTCCATCAGCACATCGAACGCATAGACGAGAATGTGACCGCTGCCCATGCATGGGTCAATGATTTTGATTTGTTCCGGCTGAATCTCCCGATACGCTGCACGCAGTTTCTCCAGTTCTGATTTTACGGAGTCTTCCTGTTCTGCCTCTTCCAGATAGTACTTCCAGTTAGCGTTTTCCGGCTTGCCGTGACCCTCTGTCCAGAGTCTGCCCAGCGAATTTTCCACCATGTACCGTACAATCCAATCCGGCGTGAAAAGCTGCGTAGCTGCTGGAATATCCGCTGCACTAATTTTAATATTCTTTTTCAAGTTGGCGAAAACCTTATCTTTCGGCTCAGAGTTGTAATATTGATACAGCCAGCCGATAATCTGCACCTGATCGTTCCAGTCCGATTCCGGAATATCTTTCACCATATGGGCAATGACGCTATCTTCCCGCAGCAAGTTCTTCGGAAATAGCAGTTCTGTCCATCCGCCGATTCGCTCGAACATCTTCGGCAAGCCCTCGTTCAGGGCGTTGCACTGCGTGATGACGATGTATTGGTATAGCTGTTCGTTCTTCTGCTGCTCCAGAAGTTCCAGTACGAGTTCTTTGTCTAGCCCGTCGATTTCCAGATTCACCGCATCGGTCAGCACTTCCGGCTTGAAATTGCCGTCTTCATCCGAGAAAATGCGAGTGTGCGACGGGAGGTAATTGTTCACCTCCATGAATCGCAAAGCAATGAATCGGTTAAACCATGTATAGGCAGCTTCTTCCATGGTGGAAGCGAAGCCTTTCGCCTGAATTTGTGCGATGAGCTGGGCGCGCTGGCTCTGCTCTGATGGGGTTAACGACTGTCCGTTGACGGCTGCCTGTGATGGGTCATTTTTACCGTCCTCTGTAACTTCATATTCAAATGCCTTTTGTGTAACTGCCTGAATCAGCAGGATTCTTGCCGAAACAGCGAAATTTTTAATGGCGTTCTTGTTCATATTCTCACCTCAAATGATATGGAGGACATCATGTCCGTTGAGTTTTTGCAGCAGTGACTTCTTGATTTCCGCAACATATCGATCAATATCCGCTTCGCTTTTCAGCTGCATCGTGTGACAAATCGTGCTGCGGTTGATGGTTACCATGTCGATGTCCGGTTCTGCAACAACAAGCAATTTTTGCAGATACTGTTGCCGAATGTTCCCGATTTGAATTTTCATCGCATCGAGGCTGGTCAATTTTTCTGCATGTTCGGCAGCGGTTCGCTTTTCGATGAACACTGCATCTGCACGCTGAACAATATCGCCCTGTTTCACGTCAGCAGTCTGATGAATTTCACCCATTGCCGCTTGAATCTCGCCGATTACTTCTTCCCGTTTCTGTACAAGCAGTTTTTCATATACGTTCTGAATCGTCTGCACCAATTCTGGCAGTTCGCTGATTCGTTTGTACGGCTTTGGCATTGCAAGGATTTCCTTGATTTTGGAAATTGCAGCGATGGCATCGCTTTCCGTCTGGAAATATTCTTTTTCTGTGTCCAATTGTTCTGTCTGTGCTTTTGCACGGTCGAAAATCTCTCTTTGTACTCGGAAGAAAGTGTCCACATCGGAAATATCTTCTGAAAAGTCCAGGAAATCATCTTGCAGTTCCACCGCTTTTTTCAGCAATGCAATGCTGTCATTTTTCTGTGCAAGCAGTTTCTCACAGAGTTTGATGCCATTTTCAACGACATTTTTTCCGGGATATGCGGAGAAAGCGTATTCTTTTGCAATTCGTCCCTGAAGGGCTGCACACTCTGTATCAAATTTTTCCGTGATATAGCGGAGCAGTCCTGTTTCATCATCTGGAATTGCTCCCAGTGTGCAGTTATGATATTCGCTGAGAAATTCCCTGCATTTCTTGATCAGTGCTGTTGGTGGAGCAACTTTGAACGCAATGATTGCCTTATCAATTTCTGTTTTTTTCCGCAGGTAATCTATGATTTTTTTATCACTCGGCGAGATAATAACACCGCCGTATTTTAACACCAACTTTTGTGCTGCAATCAATTCTGCAACAATTGCTGCAATGTCAATTTCACGCCAGCCATAGGGGATTGTCTGATAGCGTTTTTGCAGGTCGCCCATAGAGGTTGGGAGCTGTCGTTCTTTCTGAATTTCCAGATATTGCAGCAGTTCTTTGCTTGCTTCAGCGTTTGGCGATTCTGTTCCTGCAAGAGCCATTTGTCTGCTGCCGTTCAGGATTTGCAGAAGATCCGCATCACTGTCGTAATTTTTCCGGATATATCCCAGCTTCGTATAAACGCTTTCTACAAGAACGCTCATTGCCCGTTCCACGCAGTCTTTCACTGAAGAAACTTTCATCATCAGCTTATCGCCTGCAACATAAATTCGACCTGCAACGATGGCAGCAGAAATCAATTCCTCTGCACGCTTTTCATGTGCGGAAGCCTGATTTTGTCTTGCTCGGATAATAGTTTGAATCATTTCCGGAAGCTGTGTCACATTTTTGCTCTTGACATAACGACGAATTTTCATGGCATCTTCCAGTTCTTTGAAATAAGGCTGGCTCTCTGCCAGAACAATGATGACTTCATTGTCAGCAGCGGATTTCATTCGGAAAACGGAATCATCCATGGTATAAATTTCCGAAGCAATGGTGATGAAATGCAATGCGATAGAGCCGGTTAGCTGACCAATGACGGTTTCATCAATTCGTTCATCATAGGGAAAATCGTATTTTCCATACCGAAATTTTTTGCTGACAAACAGTTTTCCGAAGATAATATCCGAAATTGCTTTTGTAATAATGGCACTGTCTACAGGAGTGTTCCGAATTTCACGGGCAATATCCTGTTCATCGTCTGTCAGAAAAGTATAAGTATCACCTGCTCTGGAAACATAGTTTTGCGATACCAGTCTATCCAAGGACTGTTGTATTTCAAGGCGGGTGGAAATCTTATCTGTACGAATATCTTCTGCCATGAGAATGCTGATATTGTCCACATTTGCCTTGATATCGTCTACATAGCGTACGAGATACAAGAGTTTCAAGATATTGACATCATATTGTTCGATGCCATCATGATGATCCGCTGCATCTTGACAACGGTCAATGACACGGCGAATGGAACTGTCCAAGAATGTGTGAAGGGTATCATAAAACAGATAGAACGGAACAAGTGCATATTCATCTTTGTTTTGGATTGCCTGAGCTGCTTCCTGAAAGCCGGAAAGCATGGAGCGTTCGCCGCCGGAGAGATGCTTTCCAGAGTTTCCATGCTTTCTGATTTCCGCAAGAACATTCTGCATCAAGCGGAACTGATAGGGAATAAACGGATAAGTTTCTACAAATTCGCCCTCGCCAGCGTAGCCCTTTAAATCAAGTATCGCATGACTGAACGTAAACAGGTTTTTCAGCACCTGATGATTCTTTTCATATTGCTGCTGGAGCAGTTGTTCTGCAATTTCTGTTTTAGTAAGAATTCGCTTTTTGATGACTTCGTCCACGGAAGAAGAACTCAAACTCAACCGTGTATTGAATCGTCCCTGAATCTTAGAAAAATCATCGCCGCTGATTTTGGTAATGCTGTCAATTGCCTCCTGAGAAGTTACCATGACCCAAACTCTGCCGCCGCATTTCGTTCCGATTTCTTCCACAATGGTTTGCAAGTTCAACATAAGGTCAGAATCCGAGCCGATATATTGACCAACTTCGTCAATCATAAACAACAGGCGGTTGTCTTTTCCTTTGCTTTCCACGTATTCTTTGATTTCACTCACAAGTTGTTCAATGCTCAGTTCAATTTCTTCTTCGCCATTGAACCAATTGCGGGCAGCGGTTTCACTCATGCCAAGTGCTTCACACATTGCCGCTACAATGTCATCTTCAAAGAAAGAAAAAGAATTCCGTGAACTTTCCCACGAGCCGCCATTGATACGTTCAAAACTCTTTTGGAACGGTTCTGTCTTTCCGGATTTTGCAATAAACTGTTCCAATTTAGCAATTTTCAAATCGTTGCCGTAAAATCCCTGATGTTCATAAAATACCTTTGCAAAAATCCGCAAAATGGCTGTTTTATCTTTTGTCAAAGGGCTTTTCGAATCGATATTGAAAAGAATTGTTTCCGTCGGAACTTTTACACAGTTTTCCAGTTGTGCATACATCATCGGGTCGTCAAATTTGTCGGCAAAATACGCCACTGCTTTTTTTCCGCCAACGGTTCGATTGGAAAGCAAGTATGAGAGCATCTTCAAAAAATGAGATTTACCGCTTCCAAAGAAACCAGAAATCCAAACACCGATTTTATCTGTTGGCTGTTCCAGAGAGCGTTCATAGTGATTCAAAAAAGTGTTAAAGTGACGACGCAGTTCTTTTGTAATCACATATTCCGACAGTTCCTGAACGATGGAATGTTCATCATCTTGTGCGACTTTAATGACCCCGTTGATGTCACGGTTAATATCTGATTTGTACATGTCTCGTAATTGCATAAAAAAGTCCTCCCTTAAATCATGTTGAATGCACGGTAATAGTTCCCATCTTGAAATTCATCAAAAAGGGAAAGTGCTTGTCCATTGTATGTGCCAGGATAAAGCATCACCACTGGAATATCCGAAAAGATATGCTGAAGATTATCCAGAATATTGTGAGAACGCATGAACGGATAAACTTTTCCAACACCCGTTATCAGCAAAATATCCCCATGTGTATGTGGTTCATATTCCATTTTTTCTACAAAGTCTTCTGGTGAAATTGCCTTTTGCAGTTGCTTCAAAAGATAATCCGAACCCTTCTTTTTTTCCATGGCTGGAATGCTGTTCAAGATTCGTTTTTCCTCACAAATCTGTAAGAAAATTCGGTATAGGTCGCATTCTTTCAGATGAAACGCTTGATTTTCAGATTGGATGAGATCAGAAAAGAAACTGGAAACAAGCATCTCTTCTCTTGGGTCATAACAGAATACATGAATGCCAACTTCGTTCGATAATCCTTTGTTGCTTAAAAAGATATCATCCGAAAATCGTTTCTTTACTTCGTTCAATTGATCTATAATATTACTCATGGTTTCTCCCTCAATGAAAACAATTAAATGCTGGAAGTGCATCCAGATCGTTTTTTTGCCGAATCACTTCTTCTAATTCTGGATAGAGATACCCCGGCAACAGATTCTGCGATCTGGTGTTTTCCAGATAATCACACTCGATTAAAAAGCGTACCAGAACTTGTTTCAGCTTCTTTAGTGTAGAAGCACTCCATGTATGGACAGCAGGCACTTTTTCAGAAAGTTCCATGAAAAAGATTGCGACATCCTTGGAGGAAAACGTAAAATCCTGTGACCGATATTTTTCACCAATTACCTCCGTCAGGAAGTCATATACAATGCGATTTTCGCACATAATCGCATAAAGATTGATTTGCTTGGCAACGTCAAGCGAAGCGTTGGCAAGGTGGTATACCAGTTCTGGTGCATTGAGGGCATCGATTCGTTTCAAACAGGTTTTTGTAATATTTTTAATCATTTTTTCTGTTGGAAATTGAAATAGATTTTCAGAGAAAATCTCTTGCTCGATTTCATTCCGGCTCTTTCCTTGCAGCACTAGGGAAGAAACAATCCGAATTTCAAAAAATAGGAATTGCTCTCTGGTTAAGCCGCCATTGTAATGCTTTTCGATCACGTTTTTACTCCTTTGAAAAGTAGCAAGTTTCTCAAAATGGATTCTTTTGAGAAATGAGAAAAAAATCCCTTTTTACGCATGTATTTTATTTTCAAGTTTCCAATTTGACACGAAAATACACAAAAACATGAGAGAAACAACACATTCTAAAATAACAATGAAAGTTGATTCATAAGCTTTTGTTCATGCACATGATCAGGGTGAATATATCTGTTAAGAGTCATATTAACAGTTTTATGTCCGAGAATAACAGACAATGTCTTGATATCAAAGCCATTTTGGATACAGTTTGTGGCAAAGGTATGCCGCAACTGATGATAATTGTGGCTTTTAATGCCTACTTGAGAAAGAATCTTTTTGTAACGATACTGATACGTGCGTGGTTCAATCAGCTTTTCCTTTCCGGATAGAAAATAACAATGATTATCTTTTTGAAACATTTGAAGATATCTCACCAGAAAATTTGGGATTGGAATTTCTCTAAAAGAGGTGTCACTCTTAGGCGTGGAAACAATGATTTTTGTCTTTTGTATACCATTATTATAGGACTTCACACGCTGAACTGTTCTCCGAATAAACAGAACTTTCGCATTCAAATCAATATCTGCCCATGTAAGACCACATAATTCACCAATTCTAAGCCCCATGTACAAGGAGAGTAGAATTCCTAATGTAGTAGGATTTAAGTGACCTTTTAAATATTTTACGAGGGTTTTCTGTTCTTTGAAGTTTATTTTTTTTACTTTATTTTTATCTGGTTTTGGCAGTACTACATTTTTCAAAGAAAGGCAAAAGTGATATTCCTCCTGCCCATACAAAAGCATGGATTTAAAAACGGCAAATAAATCTCTTACATAGTTCGCAGATAATCCTTCTGCAAGTTTTTTCCTAATGTACGTATTTACTTTGGCAGATGTTATAGTGGAACATGGTAGAGCTCCAAATTCAGGAATGATATGTTTTTCGAATTTTGTACGATAATTTGCATAGGAAGATTCTTTGACACGATTTGCAACAGCAACAATCCATTCTTGATAGACTTCCAACACAGTTATATGTTTTCTATGTCTATATTGCGATTCGATTTCCATTCCGATTTGAACTTTTTGTAATGCCTCTTCATAAGTTTTTCCATAAACATACTGATAAATCTTTTTTCCACCTTTCTTCTGACCAATAACAAATCTTCCCATAAAACGTCCATCTTTTCTTTCAGTAATATGCATCATCATAAATATACTTTTCCTCCATTGGTATATGCATTTTGACTGTACAGATGAAATCACAGCAGTCAAGCATTGTGCATTTTTGACAAATGCGTAGAAGCGTTATTGAAAAATGCTGTTTCTTATGGTATAATAAAATTGATTATATCACCTTAAAAAATCAAGAATTAAATGTGAATAGAAAAAATAAATCGTATCATTTCTCAAAAGAATCCATTTTGAGAAAAATAAGTTTTATGCGAAGTAAATGCAATTAAGAGGGTAAGTATATTTTTTGCAGATAATAGAATCTCATTTAAGTCCTAAAAATCTGAAATATGAATGTGTTTTAGACGAAATACTGCTGTTTTAGGCATGGTCATTAATGTGTTTTTCAATTAGTATTTTTGTTTAGCATCTCCCTAATAAAAACGGCAGCTTTGATGATAAGCTGCCGTTTTTGTAATAAGAAAAACCCC